>Ga0302323_100001243_pt1 | contig 20677 bp, 15 predicted proteins | sample Fen_T0_3_FD_201950 | JGI IMG/M metagenome (GOLD analysis project Ga0302323, IMG submission 201950) | Peat permafrost microbial communities from Stordalen Mire near Abisko, Sweden - Fen_T0_3 | ecosystem: Environmental > Terrestrial > Soil > Wetlands > Permafrost | place: Sweden: Abisko... | reverse complement strand
CGATCTGATTGGCATTCCACTGCGCGCGACCGTCGGCGCGCGGGGGCTGAAGAGTGCGCAAATCGAATTCAAGTCGCGCAGCCAGCTCGACCCAAAGCTGGTCGAGCTCTTACCGCAGGCCGACGCCGCGCGCCTGATCACCGAGCGCGTGCGTAGTCTACTCGCACAGCCGAAGGCGAAAGCGAGCTGAAATGAGCGTCCACGAGAAGACCGTTGCAAGTTCGACCGACAGCGTCCACGCGGGCGTGCCGGCAGGGCGTCCGCACAACGCCCTCGCTCTGAGCATCGAGGCCACCGCCACCTTCACCTTCGCCAACACGGCGGAGCTCGAGCGCTACATGCGCGGAGAGGATCCCGATCCCGCACGTGAGGAATACGGCCGCTACGGCAACCCCACGGTGTGCGAACTCGAGCGGCGCGTGGCCGATCTGGAGTTGGCAGAGGCGGGCGTGGCGTTTTCCAGCGGTATGGCGGCGATCGCGACGGCGGTGCTGTCGCTGGTCAAAGCCGGTGAGCACGTAGTGCTGTTTCGCGATGGCTATCGGCGCACGCGCCAACTCGTGGCGCAGACGTTGGCGCGCTACGGGGTCGAACACAGCATCGTCCCGTCTGGAGATCTGAGCGCGCTTGCGGCGGCCCTGAGGGAAAACACGCGGCTGGTCATCGCAGAGTCACCGACCAACCCGTATTTGTACTGCGTGGATTTGGCGGAGCTCGCCAAGATCGTCAAAGCGCGGGGTCGGATCAAGACGCTGGTCGATTCCACTTTCGCAACACCCGTAAATTGTCGTCCCTTGGAGTTTGGCGTCGACTTGGTGGTGCACAGCGCGACCAAGTACCTGTCTGGCCACAACGACGTGCTGGGCGGAGTCGTGGCCGGGCCGCAGCATTTGGTGTCGCTGCTGCGCGATGCGCGCGGGGTGCTGGGCAGTGTGCTGGATCCACACGCGGCGTTCCTGATCGCGCGCGGGATCAAGACGCTGGGCGTGCGGGTCGAGCGCCAAAATGCCAGCGCATTGGCCGTGGCGCGCCGCCTGGAAGCGGATCCGCGCATCGAGCGCGTCTTTTATCCGATGCTGGAAAGCCATCCCTCTCACGCCATTGCGCGCACTCAGATGCGGGGTGGGGGCGGCGTCGTCAGTTTCATCGTCAAAGGCGGACGCGCCGCCGCTTCGCGTCTGATCGACGGCGTAAAAATACCGAAGATTGCCGCTTCACTCGGCGGCGTCGAGTCGCTGATCGAGCAGCCCGCGATCATGAGCTACTCCGAGTTGTCCACAGAGGATTTGGCGAAGATCGGTATCGACCCCGCGTTGGTGCGGATGGCCGTCGGCATCGAAGACACCGCCGACCTGGTGAGCGACCTCGAGCAAGCGCTGCTCTCGATCAAGTAGCGCACATGGCGGGAATCGCCCGGCATTGGCCACTTCCGCAGCAAGTCCCGAGGATGCTGGTTTTCGTCGTGCGCGCGGGAACGTGCCTTCGATTTCGTATCGCGCAGGTCGTGCGCCCGGGTTAAGCTCGGTGGGTTCGGCCAAGGCGAAGGTGACCTGCGCGCGTGCAGGTGGGAATTGGGGAAGCAAGCAGTGAGCGAGCTCAGGAGCTGGTTTCTCAGGAATGTGTTGGAAGCGGCCGAGCGCCAATTGGGCGCGCCGCTCGTCGCTGGCCTGCGAAACCGACTGCCCCCGCGTTTGGCCGCGCACGCCTCGCTGGAAGGGTTGCGCGCCAGTGCCGCACTCGACACCGTGCCGCTACATGAAGGAGAGGAGCTCCTGCTCTCCGTCGACTCGTTCTTGGGTGACGGCACCGGCAAACTGCTCGAGAGCATTGGGGTCGATCTCGCCGCGCGCATGCTCTCGCAAGGGAGCAGCGTCGCACGAGCGGGGGATCTCGCGGGGACCGTTGCTCGACTGCAAGCGTTCCTCGAGCACCCGTTCTTGGGTGTGCCATTGCTCTTCGAGCTGCGCCGCAATAGAACCGGCTTTTCGTTGATCGTGGGCGTCACCGGTCATTCGCGCGCGACCCGCGCCCTGCGCCACTTGACCATCGGCGCAATCGTCGCCGCGGAGCGCTTCGCCCGGGAGGTGGGGGCAGACAATCTGCAGATCTCGGTCGAGAGCATCGCCGACCGCTCGAACATCAGCGCGCGCTACCTGCCCGTGGCGGAAGCCGTGGTCGAGGACCAGCCTCCGCCGTCGCGCCGGCCCACGTCCACCCGGCCGCCCGCAGCGTCCCTGAGCGCCGAGGTCGAACGCATTTTGCGCTCCACACCCCCAAGCCGCGTTCGGGAACGCGACTCGCAGCCACCGGAATCGACCACCGTACGCCTGGCCCCCGCGCGCTGCGCGCGCGGGCCAGCCATCAAGTGAGGGCTATCCGCAGTCAGGCGTAATGGCGGTGCTACGCACTGGATCGGCGCCGCCCTTCAACGTGTCCGTCACCGAACCGACGATGCGCACGCGACCTGCACACAGTGCCGTGCGATCGACGCTATCCGCGCTGAGCGTGAAGACTACGCGCTTCGATTCCCCCTTGTTCAGGTTGAGAGGGAACGCGGTATCCGGCTGCACGTCGAGAACGTCTATCAGAGACGAGCCCGCTTCGGTCTCCAGTGAAAAATTGCCAGGGCTGACCTGAGTCGATCCGGAAGACTCCGAGCCAAGCTCGAAGCGCAACTCGAAGCCGCCCGCGAGGCCGCTAAACGCCCCGTCCGTCACTTTGATCGATTCGCCCGTCATCTCCACCGACAGCGAGATATCGCTCTTGTCGCCACAGGCGCCGAGCAATGCCGGCAGAACCAAGAGAGCTGACCAAAACCGCATGCTCGGACATTAGCGGCGAATCGCGGCACTTTCCAGTTCGGCTATGCTCCCGGCCGGTGCGTCGCTCTTCCAGCGTATTTCTTTCGTTCTTCGCCCTGCTGGGCTGCGGCAAGCCGCCGCGCGACGCGCACGGGCTCGGCTATCCGAACCCGGTCAGCTCGGCTTCGGCCGCGGCGCCACAGGCCGGACCCGCGCTGATTCCAGCGACCAGCATTTCGCGGCCTCCGGTCCTGGCCCCGGCGCGCGCGTCCTTCGGCGATGACACGCTTGCCGGCGACGCGCCGGTGTTGCTCGAACGAGCCAGCAGAGACGGACATTGGTTCGTGCTGTGTACCGCGCGCCAGGACAGCAACGGTGACGGTCAATTGAGTGCGAGCGCCGGACCGCGCGGTGAACTCGGCGGCGATGCGTTCGAACGCTACCTGGTCACTCCCGACGAGGAGCAGCCCGTCGACGGTCTTCTCGGCGCAGATCAAAGCGGGCGCTATGCAATCGTGATGCAGCATGGTGAGCTCGTGCTGTGGGACGCTGAGCGACGAATATCCCTGGATTTGTCGGCGCTCGGCGCGGACGCACGCTTGAGCGCCGAGTCTTTCGCCGAGCTGCGGACGGCGTCGTTCGACCCGAGCTCCCAATATCTTTTGTACGTCCGCCTCGGCGAAACCGGTCAACGCATCGTGCTCCGAAGCCTTCGGGACGATAGCGAGCGACAGCTGGATCCCGGGCCAGGCGCAATCTGGCGCGCGCGCTTCGATCCGGGCGGTCAATTCGTGATCGTCGAGCTGATGAGTGAGGACACCAACAGGAACGGGCGAGCCGACTTCCCGGCACCGCTCCGGACGGCGCCCAGGCCGTGCAGCGCCGGCCCTGGTCGCTATCATACTTGGATCGATCGCGGAGATCGCCCCGTCACGGTGCTGTTGCCCGTGAAAGGCGGCGCACCCGTGCTCGAACCCGAGTTGGTGATGCCGGTCGGCGACGCGCTCTTGCTGCGCGATGCGAGCGGCGCGTTGCTGCTCTCGCGCGCGGGCAAGAAACAAGTCCTGTCGTCGTCCGCCTGCAAAGGACGGATCGTGCACGCCGACCTACAGCGCCAGCTATTCATCGTTGGCTGCGCACAGAAGAAGACCGGACGGGTGAGCCTCGAGCTGGTCACCCAGAGTGAGCGCAAACCGCTCGGCATCGAACTTGCGAGTGTGGAGCTCGACCGCGAAGTGAGCGATTCACCTCGGCTGGTCGCGCTTTATCCAGGTCCGGAGACGATGTTGTTCGACGCCGATCGGCGGGAGCTCGTCTCGCTTCGGACCTCGGACATCGTGCTCGCGACGCGCGCGCACCGCGCGCTGATTCGCCGAGGCAATGCCCTGCTTTTCTACGACGCGGATGCCCGCACGGAGCAAGCACTGCCGGTCAGCCTCGACAAATATCCGAACTTGTTGCTGACGCCGCCATTCGTCTTCCTCTCGCCGGCACTCGTGAATCTGGATACGGCGGCCCTCGTAGGCGTGAGCCGTGAGCGCCCGCTCGCCCTATCCAGCGAGGGTCGACTGCTGCTGGCAGAGGTAGCGCCCGACGCCTCGCGGCTCGCACGCGGCCCCCTGCGCTGGCTCACGCCCAGCTTGTGAGCGGGGCAGGCATGTTATATTCCGCTGGCCCCATGGCTTTGCTCGAAGATCTCGCGTTTCGCGGCCTCATTCACCAACAGACCAATCCGGATGGGCTGCGCACCCACCTGCAAAGTGCTCGCGCCGTTTACTGCGGGTTCGACCCGACCCGAGACTCTTTGACGATTGGCAATCTCGTGCAAATCCTGATGCTCAGGCGCTTCCAGCAAGCGGGGCACAAGCCGGTGGTAATCGCCGGTGGCGGAACCGGCATGATCGGCGATCCATCCGGCAAGGACACGGAACGGCAGTTGCTATCGCTCGAGCAGATCGACAAGAACGTGGCCGGCCAGCGCCTGATTTTCGAGCGGCTGCTCGATTTCACGGGTCCGAATGCAGCCGTGATCTTGAACAACGCCGATTGGCTGAAGACCATCGGCTACCTCGAGATGCTGCGCGATGTGGGCAAGTTCTTCTCGATCAACATGATGATCCAGAAAGATTCGGTGCGTGATCGCCTGCAGAACCGCGAACAAGGCATCAGCTACACGGAATTCAGTTACATGCTCTTGCAGGCGTACGACTTTTTGCACCTGTTCGAGCATCACGGTGTGACCCTGCAGGTATGCGGCTCTGATCAATGGGGCAACGTCGTCAGCGGCATCGATTTGATTCGTCGCAAGCATCAAGCCGAGGCGTTCGGCCTGACCACGCCGCTCGTAACCAAGTCCGACGGTGGCAAATTCGGCAAGACCGAAACCGGCGCGGTCTGGCTGGATCAAGCGCGCACGTCTGCCTATGCATTTTACCAGTTCTGGTTGAATACACCGGACAGTGACGTGCTGAATTTCCTGAAGATCTTCACCTTCCTCGATCAGGACGAGCTCTCGCGGCTGAGCGCGGAGCACGAAGCGAATCCGGGCGCCCGCGCGGCGCATCGTGCGCTGGCGGACCATGTCACGGAACTGGTGCACGGCGCGGACGGCCTGGCCCAGGCGCGTAACGCAAGCCAGGCGCTGTTCTCGGGGGATGTTGCCGCCCTGCCCCGAGCCACCCTCGAAGAGCTATTTCGGAGCGCACCGACGGTGACGTTCCCGAAAGCGCGGCTCGATGGCGAAGGCATCGCGGCGATCGATTTCCTGGTCGAAGCTGGCGTGGTCAAGAGCAAGCGCGAGGCGCGAGAGTTCTTGTCGACCAACGCCATCAGCATCAGCGCGCGCAAAGCCGATGCAGACACGCGCGTCACCGCAGATTGGCTGTTGTTCGGCGAAATCGCGTTGATTCGCAGGGGCAAAAAGACCTGGCACGTGGCGCGCTTCGAGTAGTGAGCGCGTAAACAAGATGGCCTTGGGAGCGCACAGGGAGCCGAGATAGACTGAAGGTCATGCCCATTGCAATCGGACGACGAACGCTCGAAGCCTCACTGCTCGTGATTGGCACCGTGGTCATGGTTGCCAGCTGCAGCGGCAGTGAAGGCACCAGTGGTGGAGGCGCGGCGGGCGCGAGTGGCTCGGTCGCGGGCACTTCGAGCAGTGGCGGCAGTCACGCCGCGGGCGGAGCGCATTCCGCGTCGGGAGCGGGCGGCAAGCTCGGGACGGGCGGCGGCGCGGGCGACAGCGGCGGCGCGAGTGACGGCGGCAGCGGGGGCGACAGTGAGGGCGGCGCGCCGCCGGAGGGCGGGGCGGCGGGAGCAGACGCCGGGCGTGGCGGCGAAGCGGGCAGCGCAATCGTCACGCACGACTGCAACGACGGCAACGCGAACACGGTCGACTTTTACAAATCCGCTTACGGTTGCGGACACGTGGTGGATGCAAACCCGAACGACGGCCAGTCTTGGATCAACTTCGACGCAGGTTTTTCGGTCGATCCAAAGACGAGCACGGCTTGGTACTACGTGGCGAGCGCGGGCAACGTAACGCAAACGCAAGCCGCCGCGGTGTGCGCGAGCCTCGGCATCGGCACCATCGGCTTCCGCTTGCCGACGATCGACGATGCTCGAGCCATCGGCTATCGCTGCCCGGCCACCGTCAGCGGCGGCAGTTGCCCGATCCACGATCCGTCTTGTTTGACCCAAGCATGCGGCTACGGCGTCACCGCCGAATGCGAATCCTGCCAGGGCGGCACGGGCAACCACTACGTGAACCCGGACGCGAGCCCGTTCAACTCCTTGGGCTATCACACTTCTTCGATGTGCACGGATTGCACCGGCGTGAAGCAGGAGTGGGCGTACGGGATCTTCAACGGCAACTTCTTCCTCCAGGATGCGAATCAGCCCTGGTCGGCGGTGTGCGTGATCTCGAATCTACCGGACGCATTGCCGTAGGCAAATCTTGCGCGCGGCGCGCGGCCCAATCAACGAAAGATCATCTGTTGCTGCGCTTCAGTCGGCTTGGCCGAGCTAAAGACGAGGCGCCCGACGACTTTTGCTTCGACTTGCGCGTCGAGCATCAGACACGATTGATCGGGTCCGGGATCATCCGGGGTCGAGCCAGTGGCGAGCGGAGTTACGGGATCTGCACCGAACAGCTCGACCGTCGTTCCCGCGAGTGACTGTTCGGAGCAGTGCACGAGCTCGATGTGATACGGCTTTCCTGGGGTCGTGAGGGCCAGCCGAATCGTGCTCACCGACCCGCCGAGAGAGAACCCCCGTAGACAGCGCGGGTTGGCCGCGAACGGCTGGTCGTTGGGAAAATCGCTGTGAAATTCGCAGCCCAAGACGGTTGAAACGAGCTCCCCGGAAGCACCAGCGGCGCCACCTTCACCGTCGCTCGCCTCTCGTCCGATCAACGCGCTGTCCTCATCGATGATGAATCGTCGTTGTCGCTCGCGGGCCTCGGTCGTCGTGACCACGCAATGGATTTGGTCGTCGTTGTCGTCGTACGTCGAACCGGGCGTCCCCGTCTGGCTCGCCAGTAGCTCCAACTGTGCGGCGCCGAGCTCCGTCCGGTCGGCGCGGAACGTCGCGTAGCCTGCGACGAATCCGAAGCACTCGATCTCGATGTGCTGCACTGCTGGGGTCCAGAAATGCACCGGCGCCGCGGCCCCCTCTCCGCCTTCGCTCGTGTCCCCACCCACGTTCGGCTCCCCACCCGTGCCCCCGGCGCCCCCCGGACCCAGCGAGCCGCCTTCGCCGGACACCCCAGCGGCCGATGAGCCTGCGCTAGGCGCGGACCCGGCTCGACCCGCGTTCCCCGCTGAGTCATCCGACTCATTGATCCCAGTGCACCCGAGCCCGACAGCGAGTAGCAGCAGCCCACAAGCGATCCAACGTCTCATGGGCCTCCCGTAAGCAAGACGAGTGCCGGCAGAAGCGATCGAATGAAAGGCCCTCTTCGGGCGGAAGAGTAAACGACGCGGTTTCCGACGTGTCAGGGTGTGCCAAAGAACCAGACTCGAAGACCAAGGGGTTATGGGTCCTACCTTTTCCTCCTCAAGTTGGCGGCGCGGTAACCGTTCTCTCCTCTCCGAAGTACGCTCCACATGTCGATGCGAATGGTCAATGGCTACGTGTGTCGCAATTGCGCCGACGAGGAATTGGCCAAGAAGGGCGTGGACCCTGCGCATCCGAAACAAGCCGTCGCGGGCAGCGAAGTCTATGTTTCCGCCTCCGACGCAGCGCGCAATCGGGGCGGCACGTCAACCGTCGGTGCCTCGAAAAAAGGCACCGAACTCGGCGTGAATCGTCCGGGGAGCGCCGGCGATCAGGGCCGGAAACTCAACTTATATGCCTGATCTCGGGCCTTCCCGGATCCCGTCATTGAAACCCGGGGCCGCATTCACTACGACGCAGACCCGTGACCAACGACGATCGACTGCCCGGCGTGAGCGCGATGAGTTTGTACGTCCCGCGGCTGCGCGTGCCGTTGGACCAATGGTGCGCCTGGACCGGGAATAGTTGGGACAAGGTGCGCGCGGTCGTTGGGCACAGCTTCCGCGTTTGTGGGCGTCACGAGAACGTTTACACGATGGCGGCCAACGCCGTCTTGCGGCTCATTCTGCAGAACGAAATCGACCCCGCGCGGATCGGCTCGCTCGGTTTGGGTACGGAATCGAGCACGGACAACGCCGCGGGCGCCGTAATCGTACGCGGAATGGTCGACCGCGCGCTCGATAAGCTGAATATGCCGCGCTTGTCCCGCCAGCTCGAGGTGCCCGAGTTCAAGCACGCCTGTTTGGGCGGAGTGTACGCGCTGAAGAACGCGCTTCGCTACGTGAACTACGACGGGCGCGGTCGCCAAGCGATCGTGGTCAGCGCGGACGTCGCCGAATACGAGCGCGGCTCGAGCGGCGAGCAGACGCAGGGCGCCGGTGCCATCGCGATGTTGGTGGAGCACACCCCGCAACTGTTTTCCGTGGATTTGTTGCACGCGGGCAGCTCGTCGGACTATCGCGGGCCAGACTTCAGAAAACCGCACGCGCGCCATTTCACGGAGGGCTATGCGCCGAACACGGAGCGCCGGAGTGACTTCCCGGTGTTCAGCGGTAAGTACTCCACGTACGCGTACCTGGACGAGACGGTTCACGCGGTGGAAGACATGCTGAAGCGCTTGAATGTCTCCGCGGGGAGCTACTATCAGAGCGTGCAAGGACTGTTTTTCCATCGTCCGTACCACTTGATGCCGGTGCAAGCGATGGCGTTTTTGTACGTGCGTGGCCTGGCGCGCGGCGATCATCATCAACAAGAGTTCCAGGCGTTGTGCGCAGAAGCCGGCGTCAGCGTGGACGCCGTGCTCGCCGAGACCACGTCTACGCCGGATCTCTACGACTTGGTTCTCAAAGGCGGCGCCGAGATCGACCCGTATTTGGCGACCAGCACCGTTGCCAGCCTACTGCGCAAGAAGCCCAGCTTTCGCGAGCTTTTGACGCAGAAGATGTCGCTCGGCGCGGAGAACACGAAGCAGCTCGGCAACTTGTACAGTGCAGCCTTGCCGGCATGGATCGCGGCGGGTCTGGAGGACGCTGCCGAAAAGAAACTCCTGCTGGCCCACGCCAACATGGTGGCGGTCGGCTACGGCAGTGGCGACGCCGCCGAGGCGATCCCGATTTCACCGAGTGACGGCTTCGAGAAAGCTGCGGCGCGCATCGGTGTGACACGCGCGCTCGCGGGCGCCATCGACTTGAACCAAGCGCAGTACGAGTCCTTGCATGATCGCCGGGAACTCGACTTACCCTATGCCCCGAGCTCCGAATTCGTGATCGACCGAGTGGGCACCGCCTATGACGCATCCTTTCAAGACCTGAGCGTCGAGTACTACGAGTACGTGAAGTAGGCCCCACTGCCCCTTACATTCCCACGAAACGACGCAGACGCGGCCGCGCGCGGGGCGGAACTACGCGCACGGGTCAAGGCCGGCGGCTTCCACGAACGCCCGGCAATGCCCGTGCTTTTGGCGTGGCTGCTTCACTTCGGCCTGGGCATGGCGGGCATCGCCGTGTTCGTATTCGTGCCTGCACTTCCGCTTCGTATCATCGGCCTCTTGGTGTCGTGTCTCGGCTTCACCGGCATCGCGACCCTGGGCCACGTGGCCTCGCACAACGCGACCTTCCGCTCGCCGCTCGCCAATCGCATCCTGTTTTACGTGAGCTTCCCGCTCTTGCTGCAGGTCTCCTGCAGCTACTGGCGTTATAGCCACCTGATCGTTCACCATCCGTCGCCCAACGTCACTGGAGTGGACGACGACTGCGATCTCCGGCCCGTGTTCGCCTTGAATCAGGCGCACTTGTCCGCTTTCGCCGGCTGGCGCCAGCGATGGCCGCTGCTGCAAGGCGTGCTCCTGCTCTTGGTGTTGCCGTTGAATGGGCTAAACATCATCCGTCAGGGTTGGGTGCGGCTGTTCATGGTGCTCGGCAACCCGGGGCGTAACCGGGTCGCACCTTGGGCGGATTTGGCCTGCATGGTGCTGCACCTCTCGCTCTGGATCGCGCTGCCGATGATGTTCTTCCGGCCGCTCGACGTGATCCTGTTTTACCTGCTGCGCCTGGCCTTGATTGGCTGCGGCATGTTCGCCGTTCTCGCGCCGGGTCACTATCCGGCGGAAGCCGCGTGCCTGGCACCCAATCAGCGCCTGTCGGCCGATTTTTATCTGCGCCAAGGCGCGACCACGGTCAACTTTCGCACGGGTATTCTCGGGCGCTTCGTGTGCTCGGGCCTGGAATATCAAATCGAGCACCACTTCTTCCCCTCCCTCAGCCACGTGCACTTACGCGCCCTGCAACCGATGGTGGAAGCATGGTGCATCGAGAACGGCGTCCCTTATCGCAGCTTCGGTTGGGGTGAAGCGATCTGGAAGAGCTGGCTCACGTTCGTGACACCCAAACCGATCGTGACCGACGTCGAGACCCTGCGCAGCGCGCATGTCCCGAGCGCGCCGCTGGCCGACGCAGACGAGCCGCTCGCGCCGCCTGGTTTGCCCGACGCCGAGTGGCGATGAACAGCGCAGGTCCCGCGGCGAACACGACGCCCCAGGCGGAGCCGGCCTCCATATGCGAGAATCGGGCCGGCAATGATGCGGATTCGACGCTGGAACCAATCGTTTTGGACGCAGCTGCTTTGGGTGACCGCGGCGATTGGGGCGTGGGGCACCCTGGTAACGGAGAGGCTGTTGGAAATTCGTGCGAGCCCCCTGCGCTCGCTGCTGCTCACGCTCGCGACCCTGGCCGTGGCCAGCTCGGCGAGTTGGGCAGCACGTCGACTCCAGCGTAGCCCGCTGCGCTATCTTCCGTGGTTGCTCTTGGCCGGTCTCGCGGCGAGACAATGGCACCGGCGCATGCTTCGCGGGCAATACGAAGCCAGCCCGGCAGTGCGCAGCGTCGGTCTCGCCGAAAGCCTCTGGGATCCGGTGACGACGACGAACGTCGTCGTACGCTACTACGCGCTTTCATCGAGCCGGCTCGCGGCGCGGCGGCTTCGGCTCGTTTCGCTCGTGGACCTACACATTACCCGGGCACTGCCGCACGCATACTATGAGCGCATCTTCGAGCTGATCGCGGCCGCGAACGCGGACCTGATTCTGCTTTCGGGGGACTACGTATCGGAGCCCGAGAACATCGAGCTCCTAGCGCAGCTGTTCGCCCGCGATTGGCCGGCTAAGCTCGGCGCTTTTGCCGTGCTCGGAAATCACGACCTCTGGACCGATCCGGTGCGCGTCCGTGAAGTGCTCCGCGCGAGCGGCGTCACCCTGGTCGAAGGTCGATGCCAGCATCTCCCAGCCGCGATCGGACGAATCGCAATCTGCGGCACCGAAATGCCGTGGGGACCCGAGCTGTCTTCGGCGCTCGATCGGACCGAGCTCAATCTGGTGCTCAGTCACACTCCCGACAACGTCTATCGCTTGGCCGGGCAAGGCGCGTCAGTGGTGTTCAGCGGGCACACCCACGGCGGGCAAATCCGCTTGCCCGGCCTGGGCGCGATCGTAATTCCGTCCCGCTTCGGCGGGCTGTTCGATAACGGGCATTTTCGCGTCGACGGAACCGAGCTGTTCGTCTCGGCCGGGGTCGGTGCAGACATGCCTCCCGTGCGCATTTATTGCCCGCCGGAGCTGCTCGTGGTCGACATCACTCGCCCCTGATCCCGATCACGCCCGCCACGCGCTGCTCATTGCTAGTCATCTCGAGCTCGACTCCGTGCCCGAGAGGGGGGCGATCGCGGTCCAGCCTCGCACCTCGCTTCGCGCAGGGTTCCGCCCCCTGACGCCGAAGGCTGCGCCGACCCGCGACTCACCGGGTGACCATCAAACCCCTGCTCTGTTGCCGAGCGCCGGGGGGTCGACGGTAGTCGACCGTGACCTCAGCCGGGAGCGGTTTACCGCGCCCCGGTTGGTCGACAGTGACTGCACCCGGGGAGCCGTTTACTGAACCACGGGAGGGACGACGCCCTTGCCGCGCGCGGTTTCGCAGCCGCGTTCGACGCCTGTCATGCCTTCTTCCGTCTTCACGACTTTGAATTCCACGCGGCGATTCTTCTCCCAGGCGGTGGGGTTGGAAGCGGGGTCGAGCGGGCAATACTCACCGTAGCCTTGAGAGACGAGGCGGCTGCCGGCGACTCCGCGAGACTTCAACGCTTCCATGACTGCGGCGGCGCGGAGGCGCGTGAGGTTCAAGTTGTAGTCGTCCGTGGAGCGTTCGTCGGCGTGGCCCGCCACTTCCAAGACGAGGAACTCCGGGTGACCCTTGAGGGTCGCGGCCACGGCATCGAGGATGCCGTTCGACGCGGGCAGGATCTTGGCGCTGCCGGTTTCGAACTGAACCTTGTCGAGGATTACGATGTCATTGCCCTCGATGATCACCTTGCCCTTGTCGGGGCAGCCGTCTTGGTCCTGGAAGCCGTTGTAGGTCTCCGGCTCGTTCGGGCACTTGTCCTTCACGTCCGGGATCTGATCTTTGTCATTGTCCGGATCGGGGCAGCCGTCCTTGTCTTCGAAGCCGTCCTTGTCCTCGGCGTCATCCGGGCAGCTATCTTGCTTGTCCGGGATGCCGTCGTGGTCGTTGTCGGGCTCGGGGCAGCCGTCCGTATCTTCGAAGCCGTCTTTGTCTTCCGGATCGTCCGGGCACTTGTCCTTCTTGTCCGGGATGCCGTCGCCGTCGCGATCGCCGTCGCGATCGACGTCAGGGCAACCGTCGGTATCGTGATCGCCGTCGAAATCCTCGGGGACGTTCGGGCAGCGGTCGTTCACGTCCAAAATACCGTCGTTGTCGTTGTCCGGATCCGGACAGCCGTCTTCGTCCTTGAAGCCGTCGAAATCCTCCGGCTCGTCCGGGCATTGATCTTGATCGTCCTTGTAACCGTCGCCGTCACGGTCACCGATCGACGGTTCGTACACGAAGCCCAGCACCAAGCGCACATCGGCCGCTTCGAAGCCCTTGGAAAACGCGCGGCTACCGGCGCCCATCATCAAATAGCTGTTGTCTTCGATGAACAGCTTGATGCCGCCCAAGAACTCTTCACTCAGCTTTTGCTTGCTGTCGGACTTTCCGCCGAGCTGATAGGAAGCGTACGTTTCACCCACTAGGTCCAGCGCATCGAGCACGCGGTAGGAGAGCCCGAGGCTGTAGGTGCCGAGGTTCGAATATTCGAACGTGCCCTCTTTGAGTTGTGACTTGCCGGTGAGGTCGTTTTCGTAGCGAGGATTCGAACCGCCGTGGCCGCGATAGCCGACGTTGACGCCGACTTTGAAGCGCCGCTCGGCGCCGAATTGGTTTTCGACCACGAATTGCGGCCAGTACCAGACCTTCGGGTCGGCGCCCAAATCACGCGGCGCGCCGGACAGCGGAATGCCCAATTGAGCGACGACCGCCAGACCGATGCCGCGATCCACGCGGGTCAGACGAAGCTTGCCGTGGACGGCCATGAAGCTGAGCTTCTGCGAGTCCAACTTGGCGGAGTTATATAAGCCGCCGTTTCGGCCGATATCGTACGCCGGATCACCGGTCATCAGATTTACGGGGATGCTCAGACCGACGATGGCCTTGTTGGCGATGCCGTAACTTGCGCCGAAGGTGCCTTGAAAGGAGTTCTGAACGAGCGCGGGCACGCCGCTGCCCGCAACGTTCGGATCGATCACGCAGTTCTGGTCCGGGCACGCGCCGGTGACGGTCATACCGTCGGCGTTGACGAAGCTGCCGGTGGGAACTCCGCTGTCGCGGGTGCGCATCAGGTTGCGCCCGTAGTCCAGGACCAAGCCGAAACTGAATCGGCCGTCGCCCAAGATGTCCGAACCATTGACCGAGAAAAAGCCCTTGGAATCGATGGCCGGTCGAAACAGGTGCGTGTCCATGCCGTCGCCGTTGGCCCCGGGCGCGCGCAAGTCCGAGGCCGACGGCACGCCTTGAGCCTGAGCGACCCCAGAAGCTAGAGCTAGCGTTGCGCTGAGGGTTGCAGCAGGAAGGAAGCCCGTCCGCTGAAGCCTGGTGATCCGCATCCGCCGCATGCTTCGTAGCCCTTTCGTGTCGCTGAAGTCTGGGGAAATACTAGAGCTTTAGCGAGGAGCGACCGTAGCATCCTGGAAATTGCCCTGTCAACGTGAGACCACCACGAAATGCCCAGAAAGAAACGCGATTCCGGCGTGCGCGCGTCTGCTGTCCGGCGACACACAGCGCTAGGAGGAACACGCTCGTGACGTTACTCTCGATTGGCTACCGATACGCCGTGCGCCGGAAGCGCTCGAGCGTGTAGGTTGAGTGTCCGCGATGCGCCCATTGCCGCTGCTGAAGTTTCTGATCGCATTCATGCTCTGTGCACTCTCGGGCTCCGCGAGCGCACAATCGCCGACACTCGCCGGACGTTGGAGCGCGACGCCGATGCGATCCGATTGGATCATCGGCGAATGGGGCAAAGCGTGCGGGCCGGCCCCGAGCGGAGGCGGCGCCCCCGGCGGTAGCGTGGCGATCACGAGTAGTCCTGGCGAGCTGCATTTCAGCGGTGCGGGCCGGGACTACTCCACGACCGAGTGCTGGGAACAATTCCCCGGCCTTACCCGCGTCAGCCATAGCGGTGGCGTGCGGGGCTGGCGAAGCACCTGCAAGACCAAGACCGGGGATCCTCGCCAAGCCACGATCGTCACCACGATCAGCGCCACGAACAGCCAGATTTCGTTCGATGAAACTGGGCAATATCAGTTCATCATCACCGGCCAAAACTGCACCGCGAGCGTGCGCCGAACGCGCAGCCTGTCACTCGTCCAGCGCGAAGGCGAGAGCGCACCGGTCGCGAGCGCGCCGCCCCCCGTCGCCAGCGCGGCGCCGAGCCCCGTGCTCACGACATCTGCAGCAAAAGTTTGTACGTTGCCTGGCCCCCCCGAACGACTCGAAGTGAGGCCAGGGCGGAAGCTGCTGCGCCCGGGCGAGAGCTTCGAGTTTCACACGTCCGTGCTCGACGCCGCTGGCTGCGCCTTGCCCCTGTCACCCGTGTGGAAGGTGATCGGCGCCCCGGCCTCGCTCGAGCTATCGGGACCAGGCCGGATCAAGATTCCGGACAATGCCGCGGAGTCCACGGTCGAGCTTCAAGCGACGCTCGCGGGGCGCTCTGCCCGGGTCACGGTGGAGATTGCGTCGAAAGACCGATATGAGGCGCTCCTCGCCCAGAAAGGACTGAACGCCGAGGGGGAGTCGAACGAAGTGGCAGCCGCACGCATCGCCACGACCGCCCTCGGCGGGGGCAGCGTGGTTACCCGCGACGACTCCCGGCGTCGGCGCATCATCTTCGTCGGTGTAGTCGGAGGTACGGCACTCGTGCTCGGATTGTTGGGCTTCGCGCTCGTGCAACACAGCCGCAGAAAACCGCTCGAGCCAGAACCGCGCTCGGTTCGGGCTCGTTTGGCTCCCGCCATCACTCCCAACCAAATGCGACCGCTGGGCAAGGTTTGTCCGACTTGCCGCGAAGAATACCCGCCGGAAGCGTCGTTTTGTCCCAACGACGGCAATCGACTCGTCGCCGCGAGGGGTACGCCGGAGCCGACCGGCCCGAGCGGTGGCGTGTGCCCCATCTGTGGCCAAGGGTACGACCCAGGCGTACTCACCTGCCCCAAGCACGGAGAGGAGCTGCTGCCCGCCGCCATGCAAGCGGGCGTCCGCGTCGCCGACGCCGCGAGCACGAAAAAGATCTGCCCGGTGTGCGGCACGCAATATACTGGTGAGAGTCAATTTTGCGGTGCCTGCGGTGCCGCGCTCGTACCGGTCAATTGAACGCGAAGCAGCCTGGCGAAAGCCGCCGATGTAGCTTCGGCTATGCAGAGTTTGCTAAGGTCGCGCCGCGATGAAGATAGCCTGCGAGGCGTGTGGCGCCAAATACACGATCGCTGACGATAAAGTTCGGGGACGACGAGTCAAGATCCGCTGCAAAGGTTGCGGCACCCCGATCGTAGTGGACGGACAAACTGGTGGGGGACCCAATATTTCCGATGCCGAGACAGACGACGCTGCACTCGAAGCCGAGGCACCCGTGACCTGGTCCGTAAACCTGAGCGACACCGATTCGCGCACGATGAGCACTGACGAGATCGTGGCTGCGTACGCCACTGGGGTCGTCACCGCCGATGCCTTCGTCTGGAAGGACGGCATGGCCGATTGGGTGCCGCTGCTCGACTCCGAGCTCGCGCCACTATTGGTGCGTCCCTCGGTCACGTCAGCGGCGAACGCGGGCGCTCGCGGCGGCCAGCCGCTGTTCAACGCGACCAATCAAGCTTCGCGTCCCGCGGCGACTACGCGCGCGATCGCTCCGGACCAAGCTCAAGACCTGTTTGGCGGCCTGGCCACCGCGGGCTCGGAGGATGACGTCGCGACCAGCGCACCGATCGTTCCACAAGCAGGGACGGGCGCTTACGACGACGGCAAGATGACCGGCGCGCGCAACGAAAACTCCGTATTGTTTTCGCTCGATGCGTTGAAGGCAGGCTTCTCGCCCAGCGCGCCGAGCGGAGCTTCGGCCAAGCCGGCACCCAAATCCAACTCCAAGGCTGGCCCTGGTGCGGCGCGCCCCCAACAGCCTTCGAATCCCGACGATCCGTTCGGCATGAGCGCGGCCGCTGGCTTGATGGGCGGCGGCGGAGCGTTGTTCGGCGCAGACAACCAAGCCTTGATGACGGCACCGGCTCCTCCACCGCCGCCCGTCGCGCCATCGCCGGCTCAGTACGCGGCGGGCGCAATGCCCGCGGCCTACGCGCCGAAGAGCAACAAACTCGTGTACATCGTCGGCAGCGTCGGCGGGGCAGTGATCCTGCTCTTGCTCGTGCTGCTCCTGAGCAAGAAGAGCGGAACCAGCGCGATGGCCGAAAACTCCGCTGCGTCCAGTGCCAGCGCCGCGCCGGCAAACGCCGCCGAGAAGCCTGCTGAGGAAGCCAAGAAGGAGGAGCCTGCCAAACCCGCGGAGACCGCGAGCGCGAGTGCCGCACCGAGCGCCAGCGCGGCGCCGGAGGCCAAGCCCGTCGACAAGCCGGTGGCCGTTTCACAAACCAGCACGGCTCCGAAGAAGCCCAAAGAAGAGGCTCCTCCACCGGCGGACGCGCAGCCATTCAGTAAGGCTTCGGCGATCTCTGCGCTGGGCGCGGCGTCGTCTGCGGCCGGCAGCTGCAAGAAACCGGGCGGGCCGACCGGGCCTGGAAAAGCCACGGTCACTTTCGCGCCGAGCGGTCGCGTGACGACAGCGACCGTCGCGGGCGGGTCGTATGCGGGTACGGCCGTGGGCGGTTGTGTCGCGTCGGTATTCCGCCGCGCGCACGTGCCTCCGTTCAGTGGGTCCTCGGTCACGGTCTCGAAGAGCTTTCAGATCAACTGACGCGCGAGTCCCCGTCCAAACCGGGGATCGCTCGCTTTCGGCTGGCCGGGCACGCTTGGGCTGCCTGGTCGCTGACCAGACTACTCTCCGCGCTTCACGCGAAGGATCCACTCTTTCAGGATCGGCTGGTTCGGATCGATGGCGCGCGCGCGTTCGAGTTCGGCCAGGGCGCTTTCTCGGAGATTGGCGGCGAAGTAGACGCGGGCCAGCGTGAGCCGGCACTTCGCACTGTTGGGCGCTAGCGCCACCGCTTGCTTCGCGAGCTTGTTCGCTTTGCGCAGGTCGCCGTGGGCCTCCAGCGTGTAGTGCGCGGCGCGCTCGAAGAGGGGAGCGCTGGGTTGACCCAGGGCGGCGCGCTCATACGACTCCGCTGCCTCCGCGTGGTTGCCTTCGACCGCGGCGTACTTCGCGCGTTCCAGATACGCCTCCCAAAGGCTTTCTGCCGCGCGCCGCTCGAGCTCGGCCAGATCGCCCGCGAGCTCCAAGTTCTCGGGAGCGAGCGAGCAGGCCACGCGCAACGCATTGGCTGCCGCAATCAAATCGTTACGCGCGGCGGCCTCTGCGGACAGCGCCACGTAGTGACTGAGTTGCTCGTCGCGGGCCTGCGCCAAGCGTTGCTCGTAGCGACGCTTGAGCTCCTCTGCGGCTCGGACGGGCTCACTCAGCGCGGGGATTTGCTGCGAAGATGACGAGGCGCTGGGCGGCATCGACGAGTGGCCGAGCTTGCGCGCCAGCGCGCGGCGGCGCGCGTCCGGATCGCTGGGCGGGGACGATGAGGGGCGTCTGAGCGTCTCTGCCAGCTGCGCCTCCCGCAGGCCCGAGGCCGGCGGAATGGACGACGGGATCTGCGACGGTGGTGGACTTGCTTCGGGCCGAGGAGCTCGACCCGAAGGAGCCGAGCCTTGGAAATAGCGGTCGAACTCCACGGTCCGCTTTCGCGCGCCGAGATAGCGATCGTACTCTGCGCGAGACTCGGCACGGTGCAGCACTTCGTACGCCTCACTGAACTTGCCGAACACGCGCAAGAGCGGCGCCTCGAAACTGCCCAGCTGTTTGCCGAAGTAGCGATCAGGATGATACACGCGCACGAGTTCGTAGTACGCAGCGCGGATGGCTTTCGCGTCCGCGCTCGGCTCGATGCCGAGCAGCTGATAGTGATTGAGCGAAGAACCGTTCTGATCGAGCTCTAGTAATTGCCGTTGCTGTTCCGAGGTCAGCTCACTCCTCTGCTCGGACCGGGTAACGAGCGGAATGGAATGCGACCCCGAACGCTGGGTAGCCGACGGGGATGGCACGACCATCGACAGACCCGGGGTGGCCTCGATCGCGCCGAGCAAGATCAGCCGAGAGACGATCGCCGCGACTTGATCGGACGCGAGCCCGGTAGAGGTCACTAAATCAGCCTCGGAAATGGAACCCTCGACGCGCGACAACACGAATGCCTCGGCGGGGCCGATCGGCAAATCACGCACGATGACGCCGCTGACGAGCCTCAGCAAGCCCTCACGAGCGGCTTCTCCTCGGGTTGATTCGCCGTGAACCATCTCTCGTTCAAATCTTCGAAAACGTTCGGACACCGTCGCCCGCGCCCACTTCCACGGGCTAATTTTAACCGGTACTCGGCGAAATGCGAGAGCAAAGCCGCCGGGCTTCGTTCGCTCGAGAATGCCCGAATGGCGTGGTCACCCACTCGAAACATCTGCCCTCGGACCCGAGCACTGCGCTGCAACGCCGAAATCAGGAAGTGCGCTTAACCGACGCGCGATCGAGGGCGAACGACGGCCGAACCGCAACACGCTCGTCGCCGATGGTTCGAAATGCGCTGCAGCTTGCCACTTTGCCTCGGGCCCGGCTGCCCGGGCGGCCGACCCCACGATGGCGCCGATTGCGATGCAGCTTGAAAGGGCGGAGCGCTGCCCCAGCGAGTCCGAACTCCGGAGCTTCGAAGCTCGAAGCCGGCAGAGGCTCCCTATCCGCGCCGGAGTCGTTCGGCCAAGCGAGTCATTCGCTCTTCGCGGCGCGTTTCGGCCAACGCCAGGCGGATCGCGCGCGGATCCGCGGCCAGCACGCACAGCTTCTTGGCACGGGTGACGGCCGTGTACACCAAGTTGCGCGACAACATCACGAAGTGCGCGGTGAGCAGGGGTATCACGACCGCCGGGTATTCACTGCCTTGGCTCTTGTGAATGCTGGTCGCGTACGCAAGCGTGAGGGAAGACAAACTCGGGTCATCGTATTCGACGTCGCGCTGGTCGAAGCGCACGGTGAGCTTGCGATGCTCGACGTCGACCGCCGTCACCACGCCGATGTCGCCGTTGAACGCCTCACGCTCGTAGTCGTTCTTGGTCTGCATGATCTTGTCGCCCAAGCGCAGCTTTTGACCGCGAGACTCGAGTGCAGGGCCGTCCGGATTCAACGCGGCCTGGAGCAGTTCGTTCAGTGCGATCGTGCCGGCGGGTCCGCGGTGCATGGGCGTGAGCACCTGGATGTCACGCATCGGGTCGAAGCCGAAGCGTCGAGGGATGCGCGTGACCACCAGCTCCCGCACCAACTCTGCCGCCTCTTCCGGAGTCTTGCGCGGAACGACGAAGAAGTCCGCGTTTGGCGAATCGACATCGACACTCTCTGGCATTTCACCGTGCAAGATGCGATGCGCATTGAGCACGATGCGGCTCTCACCGGCTTGCCTGAATATGTCGTTCAAACGCACCGTAGGCACAGCGCCGCTATCGATCAGATCACGCAAGAAGGCGCCCGGACCTACCGAAGGCAACTGATCCGAATCACCCACGATGATCAAACGCGCGGCCGTGGGCAAAGCCGTGACCAATGCCGCCGCGAGCGGCACGTCGATCATCGATGCCTCGTCGACGATCAAGACGTCTGCCTCGATGGGGTTGTCCGAATCGAGTTGAAAATCGTTCTGCCGCGGGTCGAACGCGAGCAGGCGATGGAGCGTGCTGGCCTCGAGCCCCGTCGATTCA
>Ga0302323_100001242_pt1 | contig 20679 bp, 21 predicted proteins | sample Fen_T0_3_FD_201950 | JGI IMG/M metagenome (GOLD analysis project Ga0302323, IMG submission 201950) | Peat permafrost microbial communities from Stordalen Mire near Abisko, Sweden - Fen_T0_3 | ecosystem: Environmental > Terrestrial > Soil > Wetlands > Permafrost | place: Sweden: Abisko... | reverse complement strand
CCGGGCCGAAAATCTCCTCGCGCGCGATGCGCATCACATTGGTCGCTTCGGTGAAGAGGGCCGGCGACAGGTAGAAGCCTTCCGTCGCGCGCTTGAGGCGCTCGCCGCCGGTGACGAGCTTGGCGCCCTCCGCCTTGCCGATCGCCATGTATTTCTCGTCCTGGTCGAGCTGGCTAGGGTCGACGACCGGGCCGATGTCCGTCCCCTGCAGCAGCGCGTTGTCGACGCGCAGCGTGTTCAGCTTTTCCGTGACCGCCGCGACAAAGCGGTCGTGGATGCCCGCGGTGACAATCAGCCGCGAAGACGCCGTGCAGCGCTGGCCGGTGGAAAAATACGAACCCTGCACCGCGGAGTTGACGGCAGTTGGGAGATCGGCGTCGTCCAGCACGATCAGCGGATTCTTGCCGCCCATTTCGAGCTGGATCTTGGCCATGCGCGCAATGGCCTTGGCCGCAATCGCGCGGCCGGTTCCCACGGACCCGGTGAAGCTGATCGCCGTGACGTCGGGATGGTTGACGATCACCTCGCCGACGACGGAACCGCGCCCCATCACCAGGTTGAACACGCCGGCAGGCAGTCCCGCACGCGCCAGGATTTCGGCGATGGCCCACGCGCAGCCGGGCACCAGGTCGGCCGGCTTGCACACGACGGTGTTGCCGTACGCGAGCGCCGGCGCGATCTTCCACGCGGGAATCGCGATCGGAAAGTTCCACGGCGTGATGAGCCCGATGACGCCGAGCGGCTCGCGCGTCACCTCCACGTCGACGCCCGGACGCACGGATGCGAGCTTGTCGCCGGTCAGGCGCACGACTTCGCCGGCGAAGAACTTGAAGATCTGGCCGGCGCGCATCGCCTCGCCGATGCCTTCGGGCAGCGTCTTGCCTTCCTCTCGCGACAACAGTGCGCCGAGCTCGTCCTTGCGCGCGATGATTTCGCTCCCCGCCCGGTCGAGGATGTTGGCGCGCTCCTGGATCGAACCGGTCGACCATGCGGGGAATGCCTTCTTCGCGGCGGCGATCGCACTGCGCGCCTGCTCCGCGTCGGCTTGTGCATACTCGCCGATCACGTCGCTTGTGTCGGACGGGTTGCGGTTCGCCGTCGCGGAGGCGCCGGCGACCCACTCGCCGGCGATGTAGTTCCTGAAGAGTTCAGCCATGATGTGATCCAGTTTCGCTAGAGGAGACGCCGGCGCGCGAGGTTTTGCATCAGCGCGCCTGCGCCGAAGGTCCACGGTGCGACTTTGTCGGAATGATTGACGCGGTTGACGATCGCGCCGAGCGTGGGTGTGGTCACGGTGACGATGTCGCCGACGACGTGCGTGAAGCCCTTGCCCGGCCCCAGGCGATCCTTGACCGGCGCGAACATCGTGCCCAGGAACAGCATCAGCCCGTCGGGGTACTGGTGGTTGGCGCCGATCGCGTGGCTGACGAGGTCGAGCGGGTCGCGGCTGATCATCGCCATCGAAGAAGCACCCGTCATCTCGAAGCCCTCGGGGCCGTCGACGCGCATCGCGATGTCGCAGCGGCGGACGTCGTCGATGCCGAAGTGCTCGTCGAAGAGACGAATGAACGGCCCGATCGCACATGAAGCGTTGTTGTCCTTCGCCTTGCCCAGCAGCAGCGCGCTGCGGCCCTCGAAATCGCGCAGGTTGACGTCGTTGCCCAGCGCCGCGCCCACGGTGCGGCCCTTGCCGTTCACCGCGAGCACGATCTCCGGCTCGGGATTGTTCCACTCGGACTTGGGATGGATACCCACCTCGGCGCCCAAGCCCACGGCGGACATCGGCTGCGACTTGGTGAAGATCTCGGCATCCGGACCGATGCCCACTTCCAGATATTGCGACCACGCGCCCTGCCGGATCAGTGCCTCCTTGACCTGCGCGGCCTCGGGCGAGCCGGGACGGATCTTCGCCAGGTTGTCGCCGATCACCGCGACGATTTCGCGGCGCACGGCAACGGCTTTCGCCGGATCGCCGCGCGCCTGTTCCTCGATGACGCGCTCGAGCGTGCTGGCGACGAACGTGACCCCGCTCGCTTTCAGCGCCTGCAGGTCGCAAGGCGCCAGGAACCACGGCAGCACCGGGTTGCGCGCATCGAACGCGGAATTGGCCAGCACGTCGGCCGTCGCGGCGATGCGCGGCAGCGTCCCCGCCGCGCGGATGGCCGCGACCGGATCACCCTTGCCGAGCAACTGGCTGGACGTGGCGGCGACGGCGGAAAGATCGTAGATGCCGTCCGCCTGCACGCGCACGAGCACAGGGCCCTCCAGCGCCGCCACGAAGACCCGCCCGACGAGGAGCGCGCAGTCGTGATCGGCGGGCAGGCACAACGGAACGGTGAGTCGGGTTTTCATTGCGGGGGTAGCCCGGGTCGATGGGGACCGTGGCCTGACAGAATACCCGACATGGGCGCGCCGCGTGACGTTCGCCGCAGGCTGGGACTGGCTGCATAATCACTGTTTGGCACGGACCAAGACGAGGGAGTTCCATGGGAGTCGAGCAGCAGGAAGCCGCAGCGCAGTTCCTTGCCGCGGCACGCAGGACCGGCAAGCCGGGGCCGCGTTTGCCGGAAGACATCCGCCCGGCGGACCTCGATTCAGCGCTCTTCATCCAGCGGCGCGTCGTCGCGTTGCTGGGGCAGGCGGTCGGCGGCTGGAAATGCTCGGTGCCCAACGACGTGCGGGCGCTCAACGTCGCGCCGATCTTCGCGTCGACCATTTTCCGCAAGTCGCCTTGCGCCATCGTGACGACTGGCCCGATCGCCCGGATCGAGCCCGAGGTTGCCTTCGTGATGGGGCGCGACCTGCCAAAGCGGGATACGCCGTACACCGAAGCGGAGATTCGTTCGGCGATTGCCGAGCCGCGGCTCGTCCTCGAACTGCTCGGCACGCGCTACGCCGATCCATCCGCCGCGAGCTGGCCCGAGATGATGGCCGACTTCGTGCAGAACCAGGGACTGTTCGTCGGCCCGCTCTTTCCGGGCGGGCTCGACGCCGCGCTTGAGTACTTCCCCGTCACGATCCGCACGCCGGCGGGCGTGCTGTCGACGCACGACGGGCGCCACGGCGATGGTCATCCGCTGCGGCCGCTGTACTGGCTGGCGAACTTTCTCGCCGGCCGCGACGAGGGCCTGCGCGCGGGCCAGGTCGTCACCACCGGTTCCTACGCCGGCGCGATCGAGGTTCCGGTCGGCACGCCGCTGACGGTGACGTTCGGCGACCTCGGAAAGATCGAGATCGAACTACGGAGCGTTGGATGAGCCTTGCGGGCATGGGCGTCGTCGCGCTGTGGCACGACGTGGCGCCGGACGCGAAGGAAGAATTCCACGAGTGGCATAGCCGGGAACGCATGCCCGAGCGCGTCGGCATTCCGGGCTTTCGCCGCGGACGCCGCTATGTCGCGGTGAACGGCGCGCCCGAATTCTTCGTGCTGTATGAAGCCGACAGCCCCGAAGTGCTGGGAGGGATCGACTTCCTCAACCGGCTCAACACACCGACGGAATGGTCCCGGCGCGTCGTACCGAAGTTTCGCAACGTCGCGCGTTCGATCTGCCGCGTCGTCGTGACCAGCGGCACGGGAAGCGGCGGCGTTTTGTTGACTTCCCGCTTCGAAATCGACGCCGCACACCGCGCCGGATCGCTCGAAGCGCTCACGCGCCGGATCCTGCCCGCGCTTTCCCAGCGCAGCGGCATAGCCGGCGTGCATCTGTGCCTCGCCGACGAGGCGTTGAGTAGGATCGACTCGGCGGAACGGCAACTCCATGCCGACGCGCCATGCGTGCCCGGATGGATAGTGCTGATAGAGGGCAATTCCGCGGCCGACGTGCGGACCGCACATGAGGCGCTCGCGCCGGGATTGCAGGCGCACAACGTCAGCGCGCTCGAGTCGGCGACCTACCGACTCGAATTCACGCGATTGAAGACGCCGTGGAGCGCCGGCTGATGGCCGCAATCGACGCCACGCGGTCTTCGTCGTCGGACGCTTCGCTCTTCCCGGAGATCGAGCCGTACGCCTCCGGGCGACTCGCGCTCGATGCGGTCCACGTCATGCAATGGGAAGCGTGCGGCAACAGGAACGGCGTGCCGCTGGTGTTCCTGCACGGCGGCCCGGGCGGCGGCTGCCTGCCGCATCACCGCCGCTTCTACGATCCCACGTTCTGGAACATCGTGCTGTACGACCAGCGCGGCGCGGGACGCTCGACACCTGCGGCCGCGCTCGCCGACAACACGACGCCACACCTGGTCGCCGACATCGAACGCCTGCGCACGGAACTGGGGATCGAGCGCTGGCTGGTCTTCGGCGGTTCGTGGGGCTCGACATTGGCGCTTGTCTACGCGCAGGCGCACCCCGACCGCGTGCTGGGACTGGTGCTGCGCGGCATCTTCCTCGCCACCGACCCCGAGATCGACTGGTTCATGCACGGCATGCGCAACATCTTTCCGGAGGCGTGGCGCGCGTTCACCGAAGCGCTGCCGCCCTCCGAGCGCGGCGATTTGCTGGGCAATTACTATCGGAGGCTGACCGACCGCGATCCGTCAGTGCATCTGCCGGCGGCGCGCGCTTGGGACCGCTACGAAGGTGCATGCACGACGCTGCTGCCCGTCGTCGATCCGCTCGGGAGGTTCGACGGCGACGCCGCCGCGCTGGCCATCGCGAGGATCGAGGCGCATTACTTCGTCAACAAGGGTTTCCTCGCGCCGAACCAGTTGCTGGATGGCGTGGCGAAGATCCGCCACCGGCCCTGCACGATCGTCCAGGGCCGGTACGACATCGTCTGCCCGCCCGTCACGGCCGCTGCGCTGGCGCGCGCGTGGCCGGAAGCGGAGTACGTCGTGGTGCCCGATGCCGGGCATTCGGTGCGGGAGCCGGGGATTACGAGGGAGTTGGTCGCGGCCGTCAAGCGGATGCAGGCGCGCGTCGCGACCTCGAGCGCTGCGCCTATTCCTTCGCCGCCTCGAACGGAATGACAATTCGGATCTCGTCGCTCGCCGCTCCCAGCGCGGCCTTCATGCCGAAATCCGTGCGCTTGAGCGTGGCGGTGGCCTCGCCGCCGCACATGGGCCGCTTGTTGAACGGATTGGGCGCGCATTTGAAACTGGTGACCTTCAGCGCAACCGGCTTGGTCACGCCCAGCAGCGTGAACTCGCCGTTGGCGCCCACGAGGTTGTCACCGTCGAACACGAGGTCGGCGGACTTGTAGGTCATCGTCGGGAATTTCTCGACGTTGAGGAACTCGTCGCTCTTGACCAGGTTCAGCAGCGAAGGCGCCATCACCAGCGACGCGGACGCGATGGAAACGTCGATCGCGCCTTTCTTTGCCGTGCGGTCGAAGGTCACCTTGCCCGTGGTGTTGCCGAACAGGCCACGCTGCTGTGAAAAGCCGATATGGGTGACCTCGAACATCGGGGCCGTGTGCTTCGCATCGAATACGTAAACTTCCTGGGCCATTGCCGGTGCTGCGACAAGCGCCGCGACCAAGGCGGCCGCTGCCAGTTTGTAGCTTTGCTGCATTGATGCCTCCATTGAAAGACTCGGTTGTAGGAAAATAGTGTGATGACCGCCAGAATCACGCGGCGCGCGGCAACACCATGCGCACGCGCACGATCACGTCGTCGGCAACGATGGTGGGGTCGCCCCATTGCCCGTCGCCGATGTTGAACGCCAGGCGCTTGATCGTGAACTCGCCGGTGGCCACCGAGTTGCCGGCGGCGTCCTTCTTCACCTCGATCGGGAACTTCTCGTCCTGCGCCTTGCCCTTCAGCGTGAGCGTTCCCGCGATTTCGTAGCGGTCGCCGCCCAGGTCCTTCATTGCCGTGGAGTGGAATGTGGCCACCGGAAACTTCGCGGTGTCGAACCAGCGCGGGCGCCTTACTTCCGTCTCGGATTCCTCGCTGGCGAGGTCGATGCTGGCGAGGTCGATCTCGAACTCGGCCTTGGACTTGGCGAGCTCCTTCGGCCGGAAGTCGACGTTGGCTTTCCACTTGCGGAAGCGGCCTTCGACGTTGACCCCCATTTGCCTGGAGACGAAGCGGATCTCGCTCTTGTCGATGAGCACGGCCTGGGCGCCGGCCCCGGAGGAGGCCATCAGCATCACGGCCAGGGAGGGAATGAAGGGGCGAAAGAGACGCATGGACGGGAATTCCACTTAGTTTGGTAAATCAGTAGGTCGGTCGACGGGACGATCAGCGGCCGGGAAGCATCCGGGCCAGGATGTCGTCGCGGTCGACGAAATGGTGCTTCAACGCCGCCGCGACATGCACTGTGACCACGGCAGCGAGCAGGTAGTTCAGCGATTGGTGCAGGAGCAGCAGCGTTTTGGCCATTTCGCGGTCCTTCGGCACCAGGTTGGGCAGGTCCACGAGGTTGAGGTAGGCCACGGAGACGCCCGTGGCCGAACTGTAGATCCAGCCCGACAGCGGAATGGCGAGCATCAGCGCGTAGAGCAGTACATGTGCCGCCACTGCGACCCGCCTCTGCCACGCGGGCATTGCGACCGGCAGCGCAGGCGCCGGGTTGGCCGCACGCCAGGCCAGCCGCGCGGCGGCGAGCAGGAATACCGTGATGCCCAGCCACTTGTGCCAAACGTAATACCGCAGCTTGTCGGGCGAGAACTCGAGGTCGGACATATAGAGTCCCAGCGCGAAGCCCGTGAAGATCAGGAGCGCCGCGAGCCAATGGAACGTCCGCGCGGTGCGGGTATACCGATATCGGGTCATCGCCTATTTTAATCAAGCTTTACGGGTGGCGGGTTGGACCCTGTCGCGCCGCTATAATTCCCAGGGTTCTCCGGTCACACTCACATCGAGCACCCTTGCCCATTGACCATCCCCACGGCCGGGACATCCGGCGCGATGCGCGCCTGCCGACCCTTTCGTACGCAAACAGCGTGTGGCGCGCCTTTGTTCCCGTCATCGTTCGCTTCGCACGCTTGCTAACGATCGCCGGCCTGGCCACCACATTCGCGCTTGCGGCCGGCGCCCAATCGCCAACGCCTTCCGCTGCGCCGGAAGCCGCCCCCACGCCGCGCCCGAAGATAGGCCTGGTGCTTTCCGGCGGCGGCGCGCGAGGCATCACCCATATCGGCGTGCTGAAGGTGCTGGAGCAGCTGCGCATTCCAGTCGACTACATTGCCGCGACGTCGATGGGCGCGGTTGTCGGCGGCCTGTACGCCAGCGGCATGGCACCGGTGGATATGGAAAAGCAGATCAACGCGGTGAGCTGGCCGACGCTTCTGTCGGATTCGCCGGCGCGGCGCGACGTCGGCTTCCGCGTCAAGGAGGAGGACGCGCAGTTCCCGCTCGGCTTCGAGTTGGGCTACCGCGACGGCGAGTTTCGCGCGTTCAAGGGCGCGCTGTCCGGCAGCAATCTCGAGTTGTTCCTGCACGAATTGACGCGAAGCGTGGACAACGTCGCGACGTTCGACCAGTTGCCGATTCCGTTCCGGGCCGTCGCCACCGACATGGTGACCGGCCGCGAAGTGGTGTTCGACCGCGGCCCGATCTACCAGGCGATGCGCGCCAGCATGTCGGTACCGGGGATGTTCACGCCGGCGGAGATCGGCGGGCGCATTCTCGGCGACGGCGGTCTCGTGAACAACCTGCCGGTCGACATCGTGCGCGCGATGGGCGCCGACATCGTCATCGCGGTCAACATCGGCACGCCGCTCATGTCCCGCGACCAGCTGTCGTCGGTGCTGGGCTACACGGCGCAGATGGTCAACATCCTCACCGAGCAGAACGTGCGCGCGCAGCTCGCGTTGCTGCGCCCCGGCGACATCCTCATCTCGCCCGACCTGGGCGAATTGACGTTCGTCGACTTCGCGAAATCCAGAGAGTTCATCGCGCTGGGCGAAAAGGCCGCCGATGGCATGCGCGAACGCCTGGCCTCGCTGTCCGAGTCGCCGACGACCTACGTGGCATTCCAGGCGAGCCTGCTGGTGCCGGTCGAGACCACACCCAAGATGCTGGACTTCGTCAGGATCGAGGGTACGCATTTCGCCAACCCGAAGGTCCTCGAGGACCAGATGCAGACGCAGCCGGGCAAGCCCTTCAGCCTCTCCGTGCTGGAAAAGGACCTGTCGCGGCTGTACGGGCGCGGCGACTTCGAGCAGATCGACTACCACCTGATGCAGGAGCAGAACCAGCAGGGACTGGTCGTCGAAGTCTCGGAGAAGTCGTGGGGACCGAACTACCTGCGCTTCGGGCTCACGCTCAACTCCGACCTGCAGGGCGACACCGCGTTCAACTTCATGGTCGGCCACAAGCGCACGTGGATCAACAGCCTCGGCGCCGAATGGATCAACGAAGTCACACTCGGCACCGTGAACGGTTACGCGACCGAGTTCTACCAGCCGCTGACGCTCGGCAATTTCATGTTCGCGTCGGCCCACGGCCTGATCAAGCGCGGGCCGGAGTATGTTTTCCAGGGCAACCAGCGCCTCGCGGAATACAGCGTGCTGACGGAAACGGCCGGGCTCGACATCGGCACGCCGCTGTCAACACTGGGCGAAATCCGGCTGGGCTACCTGTGGACGCACCAGCGGGGCAACCCGACCATCGCGGTGCCCGGCTTTCCGTCGGCCATTTCCGACGAATCGGGGGGTCGCGTGCTGTTGCGCTGGGACGGACTCGACAATCCTTACTTTCCGCGCAAGGGCGTGAAGGTCATCGGCGAAGTGTTCGTCGGCAGCAACCACCAGAGCGCGCCGGGCATCGCCGACTACTCGAGCACAGGGCAGCGCGGAACGCTCTTCGTCAACACCGCCTTCCCGGTCACGCAGGATGATTTCCTGAACGTGGCGATGCGCGGCGGCGCCATTCATCGCGAGCGGACCGACATCATCAACAACCTGACGCTGGGCGGCTTCCTCAACCTTTCGGGGCTGCGCACCGATCAGCTGGACGGCAAGTACCTGTCGCTGGGGCGGGCGGTCTACTATCACCAGATCGGCAACCTGCCCGTCATCGGACGCGGCATTTTCGCGGGGGGTTCGCTCGAGGCCGGCAACGTGTGGCAGCAGCGCAACGAGGTGTCGGCCACCGGCCTTATCACGGCGGGCAGCGTGTTCCTCGCCGCCGACACGTGGCTGGGTCCCTTCTTCTTCGCCTATGGCCGCGCCAGCGGCGGCCAGTCGAGCTTCTACGTCTACCTTGGCCGGCCCTGACTACGCTTCCGACCCGAACGCGCAGTGGCTCGCGCGGAGCCGCGCTGCGGTGTGGCACCCCTGCACGCAGATGAAGGTGCACGAAACACTGCCGCTCGTGCCCATCGCGCGCGGCGAGGGCGCGTGGCTTTACGACTTTTCAGGACGGCGCTACCTCGATGCCGTCAGTTCGTGGTGGGTGAACCTCTTCGGCCACGCCAACCCGCGCATCAACGGCGCGCTGGTCGCGCAGCTGTACGAACTCGACCATGTAATGCTCGCCGGCTTCACCCATCGCCCGGTGGTCGAATTGTCGGAACGCCTGAGTGCGCTGGCGCCCGAGGGGCTGGGCCACGCGTTCTACGGCTCCGACGGCGCGTCGGCGACCGAGATCGCGCTCAAGATGAGCTTCCACTACTGGCGCAACAAGGGGCAGCCTTCGAAGCGCGGCTTCGTCAGCCTCGCAGGCGGCTACCACGGCGAGACGCTCGGCGCGCTGGCCGTCACCGACGTCGCGCTGTTCCGCGACACCTACGCGCCGCTGCTCAACCGCAATGCCGTCGTCCCCTGCCCGGACCCGCGGCGGGGCATCACGCCGGAGGCCGCGGCCGCGGCGCTCGAAACCCACTTGGCCGAACACCACGCGACCACGGCGGCAATGATCGTCGAACCGCTGGTGCAAGGCGCGTCGGGCATGGTGATGTACGACGCTTCCTACCTGCGCCGCGCGCGCGAGGTGTGCACGCAATATGGCGTGCACCTGATCGCCGACGAGATCATGACCGGGTTCGGCCGCACGGGGACGATGTTCGCGTGGGAACAGGCGGCGGCCCCGGCGCCGGATTTCCTGTGCCTGTCGAAGGGGCTGACCGGCGGCTACCTGCCTTTATCCTGCGTGCTGTCCACCGATGACGTGTATCAGGCGTTCTATGCGGATGACACGGCGCGCGGCTTCCTCCACTCGCATTCTTACACCGGCAACGCGCTCGCGTGCCGCGCGGCGCTGGCGGTCCTCGACATCTTCTCTCACGATTCCGTGATCGCCGCCAACCATGCCAAGGCCGCGCGCTGGGACGAGATCGTCGCGCCACTCGCTGCGCATCCCAAGGTGCGCGATTTCCGCCGCTGCGGCATGATCCGGGCATTCGAGGTCGACACCGCGCGACCGGATTTCGCGCGCTGGTTTGCAGCCGAGGCCCTGGCGCGGGAGCTGCTGCTGCGCCCCATCGGCCGCACCGTCTACTTCATGCCGCCCTACGTCGTGTCCGACGACGAATTCGCGCTGCTCGCCGCGCGCACGCTCGAAATCGTGGAAGGCGCATGAAGCGGTCGCTCGGCTGCGCCGCACTGCTGGCGTTCGCATGCACCGCCGGCGCCGAACTGCCCCGTCCCGTGGGCCAGGCGTTCGTCGACGCCCAGGTGCCGCTGCACGGCGTTTCGCTGGTGGTGCAGGAGGTCGGCGCCGCGCAGCCGCTGTTCGCACATGACCCGACGCGCCCAATGAACCCGGCGTCGGTGATGAAGCTCGTCACGACGTTCGCCGCGCTCGAGCTGCTGGGCCGCGACTATCGCTGGAAAACGGAGGCCTACCTGGGCGGCCCGCTGGTCGATGGCGTGCTGCGCGGCGACCTGATCATCAAGGGCTACGGCGACCCGAAGATCACCATCGAGCAGTGGCAGTCGTTCATGGCGGCGCTGCGCGCCAAAGGACTCGACCGCGTGGCCGGGGACTTGGCACTCGACCGCACGTGGTTCAAGCCTGCAAAGCACGACCCGGCGGAATTCGACAAGGAGCCGCTCAAACCCTACAACGTCGGTCCCGATGCGCTTCTGGTGAGTTTCAATTCCGTGCGCTTCGTGTTCGCGCCCAATGCGGCAGGCGACGCCGTTGAGCTGCGCGCGGAGCCCGCGCTCGCGGAAGTCACGCTCGGCGCGCCGCCTCGAATCGGCAGCGGCGAATGCGGCGACTGGCGCGGCGCCGTTGGCGCGCGGTTCGTCAACCGGGGATCCACCGCCTCAGCGGCGTTCTCGGGTAGCTTTGCGGCGTCCTGCGGCGAGCGCGACTGGTACCTGGCGCTGCTCGACCACTCGCATTTCGCCTACGGCATGTTCGCGACCTATTTCCGCGAGGCCGGCGGCCTCTTCAACGGCGGCCTCCGGGACGTGCAAGCGCCGTCAGGGATCGCGCCGTTCGCGACGCTGGAGTCGCCGCCGCTCTACGACATCGTGCGCGACGTCAACAAGCTGTCCAACAACGTGATGGCGCGGCAGATCTTCCTCACGCTCGCCACGACGCGCCATCCGCCGCCGGCCACGCCGGCGCTCGCGGCGGACGTCGTGCAGCGCTTCCTGAAGGAGCGCAGGATCCCGATGCCGGGGCTGGTGATGGAGAACGGCTCGGGACTCTCGCGCAACGAGCGCGTGACGGCCGGCGGCCTGGCGCAGTTGCTCGCTGCCGCCGACCGAAGCGCGGCGCGCGAGGAATTCGCCAGCTCGCTGGCAGTGGCCGCAACCGACGGCACCGTGCAGAAGCGCTTCCAGAACGGCACGGTCGCCGGTCAGGCGCTGCTCAAGACCGGCACGCTGGAGGGCGTCAAGGCGCTGGCCGGCTACGTCATCGACGCGGAGAGTCGCCGCTGGATCGTCGTCGCGATCATCAACCACCCCAACGCCGCGCGCGGCCAGGCGGCGCTGGATACCCTGGTGCAGTGGGTCTATCGCAGCGCCGGGACCTGGGATCCCAAGTCCCGGCGCTAGTTTTAAATCAGATACCGGGGACGGGCTTGCTGTCCTTGAACAGCAGGTAGCCGCGGACGACGCGGTAGATCACCCAGAGGGCCGTGACGAACCAGATGCCGAAGGCAATCGGGATGCCGATCAGGATGAGTCCGAACACGATCAGGATCAACAGCCCAAGCATGTCCCACAGGAACGACCACCAGAACGTGCGGATGAGCCACGTCAGGTGCGACGCGACCCACGTGTTGCGCGCTTCGTCGCGTTTGACGTAGCAGACGATGACGCCGACGATGCCCAGGATCGTCATCAGCGGGAACGGCGACCACAGGCCCCGGCCGGCGATTTCGACAACGGCAGCTATCGCCGTCAGCGCGTAGGCAAGCAGGCCGGCGGTGACCGGAACGGTCGGGTTCCCGGGAACGGACTGCGGCGGGGGAAAATCGGCCATCGCGACAACTCCTTCATGCAGGCTGCGCCGTGCGTCGGCGCCCGTGTTCGCAAAGATGGGGCCGCGCGTTCGTCCCGTCAATGGCCGTAGGACGAAAGGCGGATTCCGGTCATTGGAACCGGCGGCAGTCCTGCTCGGCGTCCGCAACGCGCCTGCATGGTCCGCCGCGCGCGGAGGGCTATAATGGTCGATCCGTAGTACCGGGTTCCCATTGACCATCAGCTGGAGGCTGCAATGACCATCGAACAAACGCGCGACCAGATCGTCGACCAGTTTTCGAGCGTGCTGTCCGAAGCCGAGAACCTGCTCAGCAAGGCCACGCACGAAACCGGCGAGAAAGCCAAGGACCTGCGTTCGCAGGCCGAGGCGAGGCTCCTGTCGGCCAAGCTCAAGCTGCAGGAGCTGCAGAGCCAGGCCGTCGACCGCGCCAAGGATGCGGCGCGGGTCACCGACGACTACGTTCACGAGAACCCGTGGCAGGCCATCGGCATCGCCGCGGCTGTCGGCTTCGTTGCCGGCCTGCTGATGAACCGACGCTGAGCCGGATTGGCCGGAGCGCGCAGGCGATGATCGACGGCGGCAGCGAGCAGTCCCAGTCGCGAGGCTTGGGCGGCGCCGCGTCGCGCCTTGGCGCGTCGCTGCTGGGGCTGGTGCGGACAAGGCTGGAGCTCGCCTCCGTCGAACTGGCGGAGGAGCGCGACCGCGTCCAGTACCAGTTGACCTCGCTGGTCGTGGCAATCGCGATGTTCATGTTCGCGCTGCTCTTCGCCGCCACCTGGATCATCGTCTACTTCTGGGACACTAACCGGCTGACTGCGATCGCCGTCGTCGCGTTCGTTTTTGCGGCGGCCGGTGCGGCATTGCTCATGCTGCGTTCGCAGGCTGCACGCGCGGCGCCGATGCCCTTTGCCGCGACCATCGCCGAATTCGAGCGCGATCGCGCGGCGCTTGCCGGCCGCGCCAACGCCGAGACTCCGGAGCAGCCCGCACCATGAACCGCGAAGGCCGCGCGCGGCGCAAGTCCCTGCTGGTGGCACAGTCGCACCTGCACCGCTTGCAGGCGGCGATGGCGTGGTACGAGGTGAAGGAAGTCGTGTCGCCGCCGCGTGCCGCACCGGATCGCGGCGACCGCGCGCGCTCGATCGCCGCCATGCTGATCGGCGTCGCAGTACCCGTATTCGGACTTTCGCGCCTCGGTCGCATCATGCGGGTGCTGACCATCTCGACGATGGTGATGCGCATCGTGCGCGGATTGCGCCGGCCGTACTAGGGTCGGCTCATTGCAGCCCTAGTTCCCGCATCAGCACGTCGACGCGCACCTTGACGGCGGCGTCCATCGTGATCGCCCGGCCCCATTCCCGCTGCGTTTCTCCCGGCCACTTGTGCGTGGCGTCGATGCCCATCTTGCTGCCCAGGCCCGCAACCGGCGACGCAAAGTCCAGGTAATCGATGGGGGTCGACTCGACGATCAGCGTGTCGCGCGCAGGGTCGACGCGCGTCGTCAGCGCCCAGACCACCTCCCGCCATTCGCGGATGTCCACGTCGTCGTCGGTGACGATGATGAACTTTGTATACATGAACTGCCGCAGGAAGCTCCAGACGCCGAACATCACCCGCTTGGCGTGCCCCGGATACTGCTTCTTCAGCGAAACGACAGCCAGCCGATACGAGCAGCCTTCCGGCGGCAGGTAGAAGTCGGCGATTTCCGGATACTGCTTCTGCAAGAGCGGCACGAACACTTCGTTGAGCGCCACGCCCAGCATCGACGGCTCGTCCGGCGGCTTGCCCGTGTACGTCGAGTGATAGATCGGGTCGCGGCGCAGCGTGATGCGTTCAATGGTGAGCACCGGAAAGCGTTCGACCTCGTTGTAGTAGCCGGTGTGGTCGCCGAAAGGTCCCTCCGCCGCGGTCTCGTAGCCGGTGGCGTCGTGCGGGTCCGGTTCGATGAAGCCTTCGAGGACGATCTCGGCGGTGGCCGGCACCTGCAGGTCGTGCGACAGGCACTTCACGAGTTCCGTGCGGCTGCCGCGCAACAGTCCCGCGAACTGATATTCCGACAGCGTATCCGGTACCGGCGTCACGGCGCCCAGGATCGTCGCGGGATCCGCACCCAAGGCGACGGCGATCGGAAAACGCGTACCAGGCGTCGCGAGTGCGTGGTCGCGGAAATCCAGCGCGCCGCCACGGTGCGCCAGCCAGCGCATGATGACCTTGTTCCGCGCAATCACCTGCTGCCGGTAGATGCCGAGGTTCTGCCGCTTCTTGTTGGGCCCGCGCGTGACCGTGAGCCCCCAGGTGATCAGCGGTCCGGCATCGCCGGGCCAGCACGTCTGCACCGGAAAGCGCGAGAGATCGACGTCGGCGCCTTCCCACACGACGTCCTGGCACAGTCCCGACGAGCGCTCCTTGGGCGCCATGTCGAGCACCTTCATGAACACCGGGCGCGTGTTCTGCCACGCGTCCTTGAGGCCCTTCGGCGGTTCGGGCTCCTTGAGGAACGCGAGCAGCCTGCCGATCTCGCGCAGCGCCGTGCGCCAGTCGTCGCCTTCGACGCCCATCGCGCGCGCCACGCGTTGGGGCGTGCCGAACAGGTTGCCGAGCACCGGAATCGTGCCGCCGCCGGGCGCACGGAAGTCTCCCTTGGGATGCTCGAAAAGAAGTGCGGGACCGCCGGCCTTCAGCACGCGGTCGCACATTTCCGTCATCTCGAGGTTCGGGTCGACGGCCACGCCGACGCGCTTCAACTCGCCGCGCGCTTCCAGCTGGGAAATGAAGTCTCGAAGATCGCGGTAGGCCATGGATTCGCTTTGAAGGATTGCCCCGCATCATAGCCTTGGCCCGACGGCGCGGACAAATCCCGGCACCGCGACCCGCCGCTACAATGCCGGATGTCTGCCGCAACGCGATCCCGCCACACCCACGACTCCCGCTTCGATCGCACGCGGCTCGCGATCCTCGGGGTCCTGCTCGCCGGCTTCGTGCTGTCGTTCTTCCATCGCACCGCGCCTGCGGCAATCGCCGGCGAACTCACGCAGGCGTTCGCCATCAACAGCGCCGTGCTCGGCACGCTCGCGGCGACGTATTTCTTCGTCTACACGCTGCTGCAGATCCCGGTCGGCGTGCTGGCCGACACGCTGGGTCCGCGCGCGATCGTGACCGGCGGGGCGCTGGTCGCCGGCGCGGGTTCGCTGCTCTTCGGCCTCGCGCCGTCGTGGGAGGTGGCGGCGGTCGGCCGCACGCTCGTCGGCATCGGCGTTTCGGTCGCGTTCATTGCGCTCCTGAAGACCATCGCAGTCTGGTTTCCATCGCATCGCTTCGCGACGCTGAACGGCGTCGCCCAGTTCGCCGGAAATCTGGGCGCAGTAATGGCGGGCGCGCCGCTCGCGTGGATCGTCACCGTGACGTCATGGCGTGCCGTGTTCGTCGGGCTGGGCGTCCTGTCCATGGCGCTCGCCGCCGCATCCTGGATCATCGTGCGCGACCGGCCCGAACAGCGCGGCTTCCCGCCGGTGCATGCGCCGCCGCCCACCTCGGCGGCACGCGCGTCGTGGCGGCAGGCGCTGCTGCAGGTGCTGGCCAATCCGAGGACGTGGCCGGGGTTCTTCGTCAACGTCGGCATCGGCGGCAGCTACCTCGCATTCGCCGGCCTGTGGGCAGTGCCGTACCTGCAGCAGGTGCAGGGCATGTCGCGCAACGTCGCCGCGCAGCACGGCAGCGTGCTGCTGCTGGGGGTGGCGCTCGGTTCGCTCGCCATCGGCGCGCTGTCCGACCGGCTGCGCAACCGCCGCGACGTGATGCGTGCGTACGCGTTCATCTACGTGTCGACCTGGCTGCCCTGGATATTGCACTGGCAGCCGTCCGCGGCCGCGGGCTACGGGTGGTTTTTCCTGATGGGCTTCCTTATCCCCGGCTTCATGCTCACGTGGACCGTGGCCAAGGAAGAGAATCGTCCCGAACACGCCGGCATGGCGACCGCGGTGGTGAATGTCGGGATCTTCCTCGGCGCGGGCGCGCTGCAGCCACTGGTGGGATGGGTGCTGGACCGGGGGCGCGAAGGCGGCGACCTGGCGCATGCGTGGGACAACGCGCTGTTGCTGCTCGCCGGCAGCGCGGCCTTCGGCGCCCTGATGACGCTCTTCGTGCGCGAGACCGCGCGGCGCGTCAGATGACTGCGGCAGTGCCTCCGTCCATCGGAATGATCGCGCCGGTGACGTAGCTCGCCGCGTCCGAGGCCAGGAACAGTGCCACCTGCGCCACCTCCTCCGGCGTTCCCGCACGGCGCAGCGGAATCTTTGCCTGCGCTTTCGCCAGCAGTTCCGCCTCCGGCGTGCCCGTCATTTTCGCTTCGACGGCGAGTCCCTCCTGTACGCGTCCGGTCAGCGTGGTGCCGGGGCTGATCGCGTTGACGCGCACGCCCTTGGGGCCGTAGGCGGCGGCGAGCCCGGCCGTGGCGAGCATCAGCGCCGCGTTGGCCGCGCCGCCGGGAAGGTGGATCGGATTGGCGACCTTGCCGCCCATGCCGATGATGTTGACGATCACGCCGCGACCGCGCGCCGCCATCTGCTTGACGACGATGTCGAGCGGATGCACGTAGCTGAAGAATTTCGCGTCCATCGCGTCGTGCCATGCCTGCGCGGTGAGGTCGTCGGGTGCCGTGCGCTTTGCCGCGCCGGCCGAATTGACGAGCACGTCGACCGGCCCCAGCTGCGCGACGGTGTCGGCCACCATCCGCGCCGCATCGTCCGCGCGCGTGAGGTCGGCGACGATCGCAACCGGCTTGTGCGCCGACGGCGGCAGGCGCGCGAGCGCGGCGTCGAGATTTCTCTGGCTGCGCGACACCAGCGCGACCTTTGCCCCTGCGCGCATGAAGGCTTCGGCGCACGCGAGGCCGATGCCCTTGCTGGCGCCGGTGACGATGACGACCTTGTCCTGCAATCCGGCATCCACGTACGTTCAGCCTTTCGCTGCGAAGTGTTTTTCGAGCGAGCCCATCACCGCGGGCCACGCATTCTGGAAATAGGCCTTGGCCTTGGCCCAGTCTTCGCCTGCACCATAGCCGAAGTTGCGCAGCGTGACTTCGGTGCGGTTGTCGGGCAGCGGCTTGAAGTCGAGGTAGACAAGCGTGCGCAGCTTGCGGATCGACGGATTATCCGGTGGCGCATTCCACTCGAACACGAACTGCTCCATCGGCTTGACGCTGTGCACGAGACAGCCTTCACTGCCGCGCGAACCTTCCGGGCCGTTGACGCCGAACCACAGCTCGAACGCGCCGCCGGGCACCGGCTCCACCTTCGCCGCCTTCGGTGCCCAGAAGCTCTCGATGCCGTCGGCCGTCGTCCAGGCCTTCCACACGTCGGCAATCGGGGCGTTGATGATCCTGGTCACCGTGATGTCGGGCGCCAGTGCCTGGGCGCCGGCGGCCGCCGGACCAAGGCTCGCGCCTACCGCCATCAGCACCAGCTGCAATTGCTTCAACGGAATGCGGAACATCGGAAGCTCCTTCGCGATGGGCAATAATTCGGTCGCGCCGCAACCGGCCGGCTTACACCTCGGCAACGGCATCCAGGTACGCGGCAATCTCCCGCCACGCGGCAAACTTTTCCTCGAATGGCCGGGTAAACGCGGGACTCGACGACGGCAGCACGAGTGTAGCGTATCCGGCGTCGCGCCAGCGCCGCTCGGCGCGGGCCGCCGTCCTCCCGTTGAACGCGACCAGCCGGATGCCCGGCGCGCGCTTGCCAATGCGCTCCACTTCACCGTGCTGCGCATCGCGGATCGCCGAATCGAGGCTGCCCGTGCGCGCGCACGCGACGATCGTGTCCCACACGGCGACGCGGCGCGCCTTGATCCGCGCGAGTCGCGCCGGATACGCGAGCGTTGCCAGCGGCTCGTCCAGCACGGCGCCGAGCAACGGCCAGAAATGATTGCGCGGATGCGCGTAGTAGGCGCGCGCGGCCAGCGACGCAACACCCGGGAAGCTGCCCAGGATGAGCACGCGCGCGTCGCCTGCGACGACGGGCGGAAGTCCGCGCAGAACGGTTGATTTCAGCGCAGGCGCGGCCAGGCGTTGAGCCGGACCGCGAAGTCCAGCGCGACACCGGCAAACACCGCGAAGCCCAGCCAGTGATTGGAAAGAAACGCCTGGAAGCAACGGTCGCGCTCGCGATTGCGTATGAGCCACAGGTGTTGGACGGCCAGCGCGACGGCCACGCTGAAGCCGGCCCAGAACCAGGTGCCCATGTGCCGCGACACCGCGAGCCAGGCCAGCCCGCCGAAGTAGGCCGCGTAACAGAACGCGACGGCGACGATGTCGTAGCGGCCGAAGGTCACGGCCGACGTGCGCAGCCCCAGGCGGATGTCGTCGTCGCGGTCGACCATCGCGTACTCGGTGTCGTATGCGACGACCCAGAAGAGATTGGCGCCGAACAGCGCCCAGCCCCACGCCGGGACGGTGTCGAACACGGCGATGAACGCCATCGGGATGCCGAACGAGAATGCGATGCCGAGGAAGGCCTGGGGGATCGCGAAGAATCGCTTGAAGAACGGATAGATCCCGGCGATGGCCAGCGCGACGACCGAGAAGCGGACCGTGCGCAGGTTGGTTCCATAGGCGACGAGAACAAAGGCCGCCGCCGCCAACGTCGCCGCGACGACCAGCGCTTCCCAAGGCTCGATCTCGCCGCGCGCCAGCGGACGGTCGGCAGTGCGCGTCACGTGCGCGTCGAAATTCCTGTCGGCCCAGTCGTTGAGCGCGCAGCCCGCGCAGCGCATGAGGATGGTGCCGACCGTGAACACGAGGATAAGCGTAAGCGTGGGCCGTCCCGACGCTGCCAGCCAGAGCGCCGCGAGCGTCGGCCACAGCAGCAGCAGGATGCCGATCGGCTTGTCCAGCCGCACCAGCCGCTCATAGGCGTCGACGCGTTGCTTCAACGCGCGGGTGACCGGCGGGGACTGCGCCTCCGTCATAGGGCCAGCGCCAGCTGCTTCTTGAGGTCGCGCGGCACGATTCCCGAAAGCAGCGCGTCGGGCGTCGGGTATCGCAGCTGGACGCGCAGCTCGCGCTTCAGCCGGTCGTTGCCGAGCCGGCGCGATTCGCTCATGAACGAAAGCAGCATTGGCGCGATGCGCTGCTCGGCCTCCTCCCACGTCACGCGCGGCGGACGCGGCAGATGGAAGGCGTCCGCCACCGCGTCGAACCAGCCGCCCATCTTCAGTTGCGCGTCGTCGGTCACGTTGTAGGCGCGGTTCGGTCGGCCATGGAACATCGCCGCCACGGTGGCGCGCGCCAGGTCGTCGGCGTGGATGTGATTGGTGTACACGTCGTCTTCCGCGGCCAGCACCGGGGTGCCCTGCTTGATCCTGTCCAGCGGCAGCCGCGTCTCCCCGTAGATTCCCGGCGCGCGAAGGATGGCGAGATGCACGCCATGCGCGCCTGCCCACGCCCGCAGGCGGTCTTCGGCCGCGACCCGGCGCCGTGCGCGCGGCGTCTGCGCGCGCCGCGCACGCGTTTCGGTCACGTACGCGCCCGCGCAATCGCCGTAGACGCCGGAGGTGGAGATGTAGACGAAGCGCTGCGGTATAATTCGCGCCCTTGTCAGCGCAGCGATCAGCTTCTGCGTGCGCGGATCGTCGCGGCCTTCCGAAGGCGGCGGCGCGAAATGCAGGACCGCGAAAGGCGCTGTGCGCAGCCGGCGCAACGTGGCATGGTCGTCGAGATCGCCGGCAAGCGGTACGATGCCATGGGTCCGGAGCTTGGGTCCGTCCGCGGCGCGCCGGGTGAGTCCATAGAGCCGGACCCGGCCGCGCAGCAACAGTGCCGTGCGCAGCGCTACATCACCGCATCCGATCAACAATACCCTGATCACGTTCCGGCCCTAGGACAACAAGCGCACCGCACGCGCCATTCGGGCCGCGGCGCGGAACCCTGAATGCAGCCCCCGCTATTGCCGCAACCACTGGACGGCGAACGTTTCCAAATGACAGTAAAGATTACCATAAAGCCCAGCGACCATTCGTATGCGTGCGAGGACGGCGAGACCGTGCTTGCCGCGGCGATGCGCAACGACCTGATGCTGCCCTACGGCTGCCGCAACGGCGCCTGCGGCACGTGCAAGGGCAGGATTCTCGAAGGCGACGTCGATTACGGCCAGCACCAGGCGTCCACGCTTACCGAAGACGAAAAGCGGATGGGCCTGGCGCTCTTCTGCTGCGCGCGGCCGCTGACCGATCTCGTCATCGAAGTCCGCGAGGTGCGGCGCGCCGGCGACATCCAGATCAAGCGGCTGCCCTGCCGGATCGAATCCATCGACAAGGTCGCGCCGGACGTCGCGATCGTGCGCTTGAAGCTCCCGG
>Ga0302323_100001241_pt1 | contig 20686 bp, 18 predicted proteins | sample Fen_T0_3_FD_201950 | JGI IMG/M metagenome (GOLD analysis project Ga0302323, IMG submission 201950) | Peat permafrost microbial communities from Stordalen Mire near Abisko, Sweden - Fen_T0_3 | ecosystem: Environmental > Terrestrial > Soil > Wetlands > Permafrost | place: Sweden: Abisko... | reverse complement strand
CCGTCAGCATGATCGCGAGCCCGACAGTGAAGGCCACCAGCAACGGTAGCCCCCCGTGTGCGGGCGATCTCTGCTGAACCGCGAGCAGCAGGATCATCGCGATGAAGCACGCCATGGCCAGGTACATCATCCGGTGTGCGATCCCGACGCGCCGGACCCGCACCGCGAACAGCGGCAGCTCCCGCTGGATGTAGTCGCGGTGGCTGGGCTGCAGATCCGCGGCGCGCAGCTCCGCCGACAGCGCGCGGATCCTGTCGCCCATCGCGGCGTGCTTCTGGGCGATGCCGGACCCGATCAGCGCCGCCGCCGTGACGAGGATCGCTGGGCTGACCGCCGCGGCGATGATGGGCAGGGCCGCGGAGGAGCTCGCTGTCGTCGCGAGGTCCGATGCAGAGGCGCCGAGCAGGGACCAGAGCGCTCGCGACGTCAGGAGAAGCACGCGGAACCAGGTCATGGCCATTCTCCTGGCGCCTGCTCCGCGGGGCGGGCGAACGCACGCCTCATGAGGTCAAATTAACGCTGAAACGGTCCGACGCCCATGTGGCCTACCCCTTGGAAGGCGCACGGCTTCCCCCGAAGCCGTTACGTGCGACACAAAGGGTGAAGCCTGGAGCGACGCTGCGGGCCGCCGAGAGGTCGCACGGCTGGTCGATGGCCGGCCCGCTGCGCGAACGCGTTGGCAATCGGCTGCGCGCACGGCGGGAAGGCGTCGATCGCCACGCGATTCGGGCTCCGCGCGCGCCCCAGAGCGCCGCGGGCCCGGAAGACCCAACTTGAACACCAGGCGCGAGAACCAACTACCACCAAGGAGCCGAGCGATGACGACCATCACGACGCAGGACGGGACCGAAATCTTCTTCAAGGACTGGGGCGCTGGACGGCCGGTGGTCCTCTCCCACGGCTGGCCGCTCAACTCGGATGCCTGGGATGCGCAGATGGTCTTCCTGAGCGAGCGCGGCTATCGCGTCGTCGCCCACGATCGCCGGGGTCACGGCCGCTCGAGCCAGCCGTCGGACGGCAACGACATGGACGCCTACGCGGACGATCTCGCGGAGCTCATCGAGGAGCTCGATCTGCGCGGCATCGTCCTGGTGGGCCACTCCACGGGCGGCGGGGAGGTGACCCGGTACGTCGGACGCCACGGCACGGAGCGCGTGGCGGGAGTCGTGCTGGTCGACGCCGTCGTGCCCAGGATCTTGAAGACGGACGCGAATCCGAACGGGATCCCGCTCGCGGTTTTCGATGAGCTCCGAGCTGGCGTGCTCGCCAATCGCTCCCAGGTCTTCAAGGACTTCCCCATGCCGTTCTACGGCTACAACCGCGAGGGGGCGAAGATCTCACAGGGGGTCATCGATGCGTTCTGGCTCCAGGCGATGCAGGGCGGGGCGAAAGGCGAATATGAATGCATCACGCTGATCGTGCACGGCGACGATGATCAGATCGTTCCGATCGAGACGTCCGGCCTCGTATCCTCGAAGCTGGTGAAGGACGCCAGGCTGAAGATCTACCAGGGCGGGCCGCACGGGCTCGCCACCACGCGGGCCGACGAGTTCAACGCGGATCTCCTCGAGTTCATCGAGTCCGTCGAGCAGCGCGCCTCCGCAACCGAGAGCGCGCCGCTCACGCACTAGGAGGGGAGCCATCGACGGGATCATTCGGAACTACTTGCGGATGATGGGGGACGGGCGACCAGTCCAGGCCGATCCGGCGGCGCGCTACTTCGGCGGCAGAGTCGAGCGGTTGTCCCTCGTACCCACAGGAGAGGCGCAGCTTGGCCAGGTCACCCTGGCCGATTGGGTGAGAGGAAAGCTCGTGGCCGAGCATGCAAACCAGCGGCCTGAGGAGGGGCAGCACCCGTGAAAAGCCGATAGGTGCTGGCGAGGAGGGGATCTGGGTTCGTCTCGGTTGGGGCGCGACCGGTGAAAGCTCTGCTGCCGCCGGGTCGAATGGGAAACGTCTGCCTCCCGCGGCACGGCGGGAGGCGACCTCACTTCGCCGACTCGTGCGAGTCGGGTTGGCGTGGATCCCTGCCGCATGGAGGAAGAGAGCATGCCCAAGATCGTCGTGAATGCGTTTCTGACCCTGGACGGTGTCATGCAGGCGCCCGGCGGCCCTGACGAGGACCGCGAGAACGGGTTCGTGCACGGAGGCTGGCAGGGGCCCTATGGCGGCGACGTCATGGGGCGGCTGATCACCGAGGGGCTCGCGGACGCCGACGGCTTCCTGCTCGGGCGCAAGACCTACGACATCTTCGCCGGCTATTGGCCCAAGGTGACCGAACCCAACAACCCCATCGCGACCGCGCTCAACGGACTGCCCAAGTACGTGGTCTCGCGCACCCTCGATCGCGTCACCTGGAACAACTCCAGCCTGATCAAGGGCGACGTGGTCGCCGAGCTTCGGAAGCTCCAGCAGCGGCCGGGACGGACCGTGCACACCTGGGGTAGCACCGAGTTGCTCCAGACGATGCTGAAGAACGACCTGATCGACGAGTACCGGCTGTTCATCTACCCGCTGGTGCTCGGGACCGGCAAGCGGCTCTTCGAAGAAGGCACGGTTCCGGCGGCGTTCAAGCACCTCGAGTCGGTCATGATGGATAAGGGCGCGACGTACCTCCGGCTCGAGCGCGGCGGAACGCCGGAGTTCGGGCGGGTGGACGGCTAGATTGTCGCGATCCTCGAGCGCGCCGGTCGGGCGGCGGCGGGCCCGTCCCCCCCCCGAGGGTCACCGAGGCTATAGTGCGGGTAATGCCAACGGCTCGTTCCCCCAACCCCGCGAGGCGCAGCGAACGCGCTCGGCTCGCGATCTTGAAGGCGACTCTCGACCTCACCCTCCGGCATGGGTTCACCGAGCTCACCATCGACGCCATCGCTGCACGCGCCGGTGTCGGCAAGCAGACCATCTACCGCTGGTGGCCGTCCAAGGGGGCCGTCGCGGCGGAGGCCATCATGCAGGCGACCCTGCCGAGGGTTCGGCTCCAGGACACCGGTGACTTCGTGGCCGACGTGCGGACCCAACTGCGCTCCATGGTGCAATTGATGGGGGATGCGCGGTTCGGACCCCGCATCGCAGAGTTGATGGGCGCGGCCCTGCTCGATCGTTCGCTGGCGAAGTGGATGATCGAGCGCGTCGTGGTTCCGCTGCGCGAGAAGAACCGGCAACACATCGCGAGGGCCACCCAGCGCGGCCTCGTCCATGCGACGGACGAAGACGTCCTGGCCGACGTGCTCTTCGGGCCCCTCTGGTTCCGCTTGCTGGTGTCGGGCGCGTCGCTCGACATCGCCTACGCGGACGCGGTCCTCGACGTCGTGCTGTCGGGAGTCGGGCGCGACCGAGACCGCCCTCCCGCGAGGCGGGCCCGAGGTGGACCGCGCACGCGGTGAGAGGCACGGCGCCTGAGGGGCACCGTCGGTTCCACCTCTCACCCTCGCTTCGCCTGAGGGGCCTCGCGGGGAGTGCGTGCCTCGGTCCTTCGTGCCCCCGAGGGGTGCGTGGTCTCTGGCGGCCCGGCGATCTCCAGGCGAGACGAGCCGTCTCGTCTTAAGAATCGATCGGGAGGCGACGAGAAGGGTGGTCGTCTCGCGAGCGTCGCGGTGCGGGGCAATCGTGAACGCCGGAGGTGTAGACATGGTGGTCGAAGACATTCGCCGAATGAACCAGGATCGCCCGGCCGCGCGTAGGAAGGGAAGGGGAGGCCAGGGATGAGCGCGCAGCGTGTCGAAGGCGCGGCGGTGCCCACCCTGTTCGAGTGGATGGGCGGAATGCCCGCGCTGGAGCGGCTCACCAAGCTCTTCTACCAGCGCGTCCCCGCGGATCCCGTGCTCGCGCCGGTGTTCGCCGGGATGGGGCCCGACCACGCCAACCACGTGGCCCGTTTCCTGGCCGAGGTCCTGGGAGGGCCCAAGACCTACAGCGCCGAGCTGGGCGGACACCCGGCCATGATCCGCAAACACCTCGATCGGGGCGTGACGGAGGCGCAGCGCCAGCGCTGGGTGCAGCTCCTGTTGTCCTGCGCCGACGAGTGCGGCGTGCCGAGCGACCCGGAGTTCCGCTCCGCCTTCGTCGGCTATCTCGAGTGGGGGAGCCGCCTGGCCGTGATCAACTCTAAACCGGGCGTGAAGGTCGTCGCCGACGCCCCCATGCCGTCGTGGGGATGGGGCGAGGTCGGAGGTCCGTATGTCGAGCCAGTCGAGCCGCCGCCCGACGAGTGAGTGAGTCGCATCGCCAGGGCGCGAGCACACGAAGCGGAGGTCTCGGGTCATGAAGGAGTCCAGGCCGAAGGTGCTGGTGTCGAAGGACGGTCCGTACACCGTCGACGGCGAGGTCCCGCTCTTGCGACAGACCATCGTCTCCAACAGCGAGGGCGAGTCGCTCGACTGGAGGGAGGGAGAGCGGATACCGCTCCCACCAGGTGCGCAGCTGTGTCGGTGCGGCCAGTCGAAAACCAAGCCCTTCTGCGATGGCTCGCACGCGCAGGCCGAGTTCGACGGCACGGAGACGGCGAGCCGTGCCCCGTACCTGGAGCAGGCTGAGGAGATGGACGGCCCGACGGTCGTGCTCACGGACGCCGAGCGCCTGTGCGCCTTCGCGCGCTTCTGTGATCCGAAGGGGAGGATCTGGAACGTGGTCCAGCGGAGCGACGCCGAGGCGCGCGCCATCGTCGAGGACGAGGCAGGCAAGTGCCCCGGTGGCCGTCTCGTCGCGTGGGATCCGACGACCGGGCACGCCGCCGAGCCGAAGCTGCCGCCCTCGCTCGGGCTGGTCGAGGATCCGGTGCGGCGCGTGAGCGGCCCACTCTGGGTCCGGGGAGGGATCCCGGTGATCGCCGCCGACGGCCACGCCTACGAGGTCCGCAACCGCGTGGCGCTCTGTCGCTGCGGCGCGTCCAGCAACAAGCCGTTCTGCGATGGCAGCCACGCATCGATCGGATTCCGCGACGACGAGCGCTGACGCGGCGGGGCTCGCGACGCGGACTGCGTTCCTGACAACGCTGCTCTCACTGCAACACCCAAAGGAGCGAACATGAGCTTTCGAGACTCGAACCCCAGCAACCGCGCGCGTCCTCGGCGCGTCGCCCTCCTGCTCTCCAACCCGGCGCAGTCGCCGACCACCGGCTGGCCGGTGGGCTTCTGGTGGTCGGAGCTCTCTCATCCCTACTTCGCGCTCTCGGAGATGGGCTACCAGGTCGAGATCTTCAGCTACGCAGGGGGGAAGGTCCTCGCCGACGCGCTCTCTGATCCGCGAGATCCATCGGGCTACTCGGCCTCCGACCTCGTTTCGCTCGGGTTCATCCACTCGCCTGCGCTGATGAAGCTGCTCGAGGACACACCGCCGGTGAGCGCCGTCGACGTGTCCCGGTTCGACGCCCTCATCGTCGCCGGTGGACAGGCGCCCATGGTGACCATGGAGAAGGCCGTCGCCGTTCATCAGAAGTTCGTGGAGTTCTACGAGGCAGGGCGGATCGCTTGCGCGCTCTGCCACGGCACCGCCATCCTCCGCTACGCGAAGCTCTCCAGCGGTGAGTACCTGGTGAAGGGGAAGACGGTCACCGGGTTCGCCGACGTAGAGGAGGACTTCGCCGACAACGCCGTCTGGTCGGCAGGCCTCCTCTCTCGGGACAAGCACGTCCAGCCATGGCGGATCGAGCCAGAGCTGCGGCGCCTGGGCGCGAACTACGTCCAGGCCGGCCTCTGGCGTGGCTTCGCCATCCGGGACGGGAACCTGGTGACCGGGCAGCAGAACTTCTCCGGTATGGAGACCGCCGAGGCGGTCGCCCAGGCCGTGGGGCTTTGACAGTGCCAAGATGACCCCGCCCTCTCACCTCATCACCCGCGCCATCCTGAACGCGGCGGCGAGCCCTGCGGGTCTTCGATACGTCGAGTTGGAGCCGTGCGAGGAGCTCCGCCACTTCGTGGCGCGGACCTTCGTGGCCACCTGGAGCCTGACCGCACCCTACCGGCAGGCGCTGCTGCCCTACCCGTGCAGCTACCTGGTCGTCGGCACGGCGCGTCCGGGGGTATACGGGGTCACCACGCGCTGGCTCGAGGTCGACCTGGCCGGTAACGGCTGGGCCATCGGGGTTCGCTTCCGGCCTGGGACGCTCCGCGCGTTTCTGGACCGTCCCATGCACGAGCTGCGAAATCGGGTGATCTCACTGCGAGAGGCGTTCGGCTCCGCCGGGAGCGGCCTCGAGGGCGCGGTGGCCAGCGCCGGGCCGAGCAGGCGCGTGGCGCTCGTGGAGCGCTTCCTGCTCAGCCGTCCCAGGAAGGTGAGCGCCGACGCGCTCATGGTCGACCGCGCGGTCGAGCTCGCGAGGACGACGCCGGAGGTGCACACCGTGCGTGCACTGGCCGAGCGGCTCGACGTCTCGGTGCGCGTACTGGAGCTCAGGTTCCGGGCCTGGATGGGGCTCAGCCCCAAGGCGATGATCCGCCGCTGCAGGGTGATCGAGCTGGCCGAGGTCGTCGCCCGAGGAGACCAGCTCGACTGGGCCGAGCTGGCGGCGCGCTGGGGGTACTCGGATCAGGCCCACCTCATTCGCGACTTCAAGGAGCAAGTGGGCGCGACGCCGGCCAGCTACGCCGCCGTCTTCGCTGGAGCCAGGCTGCGCTCGGCCTGACGCCGGCGGCGCGGGAGCGGGGCGTCAAGGGCGGCGAGCGCGTTCGATGAGGCGCGCGGTCTGCTCGGAGAGCCCGTCGGCCACCTTCTCCGCGACCAGCCGCCGCCAGAGGAAGGCGAGGGGACCCTGGAGCCACATCCTGACCCGGATCTCCACGGCGCCATCCCGCTCCACCAGCTCGTGCGCGTCGTACATGCGCGCGAGCGGGAAGTGGGTCACGTCGGTGAAGGCTGATCCGGCGCGGACGTCGATCAGATCGAGCTTCAGGCTGGGCCCGCCCTTCGGCTTGAAATGAATCACGCTCCCGTCCTTGAACGGACCGTCCAGGCGCGCGCTGTCGATGTCATCCTGCCACTCCGTCCAGCGGTTCACGTCGCTCCAGACCTCCCAGAGCCGTGCCGCGCCGACATCGCTCACGACTGCCGAGTGCGTGCGAGTCCACATAGGGGTGCTCCTGATCGTCACTTGCCGCCATGCGGATGGGCGAGCTCCGCTGCGACCGTGTCCGCGCCGAGGGTGATCATGAACTCGTTGCCCGCCCCGGGGTAAGCCGCCTTCATCTTGGCGACCAGCGTGGCCTTCTGCTCGTCGTCCAGCTTCTCTCCGCCACCGCGGAGCGCCTCGACCTCCCGTCGGTAGGCGACGAGGTAACCCTTCTCCCACTCGAACAGCGAGGCGTCGCCTGCCGGCCCGTGGCCGGGGTAGACGTGCTTCACGCCTTTCAACTTGCGTGCGAGGACGTCCAGGTTCTGGATCCACTCGGCGGTGTGGCCGTCGTTGGTATAGGCGTGCGATCCCGCGAGGACCTCGTCGCCGATGAACGCCGACCGGGCAGGGCCCAGGAGCTCCCAGTAGGAATCTGCGTACGACTCCGCAGGGCCGAGGTCATGGACGATGAGCTCGAGCTCATCGAGCTTCAGATGCTGCCCGTTCTTCAGCTCGTGGTCGGGGAACACCCTGTGCGGTGGCCACTCCTCCTTGAAGACCGGCTTCCACTGCTGATCCTTCCGCTCGTCCCAGTCGCGGATCACCTTGGTCACTGCCGCGGTGGCATAGACCGGAACGGTCTGGCCCTCCGTCAGATAGAAGACGCCGTTGTAATGGTCGGGGTGACCGTGGGTGATTAGCACCGCGGCGAGCGGCTTGCCGATGGCGTCGAGCTTGGCCCTCAGGGCCTTGGAGTCGGAGACCGTGAGGGCGGAGTCCACCGCGACCACCGAGTGCCGGCCCTCGATCAGGTAGCAATTCACAGACAGGCCCTGCGGACTGGAGGTGATCTGGTGGACCACGGGTCCAGGCGTCCGGTCCCTCCCGTGGGCGGCCAGCGGCGTAGAAGACAGCAAGAGCGACGCGACGACCAGGAACGACGAAGTTCTCATTCTGGAGCCATCGCACGGACCGCACTGCTCGGTATTGAAGAAACACGAAGCAGCCCGCTCCGACCCCTGAAAGGGCCCAAGGCTTCGTCGCGACGACCACCTGCCGATGTGGTCGGCCAGGAGTTTCACGGACCGTCCGTCCCGATGCGCAAGGTCCATGGGTACTCGACCATCGCGGCCTCACCCGTCGTGGGTTCGGGAAACTTGAACGTCCTCACTCGCCGGGCGAAACAGTCGGCCAGCGCACGACACATGGTCGTACCAGCCCGCGCGACGGAGACGTTCGAGACGCTTCCGTCGGGCATGATCCGCCAGTTCAAGGTGATCTTCCCACGCTCGTGAGAATGGATCTCGCGGTGCTGCTCGAGGCAGCCGCGTATCTCGGAGGTATGGCTCCGGATGACGCGCCGGATCTCCTCCGGGGCGACGCTGCCGACGACACCGCCGTACTCCGCCGGCCCGGCGCCGTCCGCCGCCGCCTCGGGCATTGCCGGCGCACTCTCGGTGCTGGGCGGGCCGGAGCTCGGGCGCGTGGTCGAGCTCGCGCTCCCGTGGCCGCAGGCGAGAAGGACTGCTGCGAGGACGAGGGTGCGGATTCCACTCGGTGCAGCAGGACTCGGAGCCATGTCGGGGTTCCTCACTCCCAAGCGCAGAGCCGATCGACCCGCGCCGCCGATCCGTCCCGGAGCCAGCCGTCGAGCTGCGCCTGGTCCTTGAGCTGCTGGCCGCGCCACCGCGGCACGGCGACGTAGCGCGTCTCGACCTCGGCGAGCGTGGTCATGTCGACCCACAGCTTCTCGAACTGCGTGACCGGGAACACGTCCTCCTGCCCGTGGCCCCACCGCTTCTTCACGTCCTTGAGCGTCACGTAGGTCGGCATGCGCGCCGCCACAGCGCGCACCGCGGCCTGGATCCGGGGCGAGTCGCCCGCGAGGACGTCCGCGCGATCGAGGCCGAAGACGGCGAGGAGGCGGTCGAGGTCGATCCAGCAGGTGTTCGAGTTGTAAAAGGTCAGCCGAAACTCGTCCTCCTCGCGCGGCATGGCCAGCCCCTCCACCAGCCGGACGCGCCCGTTCACCCGGGCGAGGCCACCGCCGTGGTCCTCGATCCGGCGCCGGACCACCTCGAAGGTGAGGCAAGCCCCGGTGGCGAGGTGGTGGCCGAGGAGCGTGGGATCCACGTCCGCGGCCACGGTGTCGATGTTGTGCAGCACCAGGGTGCGGAGCTGCGGCCGCTCGGCGAGCAGCCTCGCCAGGACGCCGTTCCGGAGGAGGTTCGGGAGCTCGTACCAGTGGCCAACCGGGTGGAGGCACTGCAGGGGCGCGTTGTCGGTGTAGTCGCTGGCCTCACCCGCCGCACGCGCCCAGCCGATGAGGGCCGCCCGGAGGCTGTCGCGGACCTTCTGCTGCTGCTCGTCGAGGACCTGCTGGACCGTCTCCTCCCAGGCGAACCGGAGGTCGCGCTCGGTGGGCACGAGCCGAAGCCCCACCGCCCGCCCGGGCGAGAGGAGGAGCGGGCCTTCGTAGCCGTACCGGTCCACGCGCCGCAGGTGCTCCTCAGTCGGCCGGTGGGTGAAATAACTAGTCGTGAAGATGTGCGGCAGGGGGACGCCCGCCTCGCGCCCCACGCGCCGGGACTTGGCCAGGTGCGTCTCGATGAAGGTGCGGTGCCGGCCGGCGAAGCGGCAGAAGGGGTGGAGGGCCTTCACCACGCCCGCGCCCTGGGTCCAGCGGCTGCCGGCGCCGGCGGCGAGCGTCACCACCGCCACTTCACCTCGGGAGAGCGCGGCCAGGCCCGCCTCACGTAGAGCGGCGTCGCGCCCGAGCGCGTCGGCCTGGGCCACGTCCTCCGCCCGGACGTCCTCCAGCTCCGCGCTCACCGGCAGGCGATTCTGGGCGAGCCCGATCCGTCCGTCGCGCAGGTCGGCCCGGATCTGCTCGTGCTGGGCGCGGTCGAAGCCCTGATCGGCCAGCACCTCGGAGAGCGAGCGCTCCCCGTCGGCACCGCCGCGGGAGTGCGGGAGGAGAGCGTCGAAGAGCGACTGCACCATCCCGGAGAGCTCCGGGCGGCTGCGGCAGGCGGCGCCGAACTTGTCGAGCTCGGCGCGGCGCGGCGCGGAGAGCGCGTGGCGATCGCGGCGGACGAGCGTCGGCACGGTGAGCGCGTAGTAGCCGGAGGGCAGGAGCGCGTCGGGACCGTGGAGGAGGTCGGCCCAGGTCCCGCGGTCGTTGAGCGCGAAGTCGTAGACCACCGGCTCCATCGAGAACGGCAGGGCGGCGCTGAGCTCGCGCTTCGTCCGGGACATGATCTCCTGCATCCGGACCTGGGCCTCGGCCTTGCGGTCCGGGGCGAAGATGAAACCCATTCCGCCGCCCGACATGCCGCCCAGCATCCAGAAGCCCCAGAAGTCCTGGCCGAACGCGGCGCGGGCCTGCGCGATGAGCGCCTCGGTGTAGGCGTTGGAGGCCCAGGGGATGATCGCCTGGATGGGCCCCTGGAAGTTCTCGGTGGTCGCGGCGCCCAGGCCGCGCAGGTCGCCCTCGCGCAGGGCGCGCAGGATCTCCTCCAGGATGGCCCGCATCTCGCCACGCGCGGTCCACTCGGCCCGCGAGCGGAGCAGGTACTTCTCCGTCACCATCTCCAGAATGGGCCCCACGTTCTGGGCCATGCCGCCGTGCACCAGGACGAGGCTCTCCTGGAGCAGCCGCCGCGTCGCGGGGGAGGCCGCCTCCGGCCCGAGGATCTGGTGGGCGGGCATGAGCCGGCCGCGGCTCACGCCGTACTCCGGGTCGCCCTCGGCGGCGCGGACGCCGGTGATGAGCTTGAGGCCCGGCCAGACTCCGCCCGAGTCTTGCCAGCCGCCGCCGGAGCCGCCCAGCCACTCGCCGAGCAGCGCCCGGGCCAGCACCAGCCGCCGTTCCTCCTCGGAGAGTGAACCCTCGAGGGACTGCGCTTGCCCGGTGGCGCGCATGCAAGCAGACACCAGCGCGGCGAGCAGCGTGGTGGAGACCGCCAGCCGCGAGCCCTTGGGGATGCCGTTCACCGAGCTCACCAGCTCGAGGCCCCGCCCTGGACCGACCACGCGGGCGAGGAGGTCGGCGAGGCTCTGCCCCGAGCCCTCGACGCCCGGCGGGACGAGTCCGGCGGCGATGATCGCGGCCTTGAGGAGGCCGAGGTAGTCCTTCGCGAAGTCGAAGACCTCGGCCAGGCTCGCCACGTCGACCGTGGCGCCGAGGTCCACGCTGGTGAGGCGGAGGACCGGCTCCTCGATGACGCGGAGGTAGGCCTCCACCGGCGGTTGAGGGGCGGCGTCGCGGCCGTGGACGCCCAGGTCCACCGAGGCGTTCAGGGCCCGCGCACCCTCGGGGTAATCCATGCCCAGGAAGAAGATGTCGCTCCAGCCGCAGTGGGTCAGATCCATCCGCACCGGCGTTCGCTCGCGGAGCACCGGGTAGGTCCCGTCGGCGTTCTTCCGGAGCAGCTCCTGCTTGACGCGAAGTGGATGGTCGGCCGGGTGGCCCATCCGGAACATCCACTGGTTTCCCGTGACCGAGCGCACGCTGCGGCGGACCTGGTCGGCCAGCGTCTGGAAGGCGAGCCGCTGGTAGGCGTCGGAGAGGGCGCTGGAGAGTCCGTCGCTCGGGCCCTCGGCCGCCTGGACGGCCAGGAAGGCGTCGACGGCCTCGTCGAAGCGGCGGGCCAAGAGGTGCTCGAAGCCGCGGAAGGGGATGAGCCCGCGGTGCGGCGCCGGCGACGTGGCCGCGGCGAGCCGCGCCGGCAGATGGAACCGGTGAATGGCGTAGAGGAAGAAGAGGGCCCGGACGCGATCGTAGAGGCTCTCGCTGGTGCGGCGGAAGGCGTCGAGCTCGGCGCACTCCGCGAGGAGGGCCGGGAGGTCCAGCTCGGCGCAGGCGGTGTCGAGCGAGCGGTCGCGTTCGGCCGCGTCGGCGGCGGTGATGAGCTTGGTCAGCATCGCGCGCGCGCCGCCAGGAGCTCGAGGAGCAGGGTGAGGACCTCGTCCCGATCTTGGCCGGCGAGGGCCAGGGCGAGCTGGGCCTGGAGGAGGCCGTAGGTGAGGCCGATGTCGTAGCGGTTTCCGAGGAGCTCGTGGGCCAGGTAGCGCTCGGAGGCGGCGAGCCGGGCCAGCGAGGGAGTGAGGGGGACGCTCCTCTGGCCGTCCGCCTCGCGCAGCGCATCGCCCAGCAGGTCCATGACGAGCGGCGTGAGGACGTGCATGCCGAAGAAGCAGAGGTAGTGGCCGGCGCGGAGGCCCGGGACGATCAGCTTCTGCTCGGCCTCGGTGGGGGTCGGCTTCTCGATGACCTGGCCGATCTCGTAGAGCCCCTTGCTGCCGGCGACGACGCGCTTGGTGCCCACCGTGCCGTAGTAGGGGAGCTTGCTCTCGTGGGTGGGCTGGACCGCGGAGACGGCGCAGCGCTCCGCCCGGGCCACCTCGACCAGCTGCTGCGCGCACCGTTTCTCGGTGCCGCTGACGTAGAGGTGGTCGCCGACCATGAGGAGGAAGGGCTCGCCGTGAGTGAATTCCCTGGCGCAGTGAACCGCGTGGCCGTAGCCGGCCGGCCTGTCCTGGACCACGAAGCGCAGGCGCTTGGCGTGCGGGCCGGCGGCGCCGGTGTAAGCGGCCTCGTCGCCGGGGGCGACCACCACGCAGATCTCCTCGATCTGGGCGGCGAGGGCCTCCTCGACCAGGATCTGCAGGGCCGTCTTGGGCTGGCCGTCGCGATCGACGATCGTCTGCAGGGGCAGCGTTCGCTGCGACTCGCCGGCGGCGGTGATGATGGCGCGCTTGGTCTCCACTGGCTCCTCTCGGGTTCTCTTGGCCCAACGCGGGGGTGGTCGCGTGGCGGGCATTATGTGCGATTCCGGGGCGGTTTGCAGCCTTGGGTGGGGGCGAACGGCGCATGTTTAGCGCTGGCGCTGGCCTCCAAAGAGGTGGCGCGCGCCCCGGGGGCAAGATGCACCCGGATCCTGGCGACGCGGAATCAACCTCACTGAGTCTGGCTGCAGGCGTGAGCCGGGCGCGAAGCTCGCCAGATCGCCCGTCTTTGCTGGATCGCTCCCCACGTCCCTCGAGGATGGCAGGTCGGCTCCGACATACCGGCATCATGGTACGGGATTTTCATTGATCCACGGATCGTGATCGCTCCTTGCGCCATTGGTGGTGGGAGAGCAGTCCACCGATCCGGACACCACTCGCGAAGGCGTTCCGCCATTTCTCCCCGGAGCACGTAGCCCATGATCCCGACACCGACGTCTCAAGAGGTGAAGGCGCTGCACCGGCGCGTCTTCGCCCGCAGCGTCGTCGTCGCCATCCCGACCGGTTGCCTGGGCGCCTACGTCTTCGGCTTCTTCGAGGAGATCCCCATCCATCGCATTGGAGTCGCGCTCGCCTGCGCGATCCCTCCCTTGCTCATCACAGCGATCGTGCAGTGGCTCGTCAGCGGTGCGCTGGTGAAGCGGGCGATGGCCGTTGTCCCGGGCGAGCCCGTGGACGACCGTCTCGTCCGGCTCCTCGAACTGCCTCGGAGAGTGGAGCTCTTCTCCAACACCCTGGGTTGGGTGCTGGGCGGCGGCATCTACGGGCTGATCTTCAGGGCCGTGTTCGCGAGGGGGTGGGGAGTCGTCCCGGTCGCCTGCGGACTCACCCTGCTCATCACGCTGCTCCCCGGGCTCGCGCTCTCGATGCTCGTCGAGAACGATGTCCGCTCCGTCGCCATCGAGGAGTTCCAGCAGGCCCCTCGGGCGAAGATCGGGCGGGCAGGGTTCTTCTGGGCCCGCCAGAGCTGGGTCCTGCCGTACTCCTTCGGCGTCGCCCTCGTCTCGCTCATCGGGCTGGTCGGGATGGTGCTCAACGCCGGGTACCGGCACGCCCACGAGACGTTCGAGAACGAGCCGGCTCTGTTCGAGCTCGCGGAGATGGTGCTCACCAAGCTGCGCGACTCCTTGCTGCCCCCCATCACGGTCATCACCGCGATCCTCGTCGCGGGCTTTGCGTTCGTGGGCCTCCTCATGGCGCGACGCCAGGCCCGCGCCGCCGCGGAGGTTCAGGGGTGTCTCTCGGCCCTGGCGGCCGGAGCACCGGTCCTGCCTCGCTGGGTGGCCACGGACGAGATCGGCGACCTCGCCGCGGGCGCAGCCGTGATCGCGCTCGAGATGCGAAACGTCTTCGAGCAGCTCAGGTCCATGGCCGCCGGGGACCTGGAGCGAGACCTGAAAGGCGACAGCGGGCTGATCCAGACCTTCAGGGCGTCGAGGCAGAGCATGTTGGAGCTCTCGCGGCGCATGCAGACCCTGGCGCTCGGCGACACCGTGAAAGGCGCACGCATCCCGGGAGACCTGGGATCGTCCTTCGATCGGCTGCAAGCGGCCCTGCAGGACATCATCGGCCAGGCGAAGACCATCGCCCAGGGTGATCTGCGCCAGGACGTCGAGCTGGCGGGCGCTCTCGGCGTCTCCATCCAGCGGATGACGGAGAACCTGCGCGCCATGGTGGGGCGCACTCAGGCGGTGGCTGGCTCGGTGGGCGAGCTCGTGGTGAGCCTTCAGTCGGCCTCTTCTCAGCTCTCCGCCGCTGCGACCGAGCAGGTCGCGGCCGTCACCGAGACCGCGAACACCACCACCGAGATGGCCCAGACCTCGGCGGTCTCGGCCGATCGCGCCGCCGAGCTCATCAAGCAGGGCGAGTCGGTCACGTCGATCGTGGAAGAGGGCAGCGCCGCCACCGAAGCGGCGATGGAGGCCATGACCGCCATGACCGGCTCCCTCCAGCGCGTGGGTGAGGCCTCGAGCGCGCTCGCAGAACGGGTGCAGAAGATCGACGGGATCACCGAGACGGTCTCCTTCCTCGCCGACCAGTCCTCGACCCTCGCCATCAACGCCTCCATCGAAGCCGCCCGAGCAGGCGAGGCAGGGAAGGGGTTTGCGGTGGTGGCTCGGGAGATCCGGACGCTCGCCGCCGACTCGCGCAAGGCCGCCTCCCAGATCAAGGAGCTGCTGGGAGAGATCCGTGGGCGTACCGGGGAGGTGGACGACTCGGTCGTCGCCGGGGCCCGAACGATCCAGGAGGGAGCTCGCCTCGTGGAGCGGCTGGGAGAGGTGGTGTCCCAGCTCGGGGTCACCGTGCACGACGCGGTGGGCCTGATGAGACAGGTGGAGGGCTCCGCCCGTCAGCACCAGGCCGGCGTCGGTCAGGTGTCTCAAGCGCTCACCAACATGCAGCGCGCATCGGAGTCGATCCGCGACGGCGCCCGGCTGCTGGGGAGCCTCTCCGGCCACGCCCACGAGCTGTCCGAAGGCCTCCAGGAGGCGGCTGGGGCCTATGTCCTCCCCGAGCGGTCCGGGCCCCGAGCATGAACCGGGACCGCCCTCGCCGCTCCGCAACATCCACCCGATCCCGGGCCGTCCCCGGTGCCGTTCGACAGATCACCAGCCGTAGCCGTACCTCTCACAGGAGTCGCACATGACAAAGCTCGTCGCGCTCGCGTTCGCGTTGGTCGTCCCATTCACGGCGTTCGCCGAAGAAAGGGCGAGCAGCGCCGATGCCCAGAAGATGGTGATCCGGGCGGTGGAGCTCTACAAGCAAGTGGGGCGGGAGAAGGCGCTCGCCGAGTTCAACAACCCAAAGGGCCAGTTCGTCTTCCGAGACATCTACATCACGGCCTTCGACTTCGACGAGAACTGCCTCGCCCACGGCGGAAACCCGGCGCGCGTCGGGAAGAACTTCCTCGACGAGACCGATCCCACCGGCTTCAACTGGCACAAGTGGCGCCTCAAGATGGCCCGCGAGAAGGGCAAGGGGTGGGTGGCCTACAAGTTCCCCAACCCGGCCAAGGGGGGGAAGGTCGAGCAGAAGGTCTCCTATTTCGAGGTCGTGGACGGCGTCATCCTCACGTGCGGGGCGTACAAGGATTGAACGCGACCTCGAGGTGCGAGCAGGTACACGTGGCGCAGCATTGACCGTGAGCGGACTCACCCCGCGGCGGACCCGACCATTCCAGGAGCTCGACATGGAGTCTTCCACACTCGAGGCTCGCGCCCCGGTCGTCCCTCCCGCGAGGTACGTCCCGGCACCCGTCGTCCCGGAGAGGCTCCCTCCGGCGCACGGGGCGGGGAAGGGGGCTGTCGAATCGGCCGTCGCGTTGGTCGGGGTCGGCAAGCGGTTCGTCCTCGCCGGAGAGGACCGGGCGCTCGCGGCGCTCGAGGACGTCTCCTTCGAGGTCGGCCGCGATGAGTTCGTGTGCGTGGTGGGCCCGTCTGGCTGCGGCAAGTCGACCCTCCTGAAGCTCGTGGCGGGGCTGGTGCGTCCGGATCAGGGGGCGGTCCGGACGCTCGGGCACGCCGTCCAGGGGCCCCACCCCAGCCGCGGAATGGTGTTCCAGGATCACGCGCTCTTTCCCTGGCTGGACGTGGCTCGGAACGTGGCCTTCGGTCTGGAGCTCGCGGGCCTGCCGCGCGCCGAGGTCGCGGATCGGGTGCGGGAGTTCGTCGCACTCACCGGGCTCTCCGGCTTCGAGCGGGCCTACCCGCACGAGCTCTCGGGCGGCATGAAGCAGCGGGTCGGGATCGCCCGCGTCCTCGCGATGCACCCGCAGATCCTCCTCATGGACGAGCCCTTCGGCTCGCTCGATGCCTTCACCCGGAGCGAGATGCAAGAGGAGCTGCAATCGCTGCGGGCGCGCGCCCCGTGCGCGACGCTCTTCGTGACCCACGACGTGGAGGAGGCGGTCTACCTGTCCGACCGCATCGTGGTCATGAGCCGCCGGCCCGGACGCGTGAAGGCGATCGTCCCGGTGCTCGTCGAGCGGCCACGCCGACCCCTCGATCCCGAGTTCGTGCGCGTTCGACAGGCGGTGCTCGAGCTGTACGACCGCGCTCCCCCGATCCGGTCCATCCGCGAGCCCTGAGCCATGACGATCGAGGACCGGGCCATTGCTCCATCCACCATCGGTGCGCTGCTCGCCGCGCGGGCGCGCAGGGATCCGGATCGCGTGTTTCTCTCGCGCCCAGGCTCGCCCGCGGTGACCTTCGGCCAGATGCAGGAGGCGGCCTCCGAGCTCGGCGCACAGTTGAAGGCGCTCGGGCTCGAGCCCGGAGACCGGGTGGCGGTGCTCCTCCCCAACGGCTTCAACCTGGCGGTCTCGCTCCTCGCGATCATGGGCGCGGGGGGCGTCGCGGTCCCGCTGAACAACCGCCTCAAGCCGCAGGAGCTGGTCGAGCCGTTGCGGGGCACCTCTCCGCGGTTCGCCCTCACGGAGGGTGAGCCCGAGGCGCTGGCAGCCGGTCCCTTCGAGGCGTCCGTCCCGTTCGCGTTCGCGGCGGCTCACGACTCCGAGGCGCTGCGCGTGGCCCCGCGGCGGGGAGGCTCGCCCGCTCCGCGCGCGATGGACGCGCATGGCACCGGGTCGGAGGCCCCGGCGCTGATCCTCCATACCTCCGGCAGCACCGGGCGGCCCAAGGGCGCCGTTCTGACGCATCGCAACCTCTTGGCCAACGCCGACCAGGTGGTCCGGGCGCACCGCCTGGACTCCACCGATGTCGCGCTGTGCGTGCTGCCGCTCTTCCACATCAACGGCTTCGTGGTCACGCTCCTCGCGCCGTTGCTCTCCGGCGGGAGCGTGGTGCTGCCGCGCCGCTTCGAGGCGAGCGCGTTCTGGGGGTGGGCGGAGGCGCACCGCGTGACCTGGTTCAGCGGCGTGCCGACCATCCTGTCGCGGCTCCTCTCGGAGGCCCCGCCCCCGCGCGAGGTGCTGGCGCGCCTCCGCTTCGCGCGCTCCGCGTCCGCGCCGCTGCCGGTCGCCGTGATGGAGGCGTTCGAGGCGCGCTTCGGCGTCCCGGTGATCGAGTCGATGGGGATGACCGAGGCGGCCGGGCAAGTGACCTCCAACCCACTCCCTCCCGCGCGGCGAAAGCCTGGCTCGGTGGGGATCTCCTTCGGGAATGGGGTGCGGGTGGTCGATGAAGCCGGCCAGCCGGTGGGACCGGGCATCACCGGAGAGGTCACCATCGCGGGTGAAGCGGTGTTCGGCGGCTACCTGGACCGACCGGAGGCGGATCGGGAGGCGTTGCGAGGGGGGTGGCTGTTCACGGGCGATCTGGGCCACCTCGACGAGGAGGGCTTCCTGTTCCTCACCGGCCGTCGCAAGGAGATCATCAACCGGGCAGGCGAGAAGATCGCCCCGCGCGAGGTCGAGGAGGTGCTTCACCGGCTCCCAGCGGTCGAGACGGCCTGTGCCGTCGGCGTACCCGACCCGATCTACGGGGAGGAGGTCGCCGCTTTTCTCTCCGTGCGCGCCGGGCAAGTGCTCGAGGCGGCGGCCGTCACGGCCTTCTGCCGCGAGCACCTGGCCAGCTTCAAGGTCCCGAAGAAGGTCTTCTTCGTCGATGAGTTCCCGAGAGGACCGAATGGCAAGCTTCTGAGGCGGGGGTTGATCGACCTGTACCGCCGCCTCGAGCAAGAAGGAGGGTAGGGTCTCATGAGCCGCATCCATCCGAGAACGGCACTTCTCCTGTGCGCGGTCGCGTTGGTCGCGCCGGGCCGCGCCACCCCCAGCCCGGTGCTCCTGCGCGTCGGAACCAATCGAGCCCTGGGGACCGTCACGCCCTACGTCGGCAAGGACAAGGGCTACTTTGCGTCACGCGGGATCAGCCTCGAGCTGGTCGACTTCCAGGACGGTGCCACCCTCATGGAGGCGTTCGCGGCCGGTGAGATCGAGATCGCCTACGTGGGCATCACCCCGAGCGCGATCTGGCAAGGGCGAGGTCTTCCACTCAAGGTGGTGGCCGCCGCGAACGGAGGGGGGCACGTGCTCCTCACGCGCGCGGACACCGGCCTCACCACGGTCGCGCAGCTCCGTGGGCGAAAGGTCGCCACCCCCAACGCCGGGACGGTCACCGACACGCTCTTCCGGGCGCACATCGCCCGCGAGGTGGCCCACCTCGATCCGGAGAAGGACCTCACCATCATCGCCGGCCTGCCGCCCGCCGACATGCCGGCGGCGCTGTTCGTCTCCCGGGGGATCGACGCGGCCATGACCTGGGAGCCCTTCGCCTCCCAGGCCGAGGCTCAATACCAGGGCACGCGCGTGCTGTTCGACGCGGCCGCGGAGTGGCGCACCCAGCACCCGGGCGCCGCGCTCTATCCCACCAACGTGGTGGTGGCGCGGCAGGACCTCATCGATCGGCGGCCGGACGACCTCCGCCGGTTCCTGGCGGCCTACGAGGAGACCGTGCGCTTCATGAACGAGAAGCCTGCGGAGGCGAACGAGGTCATCGCCAAGGCGGTTCGGCTCGACGTGGCCACCGTGGCGCTGGCGCGGCGACGGATCGACTACTCCGTCGCCGTGGACAGCCGGGCCGCGCTGCAGGTCCTGGAGTGGGCGAAGCGGCTCGGCTATCTACGCGAGCTCCCGCAGCCGGCGGCGCTGTTCGACCCTCGCTTCCTCCCGGCGGGTGCGAGCGCGAGATGAAGGCGCCGATCCGGTTCCTCATCGGGCTGACAGCGCTGGCCTCGGTCGTGGGGCTCTGGCAGCTCGCCTCGGCCACCGGGCTGTTCGGGCGCGTGCCCATGTCCTACGCCGAGCTGCTCCTCCCTGGGCCCGGCGTGGTGTTGCAGGCCCTCTGCGCCTCCGCCGCGAGCGGCTATCTCTGGGACCAGCTCTCGGTGAGCCTCCTGCGCGTGGCCGCCGGCTTCGGGCTCTCCGTCGCGATCGGCGTTCCCCTGGGGCTCGCGGTCGCCCTCTCACCCGTTGCCAACGCGCTGCTCGATCCCTTCGTCCGCGTCTTCTCGCCCATCCCCGGAGTCGCCTGGGTCCCTCTGGCGATCCTCTGGTTCGGCCTGGGCGATCGCGCCGCCATCTTCATCATCACCGTGGGCTCGGTGTTCCCGGTCCTCGTCAGCACCGCTCAGGGCGTTCGAGCGGTGGACCTGAACCTGGTCGACGCTGGTCGGATGCTCGGCGCGCGCTTCCACCAGCTCCTGGTGCGGGTGTTTCTGCCCAGCATCGTCCCGTTCCTGGTCACGGGGGCCCGGCTCGGGCTCGGCTTTGCCTGGCGCGTGGTGATCGCCGCCGAGATGGTCGGAGTTCCACGGGGTATCGGCTCGATGCTCAGCGTCGGCCGGAGCACCGGCCACACGGAGGTGACCTTCATGACCATTGGAATCCTCGGGGCGCTCATGATCGTCGCGGAGGAGCTGGTGTTCAGTCCACTGGAGCGGCACACCAACACCTGGCGGCCAGCGGGGGCCCGATGAAGCGGACCTTCGACACTGGCAACGCCGCCATCACCGAGGGTGCCATCGCAGCGGGGTGCCGGGTGTTCGCTGGCTATCCCATCACGCCCGCCACCGAGATCGCCGAGGCGATGTCCCGTCGGTTGCCCCAGGTGGGCGGGACTTACCTGCAGGCGGAGGACGAGTGCGCCGCGCTCCACATCTGCAACGGCGCCTCGCTCGGCGGGCTCAAGGCCATGACCGCCACCTCCGGCCCGGGGTTCATCCTCTTCGCCGATCCGCTGGGGTGGGCGCTCTCCGCCGAGATCCCGGTGGTGGTGGTGGACGCGCAGCGGGTCGGGCCGGTGAGCGGCATCACCGGGGCGCCAGGCCAGGGCGAGTTCTACCTGTCTCGGTATCCGACGCACGGCGGCAACTACGAGGTGATCGTGCTCGCGC
>Ga0302323_100001239_pt1 | contig 20708 bp, 10 predicted proteins | sample Fen_T0_3_FD_201950 | JGI IMG/M metagenome (GOLD analysis project Ga0302323, IMG submission 201950) | Peat permafrost microbial communities from Stordalen Mire near Abisko, Sweden - Fen_T0_3 | ecosystem: Environmental > Terrestrial > Soil > Wetlands > Permafrost | place: Sweden: Abisko... | reverse complement strand
CGCCGTCGACAACGACAGACCACTGGCCGCCTCCACGGCGCACGTAGATCTTGTCGCCGATGTGGGTGGCTACCATGGGAGGATCGAGCGGAATGCGCGGGAGCGCCCACGCCGTAGGCCGCTTGCCGCCGGTATTCTTGGGCGCCAGGAAATCCCAGTTGGCTCGTGCGCGGCCTCCCGCCAAAGGAAGACGAAGGAACGACATGTGGCCGGTCCCGGGGTCAGGACCGAAGAGGACGTCTACGCTGTCGGTGTTGTTGGCCCCGTCCGCAGGGGCGATCGCCATTCCGGCCAGAGGTCCCGTATTCTCGACCAACGTCGACGGAGCGTCCGCTTTGCCGGTGGCGAGCGCGAGCGTTTGTCGAACAACCTTCACGGTGTGTCCTGCATGCTCTGCCGTGACGAGAACCAGCTGGGCACCGCCGCCGCCCGCCTGGTACTGGGCCACCCACGCGTCGGGTTTCGCCGAGCCAGCGACGGGAATCGTCTTCACGGTGCTGGGCGCTGACAGGCTGAACGAGGCTGCGACCAGGGCAGCGCGGCCGCCAGCGCCGGCACCCAGGGCGACGAACAAGGCATCGTCGTTCGCAAACTGCCAACCCACCGGAGCGAGCGAAGAGGCGTGAAGGTTGTGCGCAACGGGCGCGAGCAGGTGGGAAAGGTACCGCTCCTGGCCAACGGCCGCAGCAATTTTGCCCCCTTCCTCCCAAGCGAGCCAGCGGCGCCCATTGTTGTCGGCAACATCGCTGGCGATGGCCAGCCCGCGCAGCTCGGCGATGTTGAGGCCCTCCCTCCGTGGATAAGCAGCGCCGTCTCCGGGCCGGCCAGCAGCGTTCTCGACCTGGTAGACAGTGGCATGCTTCACGTCCAGGGATTGCGCGAACACGACCGCAACCCGCGACTCGCTGACTCCGGCAAGCGTTGTCATACGAACGACGTGAGGGGGCACTATCGTCACCGGGACCCCGGCGCATTCGGTCAGATCGCCAGCGCCCTTGTAACCGACGACCAAGGTGTACTCGCCCGGTCCAATCGGCTTCACCTCGAATCGAGCAAGATCCTCGTTGTATGCCTGCCTTCCGCCTGGCGCGAGCTGGAGTCCTGGAAATTCACGGCGCGGAGGAGGTTCAGAGTAACGATCCGCGTGCGCCCAGTCCGCGCTGAGGTGATGGACAACAGTCGGATCAGTCCGTGACCACATGGTGTAGATGAACTCGCTGCCCACGCGGGGATCGGGCACCGCCACAGCCGACTGACTCCTGTTCTCCAGCGTTACCTCTATCGGCAGGCTTTCGCCGGTGATGAACTTGGTTCGATTCAGTTTGATCGTCAGATCCAGAGCCTTCATGTTCGACCGTCCCTTGTTCGTTCGACGCGTCTCCGCCTGCGATTGATTGGAGGGGTCGGCGGGTGTTTTCGCCGCCCCGGCCAAGAGAAACGTCGGTCCCACCAATCCCCCGCACACCAACACCCAGCGGCGGAGCTTTCGCAAGAATCTCGTCATGGCTCTCGAACCTTCGGCCCGGGATGCCCGAGTCCCTGAACTCTCCAGCCCCTGTGTCGCAATAGGCACTTGCCGCAGAGGTATTCCCTGTTTGAAGGAGGGAAGTCGCCACCACATCCTGCGTAGCTCATCACGCAATGACGATCCCACGCACGATCAATTGCCCGTTCGCTGTTCTGCACAGCGCTCCAGCTTCCCGGAGGGGCGAGGGCCGCGACACCTGCAACCAGTCCATTATCATCGATGGTGGTCCCTGCAGCAGTTCCAATGAGGCCGGTTGTGGCCGGAGTTCCGTCAGATTCCGTACGAAACACCTGATACTGGCTGTTCTTCACGCCGGGGCCGTACTTGCCGTCCCAGTCGAGCTGGTGCTTCCCCTCAGCGCACAGCACCTTCTTGAGTGGTTTGTGAAAAAACAGCTTGCCGCCGCCATCGGTGATCTGGACGATCCCGCGAGCAAGATTGCTGGACTTCTTCACCTCCCACCCAACCTTCATCGGCGTCGTTTCTACCTCGCTCTTCCACGTCGTGACTGTCGCCTGATAGGGTTTGTCATCAGCCAGCATGACGGCACCAAAGTGGCTGTTCATCGCGCCCGGTCTGTAGGCCGCGTTCCAGGTGAGCTCACGCGCACCCGACTTCAGCAGCTCACCGGTGAGCTCGATCAAGCACACGGACTGGCCAGTCTTATCCTCAATGCAGAGCGCGCCACGGTCGGCGTCAGCAGCGTTCGTCCACGATACCTTCTTGGTCGCGACATCGACAGCCACCGTCTGCGCGGTCGGCGTCTCCTTCCACCGGGGCCAGAACGGGTCCAGCACGATGCGAGCATTCTTGTCGGCGCCGGCCTTGAAGTAGCGAACATGCACCGTGTACGGCGAGAAGGCGACGTTCACGTAGCGGTTCGCCGCGGCGGCGGTCTTACGTCCAAGCATGCCTGTCGTGGCGGTGACTTCACCTCTCCAGGGCGCGTCCTCAGGCAGACCGTAGTCGCGGCGCTCCTCGGCCTGCTTCGCGAGATCCCTGGTTAGCAGCGGAACGTCAACCAAGTCCACGGGTGCGCCGAATGTTCCATTGCCCTTGTTCCAATCGGTACATTCGCAGTAATTGCTTCCGAATACGTCGAGCAGAACCTTGTCGCCACATTCGACGTCGCCCTCCAGGCCGTACCGGACGTTGCACGTCTCATGCTGTGGTATGAACCACCGATCGAGCTCAAGGATCGAGACCGCCATCGCCGCGCGGATTGCCTTGAGCTTCAGCTTATGCGTCTTCTCGACGGCCAGCTTATCCTTCTTCAGCAACACTGGGATCTTCAGCTTGCCCGGTAGATCGGCATCTGGCGCCAGCGGCATGAGCTCAGGGGCACTCTGGAAGTCGGCCCTTGCAAGATCGCCCGTGGCCACGCCGATGGTTTCGACCAACGCCCGCACCACCTCGCGCGGGCGGACCGTGCCCTCGCACGCAAGGTGTGCGAAGCCTCGTTGCAGGACGCTACAGTCGAGGTAGCCGGCAAACTCGGAGCGCACGGGCTGGCGATGTTGCTTGTCACCCTGACCCGCCAGACCGCCCCGGCTCTCCACGAGTTCGTACCCCAATACCATTTACAGAATTGACTACCAGTCTGGCGCCCTCAGCCGGAAAAGGTGGCTCGGTACGAGATGATGGCCCGGGACTACGGGATATAGAATTCCCTAGCCCGCCCGTTCCATCATCATCATCATCAGCTTCTGCCAGATCTTGCCAATCAGGCCCGCGGTGAGATCTTCGAGGTCATCCGCGGCATCCAGAATCACGGGATCGGCGAACCCTTCCGCATAGAGCGCGGCCACCTTGCCGACCAGCGCCAGTAGCTCGCACGAATAGTCGAGATAGCGGCGAAGCTCGGCTTCGCCCTCGAGCTTGACGAAGAAGAAGACGCCGGTACCGAGGAAGAACAAGATTCCGAGCGTGGCTTCGGCCGCCTGCATGAGCTCGGAGAACGCCGTGATCGATTCGCGGGTAATCTCGGCGAGTCTTGCAGCCAGTTTGCCCAGGCTCGCGTCGGGAAACCTCTCCCGAATCCGTCGCTCGAGGCGCTCTCCCGTCCTGAGGATCTCGCTCGCATCCAGGTTCTCGGCGGAAGAAATCGCAGTTCGCACGTTCTCCGGATGGACGTCTCGACGTCTAGGAGAGAGCGAGGACGAACGTGGCCGAAGCAAGGACCTACCGGAACGACACCAGCCTGCGCGCTACATCACATCACCAATGCCCAATCTCCAAAGGCGCAGTAGGGAGGTCCCTTGTCCGATGACGTCTGGTCCGGGCTCGCTCGAGGGTGCGTCGCTTTCTCCCACACCCAGGCGGGTGCTCTCGTCGGCACGTCCTTCAAGGACGCGGGCTCGCTCGTCTCGTCACTCATTCCAGGCTCGACCGGCGTCGCCAACGATCGACTCAAGCAGCTGAAGACTGACATCAGCGCGGCCGGCGACGCGTTCAAACCGATCATCAAGGCGATCGAAGTCGAGGCGAAGAAGGCGAAGGACGCCGTCGCCAACATGGCGAAGGAGCTGGGCACCGATCCCTTCACCTGGGAGGCGGCCGCCCGCGCCACGACAGAGCTGGGGTACGTCCTCGTCGCGCTGGACGCCGCGCTCGCCCTCGTCGCCGCGAAGGCGGCCGAACCCGAGACGAACCCGACGACGCGCGCGCAAATCGAGACGCAGATCCGCGGCATCCGCGAGCCCTGGGTCGCACCCTTCCGCAGCCTCGGCGCCGGTACGACCAAGTCCTTCGACGCGCTCTGCAAGACGGTGCTCGGCATCGACGACGGCGCGAAGAAGTTCGCGAATCAGCTCACCTGGTCGCGCGAACAGAAGCGACTCGCCCTCACGCTCGCCGCGCTCGGCCCCGTCGGCCTCGGCGCCCCGGGCGCCGGCGGCGTCACGCCCCTCAACCTCGACGGCACCGAGCTGGAAGCGTTCTTCAGCTACAAGGACACGGCGAAGCTGGGCATCGCGATCCGTACGCGCATGCGCGCCGGCATGCGCAATGACAAGATGCTCCAGAAGATCATTCCGGAGTCGGCGCCGACGGCGAACACCGACTCGGTGGCGATCGCGCTGGACACGAAGGACGGGCTCACCTTCGGCGACGGACCGAATCGCAAGATCGTCCTGCCGGTGCGCTTCAGCTTCCCGAACATCGAGTTGCGCGAGCTCTCCATCGCGCGTCCGATCGGCAAGGACCAGAACAGCGGCCGCATCGATCTCATGGTCACGGTCGCCGGGAAGCTGGGCGACGTGTTCGGCGTGGTGGCGGAAGGCGGCGGCGTCATCATTCGATGGAAGGGCGACGCGAACGCGGCGGTGGAGGTGCTTCCCAAGCCTCCGACGGGCGCAGGCCTCCGCATCAAGACCGGGATCGTCACGGGCGGCGGGTACCTGCGCTACAAGGAAGACGAGGGCGAATACGGCGGCGTGCTCGATCTGCAGTTCACGAAGATCGGCCTCACCGCCGCGGGGCTCATCACCTTCGATCCGTTCTCGCTCGTGCTGGTCATGGGCGTGCACTTCTTTCCCAAGATCGAGCTGAGCTTCGGCTTCACGCTGAATGGGCTCGGCGGCATCATCGCCATCAATCGCACGCTCTCCGTGGTCGCGCTGGCCAAGGGGCTGCAGGAAGGCGCGCTCGACACGATCCTCTTCCCCAGCGACCCGATCGCCGCCGCCCCAAAGATGCTCGATCGCATCGGCGCGATCTTCCCCAAGCGGGACGACGCCGTCGTGGTCGGCCCGATCGCCGAGCTGGGTTGGGGATCGCAGACGGGCTTCGTCAAGGCGAAGCTGGGCGTGGTGCTCGCGCTGCCGGACCCGATGCTCGTCGTGCTCGGCGTCCTCAGCGTGATCGTGCCGTCGCCGGATGTACCGGTCCGCCTCCGTATCGTGGATCTGCACGCGGAGCTGATGATCGTCTTCACGGCGGAGTACGTGCTGGTGCGCGTGTCGCTGGTGAAGTCCACGATCGCGAGCATGACGGTGTCGGGTGACCTGGCGCTGTTCATTCGGTGGAGTGGCGGCGCGGAGTTCGTCATCTCGGCGGGCGGCTTCTTTCCGAAGTACGCGCCGCCACCGGAGGTCACCGGGTTACGCAAGATCACCGTCGAGATGTCGCCGCCAGTGCCGTGGCTCACGGTCAAGGTCGAAGCGTACTTCGCCATCACGGCGAACACAGTGCAGTTTGGCGGGAAGGTCACGGTCGTCGCCGACCTCGGGGTCGTCGGTGGCAAGGCGTGGATCGGGCTCGACGCGCTCTTCCAGTGGTCGCCGCGCTTCTACTTCATCTTCATCATCGACGCCGGGATCGAGCTTACGGCGTTCGGCGAGACGGTGGCCGGTGTGACGTTCCGCGGCGAGCTGTCGGGAATGAAGCCGTGGCGTCTTGAAGGGCACGCGAGCGTCGAGATCCTGATGTGGGAGGTGCCGTTCGATCTCGGGCCGATCGAGTGGGGCGACAAGGACGAATCGATCGCGCCCTCGGTGTCACCGGTGGCGCTCGCCGCCGGCGCACTGCGCGCGGACGAAGCGTGGAAGCCGCAGCTGCCCGCGGGCACGGATTCGCTGGCGCGCTTCCGTGAAGACGATCTCGCGCCGATGCTCGTGCATCCGCTGGGCGCGCTCGAGGTGAAGCAACTCCGCGTGCCGTTCGAGACGGATCTCGACCGCATCGGGTCCAGTCCCGTGTCGTCGCGCCGGGTGCACATCGCAAAGCCGCTGGTCGGCACGATCGACGCAGGGGTCGTTTCGCACGCGACCGATCAGTTCGCGCCCGGCCACTTCAAGAACCTCACGGCCGACCAGCAGACGACGCGTCCGAGCTTCGAGGAGTTTCCCTGTGGCGTGCGCGTGGCCGCCAGCAGCGGCGCGCTGTTCGGAAGCGCAGAGTCAGTGACGTACGAGTGGGAGACGCGCTTTCCACACGAGGAGTTCACCGGCACGCGGTCTGGCTTCGCGCAGCTGGATCTCATGTCGGCCACGGTGCTGCGATCGAACGCCTCATCCAGCACCACGCGCCAGTCGGCCAATCCGTACCTGCCTGCTCAGCCCGACCCTGCTCCGCTGACGGTTGGCGATGCGGGCCGGGTGCGCATCGTCCGGCGCGACGATCTGAGTGTTGTCGCCGGCGCGAGCGAGACGATGACGACCACCGCCGCCGCCGACCGCCTGGACCATCTGGCGACGGTATACGGCGACGCCCTCCAACTGGTGGCGGCCTGATCATGGCCGGTTCACTCAGCGACGCTCGCGGCTACGTCAACAACGCGTTCGCGTACGCGCTGAAGACGCCCTTCGAGCCCGAGAACATCGTCTTCGGCCATTTCACCTTCGTGCCGTGGGTGCGCACCGGGCTCGCCGCCGCGCAGGAGTCGCCGAGCAGTGACCCGGTCCGCGCCACGGTGCGCCTCAACCTCACCGTCACCGACGACGGCCCAACGTCAGAAGAGGTGGAGCGGACGCTCGTGCTCCGCGGGCCCGGCGACGTGATGGGGCTCGATCCCGCGCAGATCATCCGGCGCTTCCCGGCGACCGACACCATCGACGCCGAAGAGAGTCTGCTCGCCCACATCGAGTTCGATCGACCCGAGCTGCCGTGGCTCTTCTCACCCGCCGCGGCGACCGGCAATCGCATCGCGCCCTGGCTGGCGCTCGTGGTGTGCGACGCAACCACGGCGACGGAAGAACCGGGCCTCCCCGGATTTCCCAACCAGCTCCGCACTCGTCTCGGCGAGCTGCAGTCGCTCGACGATTCGTGGGCGTGGGCGCACGCACAGATCATCGGATCCGCCGCGGATGCGGCTTCCGTCGCGGACCGGCTCTCGGCGAGCCATGGTCCGGTGAACCTGTCGCGCCTGATGTGCCCGCGAAAACTGGAGCACGACAAGCACTACATCGCCGCGCTGGTGCCGGCGTTCGACTGTGGCCGGCAGAGCGCGCTCGGAACCCACGGCGGCACACTCGAACCCGCGTGGACGAGGGCGGCGGACGGCGGCGACGCCGACGTCGAGATCATCCTCCCGATGTTCGACAGCTGGCGCTTCTCCGTCGCGGCGAGAGGCGATTTCGAGGAGCTCGCCGGACGATTGCACGGCGCCGTCGCGCCCTGGAACGTGGGCCGCCGCCTGATCGATGCCAGCGAGCCGCGCGGCAATGTCGCCGACCTTGCCGCCGGCGACGAGGGCACCACCCAGGTACTGCGTTGCGCGCTTGTCTCCCCGACGCCGATGCCCCCCGGGTTGCCGCCCGAGAACAGCGCCTGGAGCGTGGCCAAGCGCGATGAGCTCCGAATCGAAGTCGACCGCGCGAACGCGGTTGACGAAGACCTGCCCCACGTCGGCGCGCGCATGTACGCGCAGTACCAGCGCGCGCAATCCGCGCTGCGCACGGTGTTCGGCGCGCCACCGGCCACCGCCGATGCCGCGGATGCCGATTGGTTTTCCCAGCTCAACACGTCGCCGATGCATCGGCTCGTCGCGGGGCTCGGCACGCGCGTCGTGCAGCGCGATCAGGAGAAGTTGATGCAGGCCGCGTGGGCGCAGGTGGGCGACATGCGCAAAGCAAACGCCACGCTCGTGCGCCTGCAGTTCGGCCGCTACATCGGCGAAGCGCTGCATCGGAATCACTTTTCCAAGCTCGCCCTGGGCGAGCTGACCCAGGTGCTGGGCGGCGTGCATGCGCGCGTTGCCGCGACGGGCACCGCGCTCACTCTCCTCGGCGTGGTCGCGCGGAGCAGCTTGGCCCCCGCAGCGATGACCCCCGCCTTCCGCCGGCTCACGAGAGTACGGGGGCCGCTGGCGCGCTTCGGCACCGCCGTCGACATGCTGGCCCTCAAGAGGATCGCGGCGCCGGAGCAGCAGTATCGCGACTTCCGCCGAACCTACGTGGAGCCCGAGGGCGTGCGCACCATGTCCGACAGCGCCATCGCGCAGATTCCGCCCGCGCTCGTTGCCCGAAAGCTCGGTGTGACGGAGGCCGTCGCGCACGCGACGCTTACCGCTGAGCTCGCGAACCGGAGCGCGATCCCGATCGCCGACCGGTTGACCCAACCGGTCGCCAGTTGGACCGTTCCCGCGGGCACCGTCGATCTGGCGACGCGATCGGCGACCTCCATCGTGGAGCAGGTCAATGCGGCGATGCCGTCGAACCTCTCGCGGGAATCGGCGCTCGCGGAATCGCTGGCGCCGCTGCTCGTCGGCGTGGCCAACAGCGCGGTCCCCGGGGTGTCTCCACGCGCCATGCAGGCCGCGGATCGCCTTCATGCTCGGCTCCCCTTCTCCGCGGTGCCGGAGAACGTCGGCCTGCCGGTGAACATCGGCGTCCCCATACGGTCCGCGACGCCAATCGCGTCTGGCGTCGGCGTACGCAGCAGCCGTGTCCGCGTCGCCGCGCGCGGCGACGCGGTGGTGCCACAGGCGCGCGCGCGCTTCGAGTCCGCCGCCTCGCGGAGCATCGCCGACACGCTGGGTGCGTCGCGCGCCGTCGCGTTCAGCGACCTCGCCCTCTCCCTGTCGCAGCTCGCCACCGGTCTTGGCATCGCGGCGCTGCCGCTCACGCCGGACCGCCCCGCCCTGGCCTTTACCCGCAGCACCCTGCTCGCCAGCGTCGCGCCCGCGATCACGGTCACGCGTTACGCGAGCAGCCGGCTGGGCGTTCAGCCCGCATGGCTGGCGCCGAACTGGTTCAGCGATGGCCGCGTCGCACCGATCATGGCCGCACCGCACTTCGACCGCGCGATGTTCGAAGCGCTCGATGAATACAACCGCGACTGGTTGGTGCCGGGGCTCGGCAGCATTCCCTTCACCGACTTCGTCACGGTGCTGTCGACCAACCCGACGTTCACAGAGAGCTTCCTCGTCGGTCTGTCCGACGAGATGGGACGCGAGCTGCTCTGGCGCGGCTATCCCACCGACCAGCGCGGCACCTACTTTCGCCGCTTCTGGAATCAGAAGGCGGATGACCTCGGCCAGGACATCCATCGTTTTGGCGTCACACCGCTGGGCTCGCATCTCGCCGACGGCGGACAGGGTCGCGTCGTGCTCGTCGTCCGCGGCGAGGTCGTGCGCCGCTATCCCGACGCGATCTTTCTCGCCATGCGGGCAGACGCAGTGCCGGACGCCGAGGGGAGGCCGCGCTTCAGCGCGAATCCCGCCGACACGGCGCACATCCTGTTTCACCATCATCTCGCGCCGGACATTCTGCTCGTCGGCTTCGAGCTCTTTCCGAGCCAGATTCAATCGGAGCCGTGGTGGTTCTTCATCACGGAGAACCCGAGCGCGCCGCGCTTCGGGCTCGACCTGCCACCCGATGGCAACGGCCCGGCGTCGGCCGGCGTGCAGCGCAACGATCTCGACTGGAACGATCTCGGGCCGCTCTTCCGCGACCGCTTTCTCACGACCTCGGCGCGCACGCTGGCAATCGGCGGCGGTGACGATGCGCCCACCGTTTGGCCGGCGCATGCCGGCGTCGTCGCGCGCACGCTGCTCCAGAATCCATTCCGTGCGGCGTTCAACGGACACAAACTCATCACCCCAGGGGTCTGATCGCATGCCCGACGTAAACATTGCCGAACTGCGCCTGTGGCAGCGCGACGTGGCGGCTCGCACCGCCGAACGCGACCGCGTCGCCGCGAGCATCGTCACCCGCGCCGCCGAGTTGAGCGCGCTCGAGGCGCAGATCGCCAACGCGGACGCGCGCGGCGTCACCAGCGCGGCGCTGCGGCAGAAACGTGCCCGCATCGCCGACGCGCATGCGGCCGACGTGAAATCGATGGGGCGTGCGACGGACGAGCTGCGGGATGTGCTCAACCGCTTGCGGTTGGATCCGGGTGACGCTGACCCCGCCTTCCCATTGATGTTGATGCCCGTGCGTCTCGAGACCCGCTTCACCGCGGACGGTTCGGCCCTCCGCGTGCGCATCTACCCCGACGACATCCACATCGATGCGCTCGACCGCGGCATCAGCGCTGACGAGCGCGTTGCGGGCATGGCGTACTGGACCGCCGTTTGGCGGGCAACGGACGACGCCGTCGCCGAGGCGTGGCGGGTGCTCGTCTCGGACGTCGGCCGGCTGCGGGCGCTGTGGGTCGCGCGCGCGCTATGGCCGGCCAACATGGCGCAGCGCGCGGATGTCGCCGCGCCGGAATTTCCCGACGTCGCGCCACGCGCGAAACGGCCGGCCGTCGCGCGCTTGCTGCCCGATGCCTTCTCCGCCACGGTTCTGCAGGGCGGACAGCGCACGACGGTGACTGGCCGCGCGGTGTTGCCCGAGGTGACCGTCGGCGTGTTCGCGTCGGACCTGAAGGAGTTGAGCAGTGTGCATGGCGTGAAGATCAGCGTCGGCTCCGAGTGGCTTGCCGACTACGCGGAGGCGGAACGCATCGGCATGGCGGTCACCGTGCCGCTTCCCGTCGCCGGCGCGAAGGTGGACCGACTGGTCGTGTACGGCGTACGTCGCAGCTTGCAGCCCAAGGATGCGCCCGCGGCGCTAACTTCGCTGCTCGACGCGCATCGCTGTGGCCGAGGCCTCGCGTTCTTGCCCCAGGGCACGCCGACAAACAACACCGAGACCGACCGCGCGGGGTGGCAGCGCCGCGTCGAGCCGAGGGCGCCTGCGTTCGAACCGCTCGCGATCGACGCGCGCGACAACGCCGCCGTGGTGGCCAACGCGCTGGGGATCGAACCGCAGGCGCTCGCCGAGCTGGATCACGGCGACGAGCGCGAGCAGTTGCGCGCACAGGCGATGAACGTCGCGTTGTGGGGCGCCTCTTGGGGTGCTTTTTTCGACAAGATCAACAAGGTCACCACCAATGGTGCGACGCTCACCGATAGCGCGAAGGAGACCACCCGAGGCTTTCACCGTGATCACGTGCGCGGGCGAGGGCCGCTGCCGGCGATGCGCATCGGCAATCAGCCGTACGGCATTCTGCCGGTGAGCATCACGTCGCGCTGGAAGCCTGACCGGTTCGAGGGCGGCCTGCTGCCGCTCCTCACGCGTCTGCGCGAGAAGTGGCGTCAGTCGCTGTCGAGGGTGCCGCGCGTCGGCGTCGGCCCGATCGACGAGACGCTGCTCGATCTGCTGGGCTCCACCCCGGTGTCGGTCGAGCTTCGTGTGCGGTCGGTGCTGGCGTCGGAGTTCGCGCAGCTCGGAGGCGAGGTCTCTGGCGCGGACGTCAACCTCGAACGGATCCTCGAGGAGCTGGTCTGGGAGGAGATGATCGGCGCCGTTAGCCTGGTGCATCCCAGCGGATCGATGGGCGAGCAGCGGCCGCTCAACCTGCCCTTCGCGCTCGACAGCGACGTCGCGTTCATCGATGCGCTGCTCGCGGGAAGGTCGGCGCACGCGGCAAGCGTGTTTCAGGTGCTCCTCGAGCTCTCGTGGGACCGGGCCAGTCGCGAAGTCTCGTCGGATTCGGCTAATGGCCGCCTCGCCGAGATAGTGAGCAATGCGACCGCGCTCACCGCCTCCGATCGCGAGCGTACGCTGGCGGTGGCGACGAGCGCGACGGCTGCGCCGTCCGCGACCCTGTTCGCCGAGGCGACTCGCCTGAGCGCGAACTTCGCCTCTCCCGCCCCGACGCTGCGCGAGTATCAGCCGGTGCCTGCGCTGGAGCGCTCGTTCGGGGAGCTTGCGCTGGACTCCACCACCGAGTCGGCGCGGGCGACGCTGGGGTTGTACGGTGCGCACGCCTGGTTCCTGTCGCAGGGGCGGCTCAATGAGATTCGCGAAGCGATCATCGTGCTCCGAGACACCGCGCTCAACGAGCGGCGCATCCTCGTCGCCGAAACGCTCGACACGGCGTCGCACCGGCTGGACGCGTGGATCACGGCGCTGGTGGAGCGCCGACGGCGGGCGCAGCGCGTGGCGCAACCGGCGGGGCTCTCCATCGGCGCGTACGGGTGGGTGGAGGACATCGAGCCCACCGGCGCCCGAGATGCCACGGGTGGTTTCGTCCATGCGCCCAGCCTCACCCAGGCGGCGACCGCGGGTATCCTGCGCAGCGCGTATCTCTCGCACAACGCCGACGCGAGCGGTGATGGCGCGTTCGCCATCGATCTCACCAGCGCTCGCGTTCGCATGGCATTGCACCTCATCGAGGGCGTTCGACAGGGACAGCCGCTGGGCGGATTGCTCGGCTATCGCTGCGAGCGCGCGATTCACGAGGCGGAGCTCGACCGCTTCATCCTCTCTCTGCGCAGACTTGCGCCGCTGACCCAGGGCAAGCTCACCGATCGCGGTGAGACCGTGGCGCCCGGGGCGCTCGAGACGCTCGCCGCCGGGAACGTGCTCGACGGAATCGACCTGGTAGAGAAGTATCAAGGCAAGGTCACCGGCTGGAGCCCCGCGGCGATTCGTGCGGCGCTCGACGTACGGCCGGCCGACAATCCGTATCTCGTCGGACCGTGGATCGCGCTTACCGACGCGGAGTGGGCGCTGATCGATGCGGCGATTCGTGATATCGCCGCCGCGCTCGATTCCACCGCAGATCTGCTGCTCGCGGAGTCGGTGCACCAGCTGGTCGCCGGCAGCTCCGATCGCGCCGCCGCGGCGCTCGACGCGGCCAGCGGCGGCGATTCCCCTCCACCCGATTCGGATTTCGTTGCGACGCCGACGGGCGGGATGCCGTTCACGCACCGCGTGCTCGCCGTCGCTGGCGACGCGACGCCTTGGAACACGAACCGGCCGCGCGGCGCCGCTGAGCCGCGTGTCGAGGCGTGGGTCGCCGCGCGGCTTGGCGATCCGGCCACCATCGTCATCGCGACGACCGCCGACGGAACGCGGGTCACGGTCGCGGAGTCTGGGCTGTGCGCACTCGATCTCGTCTACGACGCCGCCGACCACAACGCCTTCGACCAGCGGTTGCGCGCCGCCCTGCCCGGCATCGCGGACCTGGAGTTTCACGACACCCGCGAGGCCGCGTGGCCGCCCGCGCTGCGCGCCATCGGCGACGTGTACGAGTGTGCCTTGTCCCTGCGCGCGCTGCTCGTGCGCGCGCGACCGGCCGTGCCGGGTGACCTCACGCTGCCCAACACCCCACCGACGCGCGTGGTGAGCGACGCCGAGCTCGCGTCGGCCCGCGCGCGCGGGGAAGCGGCACGTGCGCTGCTCGCGATTCGGTGCCGTGTGCTGGACGCCATGCTCGCCGACAATGTCACCGACCCCGCGCGGCTGTTGCCCGCGCTAGAGCAGCTCGCCGCGTTCGGGCTCGTGCCGCCGCTGGTCGCGGCGGACCAGCTTCCGATCATCGCGCGGTCGATCCTCGCGAGCGCGATCCGCCGGCTCAAGGAGACCGACGTTGCGCTCGCCCGCCCGCTCGCGGCAGAGACCATCGTGGAGGCTGGACAGGCGATGTTCGGCGAGGGGTTCTGGATCGTGCCTGCGATCGATCCGCCCGATGCGCCGGATGGATGGAGTGCCGCGCTGGCCACGCCGCCGGCTGGCGCCGGCGCCACCGCCCTCCGCGCGTTCATCTCCGACTACGCATCGGTGCGCGATGGCACGCGTCGCTATCTGGAAGCGACGATGCTCACCGATTCGCCCCTGCCTCGCGCGGCGCAGCTTGCCGGTCCAGGCAAGAATCCACCCATCAGCTGGGTCGGCGGCGCGCTCTCGCTCGAGGATCCGACGCCGGACGCCCCCGTCGTGAGCGCGGTGCTCGATGTCGCGGGCAACTACGACGGACTGAGCGTCACCGCCGCGCTGGTCCTCGACGAGTGGGTGGAGGTCGTGCCCGTGAGGATCCGGCGCGGCGCCGAAGCAGACGCACCCATCGTCGAACGGCTCACCACTGGCGTGACCTTCAACGCGATGGCGCCCTCCGCGCGTGCGCCGCAAGCCATTCTGCTCGCCATCGCGCCCGACGCCGAACGGTGGAGCGGCGAGACGATCGTCGAGGTGCTCGAGGAGACGATGGAGCTCGCGCGGCTGCGCGCCGTGACCCTCGAGCGCACCAACGGCATCGCCGCCATTCTGCCCGCCCTGTACGAGCAGAGCTGGTCGCTGCAGGGTGAAAAAGTATTTCACTTTGGAGATACCGTGGCGCTCGCCAACAAGACGAGCAGCTTTGCCGCGTACGTGAAGGATCAGCCATGAGCGCCGACATTCTCGTTTCCGCCCGATCATTGCCGGCCGAACTGCGTGCGATCGGGCTGGGACCGGCCGCGTGGACTCGGCTTGAGCCGCAATCCGTGAGCGGTGATCCGAGTCCTGGTCTGGAAGCGCGGGTGCACGATCCGCTCTGGATGCTGACGCGCCAGTGGCAGTTCGGCGAGTTTCGCGGTGAGGACGCCGGAACCCCGTTCGCCGTTCAGTCGACCGTCGGCTGTCAGCGGGTGACGGCGTGGCAGCCCGGCGATCTCGACAACGCGGCCGCCTGCTTCCCGCTGCCCGAGCACGAGCCGCTCGATCCCACCGTGGAGCGCGAGCCGTCCGCACCAGACGGCCCGGGTCTGCGTCAGCGCGCCGAAGCGGGCTCGCTGTTGGTCGTCGCGCTCGGCGACGCCGGCTTCGATGCGAGGTCTGCGCTGCTCGCGGCGTGTGCGCTGGATGTCGGTGGGGCTGGTGTACCGCGTCTGTTTCGCACGCTCGCCCTCACGACGCCCGATGGCCACGCGGCCGCCGCAGCGCTCGAGGCGGGAGATCCGGAGTGGCTGACGGGCGCGCCGGCCGGCGCCATCGCCGCCGCGGTGGAATGGCTGGCCTGGTATCGCCAGAACGTCGCGCCCGTGGTGCCGGACCAGGCCGACTCGTGGATCGATGAGCGCATCGAGTATCGCTTTTCCGTGCGCGTTGGCGATGCCGAGGCGCAGCAGGTGCTGAGCGCGCCAGTGCACGAGGGAGGCGCGATCGACTGGTACTCCTTCGACCAGGCGCCCGCCGGCAACCTGCGGCTCGCCGAGGAGCCCGTCGAAGAGTCGGCGACGACAGCCACCCGCGCCGTGCTCGCGTCGCCGCTGCGCTACGCCGGGATGCCGTCCGATCGATTGTGGCAGTTCGAGGATGGCGCGGTGAACTTGGGCAAGCTCGAAGTGCAGCAGCATGATCTGGCGCGACTCTGCTTCGTCGAGTTCGCCATGATCTTTGGCAACGATTGGTTCATGATGCCGCTCGAGCTCGATGCCGGCAGCTTCACCACCGTCACCGAGCTCGCCTACACCACGACCTTTGGCGAGCGGTTCGTCGTGCCGCCGGCGCACGACGACGGGCGCACCGGCCGCTTCCGGATGTTCGAGCTGGATCGCATCGGGAGTGGTCAATCGTTGCACGGGTTGTTCATCCCGCCGTCCACGCGCGGCACGATGGAAGGGCGCGCGCTGGAAGACGTATTGTTCGTGCGCGACGAGAGCGCGAACATGGCGTGGGGGATCGAGTCCACCGTCGAGGATATCGCAGGCGATCCACGCAACCGGCGTGACGAGCCTCAGCCGCCCCTCGACCCGATTGATCCGAAGGCGCCGGCCGAGCTGCAGTACCGGCTGGCCACCGCGGTGCCAGCGCAATGGATCCCACTCGTTCCCGTTCCCAAGCCGGACCGCCGCGGCGGCTTCGTGTTGCGGAAGGGGACGATGAGTGACGTCGATGCGTCGGCAGGCCGCCTGCTCGACCCGACTCCATTCACGCTGCAGGACGAGGAAGTTCCACGTGAAGGCGTACGGGTACGTCGCGTGCCAGCGCTGTTGCGAACCACGGATGGCCGGCGCGTGCGCTGGATCGCTCGGCGGGTGAGCGTCGGCCTGGGCGAGGGCTCGAGCGGACTAGCGTTCGACGGCGCAACGCGCTGATAAGCACGAAGCGCTGCGGGTGTCGTTGGTGAAGCTCATCCGGCCGGATCAGGTTCGGGAACGCGCCCTTGATCGCCGTGTCGTGCGCGACGGGCGCGACAGTCGTTCGGTTGTTGAATAGAATGATGTCATAGCGGCATGTGAAGGTCACGCTGCCTGCGACAGTGCCAGTCGCTCTCGGTACCTGCGCTCGGCCTCTGCGGGTGGAACATTGCCGATGGACGAGTGCCGCCGCTGCTGGTTGTGGAACACTTCAGTGCCCACCCGACGACGAATCGAGCGAATAGGTCGACGATCGCGGCCAGGTACACTTTGCTGCCGCTGTTGCCTATCAGCAATTCGGTGGTGTCGTCGGCCCAGCGCTGGTTGGGCCGCTCGGCTTCGAATTGGCGATTCAGGATATTGGGCGCCACAGGCTGGTCGTGCTCGCTCATGGTGCCGTATGACCCGCTTGCGGCTGACGTGCTCGCCCTTCGGCACCAGGTCGGCGTGGACGCGCGGACTGCCGTAGGTCTTGCGGCTGCGCTCGTGCGACTCCTGCACCAAAACACTCAGCCGCTGGTCGTCGCGCTGGTGCTGGCACTCCGGGCGTCTTCGCCAGGCATAGAATCCAGCGCGGGAGACGCCAAGGCCACGACACCATAGCGACAACGGCTCTTTGGCCTTCTTCTCGGCGATGAGCGCGAACTTCACGCGCTCTCCTTCGCGAAGAAGGCCGCGGTGAGCTCAACTGGTCAAGGCAACATTTCCTTGAAGACCTCGGCTGGGGATCGAAATCCCAGCGTCTTTCTGGGACGTTCATTAAGACGACGAGCAACGGCATTCAGCCGAGGTTGCGAGAAACAGCCCAGAGGCGTCTTTCTAGGAAAGTACTGCCTCAGGAGTCGGTTGGTGTTTTCGTTGGTTCCGCGCTGCCAAGGGCTTTGAGGATCACAGAAGTACACCTTCACGTCGGCTGCGACGCTAAGAGCCTTGTGCTGTGCCATCTCAGTACCGCGGTCCCAGGTCAGAGTTCGTCGCAGATCTGCCGGTAGCTGCACGATCTTCTTGGCAATGGCGCGTGCGACTGCCGAGGCATCCTTGCCTGGCAACTTCACCAGTAGCGTTAGTCGAGAGTGGCGCTCGACAAGCGTTCCAATGTGCGTGTTGCCCGAGCCAGAGAGCATGTCTCCTTCCCAGTGCCCAGGAACGGCACGGTCATCCACTTCCGCAGGTCGCTCACGAATCGACACCGCGTCGATGATTTGGCCACGAGGTTGGCCGGCGGTTGTAGAGTGACGAGACCGTCGCATCATCCGTCCTGAGCGCAGGTGCTTGACCAACTCGGCCTTAAGCGCTCCCCGCGTTTGGACGAACAGTGTGCGGTAGATCGTCTCGTGGGATACTTGCATGGCGCTGTCTCCAGGGAATCGTATCTTGAGCCAACCGGCAATCTGCTCGGGCGACCAATCGATTCCAAGCTTTTCCGCCACGATGGACCGCAGCCGGACCGCCGTCGCAAGCTTGCACACCTTCGGCCGGCGGGCACTCGACCAAGCCCGGTTGTCCGCCGAAGTGGCCCGGTACCTTCCCCTGCCATGATTGCGCCTCACTTCGCGGCTTGCCGTGGAGGGCGCGCGCCCTATGCCCCGGGCAATCGCTCGGATCGAGAGTCCAGCCGACAGACCACGCGAGATCTCCTCTCGTTCAGCCAGAGTTAGCGCCTTGCCGTTTCTGTGCCTCGGACTCCGCGCGATGCCACCAGATGCTGTCAGAAACGAGTGAATCGTTCCTGGCTCCCGTTCCATCACCCTGGCTATCGATGAAACGGATTCTCCCTGCTTCCATCGCTGCCAGAGTGCTGCCCTTTCTGCAGCCGAAAAGTTCATTCGTTTGTATGACGCCATCCGCATCGGATGCTTCGTGGCCTTTTCGCGATTCGCTGTTGCCTTCATCCATTGAATACACCGCGGCTTTTTTTAGGATGTCCCGCTCCATGCGCAGCACCCGGTTCTCCCGACGTAGCTGGGCCAGCTCCGCACGCTCCTCGCTGGTCAGCCCGGTCCGGCCATGGCTTCTATCAGCCACGGCCTGCTTCATCCAACCGCGCAGAACTGATTGAGCCAGGTCCAGGTCACGGGCAACCTGTGCCACCTCCATCTTTGCCACGGTATCCGCCTTTCGTTGGGTGTCCACGAAAGTGGATCAACTCCGACCGGACGACACGGGGACGAGCGGAGATCTTTCCTTCCACTGCCATCACCTGACAAAGGGCGGCCGCGTTTCCCCTCAGAACGAACACTGCTGCCGGTTTTGGACGTAGACATCCTCAAGCTGTTGACGGAGCTTAGCTTTCACGCGCGTCAGTCGTGTCCCCACTGTTGAGCTGGGGATGGTGAGGTGCGCGGCTATATCCCGATAGGACATTTTTTCGCGGTAGGCGAGGTGGAAGATCTCCTGCTGCCAAGGTTGCAACGTCGCCAGCGCCGCGTCCAGGTCGTCGACAGTGAGGAAGTCCAGGCGATCGGGCTCGTCGGGAGGGGCCGCGGCTACATCGCCGTCGAGGGAGACAATGCGGCCGTGCCTGCGCCGCTCGTCGATGAAGACGTTGCGTAGGATGGTGTGCAGCCACGCCTCAACATTCGTCCCCACGGTGAAGCGCCCCGAGGCGACCAGCGCCTTCTCCATGGTCGCCTGCACCAGGTCATCGGCATCGCTGCGGTCCTGGGCCAAAGACATCGCCCGCGCGCGCAGCGTTCCGTGCAGGCTGGCGATGCGGGCACCGAAATCGGCCGGCGCGGGGACATGTCCGTTCTCGTTGCGCAGGGCCACCCCTCGAACGTCGTTTCCGCTCGGTCCGCTGAGTCTCTTCATGATCGCTTCCCCGCGGATGAGGACCTCACGCTGGTGGCGCCGCGAGTGGTCCGTTGCCGGGTATGGCGGGGCCGGTCAGTTCCACTTCGCCGGCAGCGGCTTCCGTTCCTGCGGGCTCTGCGATGCTCGTGCTCGATGACAAGCGCATCGGCAAGGTTGATGAAAAGCCCGCACCCGAGGATGAATAGGGACTGCCGTCGCATAGTTTTCTCCTAGTGAATTCCATGTTTCGTAAGAGTCATCGCAAATGCGAACTCCGCTTTCGGCTCCGCTCGGCTCGCGCGCGCCCAGGGCCGGCGCTGGATTCAGAGCGTGGCTTTGGCAAACCACCACAGTTAGCGCGCGCTGCCCACGTACGCCGAACTGGCTTCGCACAGCAAAGTGAAGGCACGGGCAACACTTGGCGCTACCTGTCCCGGTCGTCAGCGTTCCGTCCACTCTTCCTGCCATCGATCTCCTCACCGATCCCTCGTAGCCACTCCTGAATCGAAGGGCGGCAGCAGCTTTCATTCCTGCCGAGCACTACCCCGCGATGACTTCCTCTACCGTAGCGCTTTGATGTCGCAATGGTGGAACGGTTCCGCAAAACTTGCGAGCCGCCGCTGGGCGCCGCGGTGAAGTTCGCGGCGGCCGGCAAGACACTGGGCAAGAAGGACCTTGGTCTTAATGGCCATGGCCTACAAGAACGCCTACGTCGCGGACGGCGTCGTCGACGACGGCAAATCGTCAGTCAACCTGGCCCTGTTGACCGGCGAGTCGCGCCCACAGTCGGTGGGCGAGGGCCACCGAGTGTTCGCCGGCGCGGTCAACCTTGCGGGCGTGCTCCTTGTCCGCATCACCGCTGTCAGGTGCGCCCCCGATGCCAAGAGCGTCGCCGCTATCGAGAACACACGCCGCTTGCGGACCAAGCACCGCGAACAATGGAAGGATTGTAACCGTATGGTTAATCACTTTATGCCTCTTGTTATGCCTCTTGCTGTGGCTCATGGGTCGTGGCCTCAGCAAGGAGCAAGCCAAAGGGGCGCGAGCGAAGACATCGAGGAAATGCCGAGAAGACGTGCTGGTTCCGTCTTCCGTGGCCGATCCGCCGTCGCCGTTCATTGAGTGCTGAGCCGACCCCTGAGCCATCCCTGCCCAGTTGAGCAAGAACTGCGCACGTGCCTAACGCGCTCGCCTGGTTATACTTCGGGCGTGGCGTTATCAGGGTAGGGCTATCAGTTTGGATCTGCCACGCGCCGGCGAGATGACGATTGGCCGCGACGAAACGAGCACGGTGCGCATCGACGATCCATCGGGCGGAACCAACGGAACCTTCCTGCGCCGGACGGGGCGTGAGGATCCCGGCATTGGTGAAACGCTGAGTGTGAGCGTGCAGCAACTCCTGCACCGGAAGGCGCCGATTGCCGTCGGGGACTGTCTGCTGTTCGGGACCGCCTGCGTGGTGGTGCGCCGGCCTTCGCCGAGTCGTTGCTTGAGGGCGAGCTCTTCGGCAGCGAGAAGGGTGCCTTCACGGGTGCTCTTGCTCGGGCCGGGCTATTC
>Ga0302323_100001238_pt1 | contig 20715 bp, 18 predicted proteins | sample Fen_T0_3_FD_201950 | JGI IMG/M metagenome (GOLD analysis project Ga0302323, IMG submission 201950) | Peat permafrost microbial communities from Stordalen Mire near Abisko, Sweden - Fen_T0_3 | ecosystem: Environmental > Terrestrial > Soil > Wetlands > Permafrost | place: Sweden: Abisko... | reverse complement strand
GTGCTCTTCTTTTAAAAGCTTTGGACGTTTGCTACTATTAAAACCCGGTCGAAGAGAATAAAAAAGGCCGGCGTCGTTAGACGCCGGCCACGTACTCATGGAATTTGTGCGAAAAACTATTCAGCTTTGCCGAGTTTGGCTCCGGCGGCATGAGCTAAGGCGAGCGCGCCTTTTCTGATGTCCGAAACGCCTTTCGTCTTTGGCGATAGCGGTTGAACTAGTTTTAGGATCTGAGAGGCGATAATCGCCTCCTGCATTCCGGGGAGGTTATTACAATTTCCCGTGCCTGAAGCGACGAGGAAGGTTTCTTGGGGCGGGTCTTCTGGATCCATAGTATATGTTTGGTTGTGAGTTTGTGTTGCTGACGGGAAGAGTAAACGATCGGAGTTTTCACCAGTGCAGGCTCAGGTTCCTAAGTTCGCTTTCGAGCTCATTGATGTCCCAGAGGATGAGCGAATTATCCGTGCCTTGCGAGGCGAGTTGCGTGCCATCAGGAGAGTACCTTAGACGACTGAAAAGATTCGGTAGAATGCGTTGTTCCAGCACGGCGAGCATTTCACCTGTCGGGAGAGAAACTAGAGCTGTCTGATCGCGCATCGTAACAGCTAGATATTTCTCATCACAAGAAAAAGCCAAATGTCCTGCTTTTTCTTCTACCGGCGGCGGTAAAGATGGGCCCCTAGTCCAGGTTGTGGTATTCCAAAGAAGATGGTCTCCGCTACCTGTATAGCCGAACCAGCGTCCACTTGGGCTAAAAGTGATCGTTCCGTTTCTCCCACCTTCAAGTTCTGTGACTTTCTTACCAGAGGGGAAGCTCCATATTTGCGCCAAGCGGTCGCGATAGGTAATTGCGAGCCACTGTCGATTCGGGCTGATCACCATGTCTGATAAGATACCGGGCGAAGTATCAATACTGCAGAGCGTCTCACCAGTGGTGATGTTCCAAACAACCCCCTTTGCTTCTTTTTCAGAGGTTAGGCAAAAATAAGGGGTGCGATCATAGGGTGCAGAGCCGAACGCGTAGGTTAGCCATTTAGTTTGGCTGTCGCTGTTGATTAGTCTAAAATCACCGTTTTGGAAGGAAAAGCGATGCAGCGTGACCCCGGTTCGCCGAGAAAGGATGGCGAGCGTTTTCCCATCCGCGAGAAAACGGAGTGAGGTTTGTGTTGGTATCGGGATCGCAATGGTTGACACAAGCAGGCATTTTTTTGCATCAAAGATCTGCACGGAACTAGTCGAGGTTTTCGCGACAAGGAGAGAATCGGGTGAGTAATCGATTGAACTGTAAGGAATGATTTGTTCTTGGGCCGAGGGTGGGGCAAATGCGGTGCAGACACGCCTTAATCCAATCAGCTCTAAAATTGCAGCCGAGGTTTTGAAATCAGTTATTCCAATCGTGCGATCATCAGTTGAGAACGCGATGGAAGATTCGCTTACATACCCAGTCGTTTCGACGAGCTGAGTCATGGTCCGTAAGTCCCAAATGCGTAGGGTGCGGTCGATCGCGTTGGAGACGAGCATGTCGCACTGATGGTTAAACGCTATTTTCGTGACGAATTGGCGATGCCCTTGGAGAGAACCGACATTCTGCCAGTCGCTCGTACGAAAAACTTGGATTGAATAATCAGTGCAGCCTACCGCCAAAAACTGCTCGTCGTCGCTCCAAGCCAAGCTGCTAGGCTCTGCCGGAAGTGCGACTTTCTTAATAATACTACAGTCGGCCAAGCTCCAGATGCTGACCGTCTTTTCATTTGGGTTACCCAAAGCAAAAGATTTCCCATTTGGGGAGAATGCGCATTGTTCAGGTTGAGTTGTTTTCAGCCGGGCAATTTCCTTACCGGTGGCGGCTTCAACAACCTCAATACCTTCGGGTGAACCTAAAGTTAGGAGTTTTTCGTCGGGAGAAAAAATACAATCTGATGCATAAGCGAGTTGCCGTGGAATTTTGTGGCCGGGGTAATGGATGATCTGCCGACCAGTTGCGCATTCAAAAATATATACGGCGTCATCAGCGCAGCGGGCGGCGAGATACCGGGAACCGCTGTGGATCAACGCATGGATGGGTTGGCCGACACCGGTAATCGTCTTTTGGATACTGCCATCTTTTAGGCCGATGATGTTGATATTGCCGGTTTCTGTGGCGACAGCGACGGTTTTGAGGGCGGCGTCAAATGCGAGGTTTTGGTTATTATTTCCGCGGACCTTGAAAGTTTTAGCTACCTTCAGATCTACGAGCGTTAAGGCGGCGATGGCTTCGTTGCGGAGTTCCAGGCTGGGGTGGATCGCGGCGGCTTTTTGAATGGCGGCAAGCGCTTCGATGCGGTGGCCGGCTTGATCGGTCATGCGCGAGGCGCGGGCTTGGGCGAGGAGGGCGTTGTAGAGTTGTTCGCGTGAATCTTTTTCCGCGGCGACGGCGCGGGCGCGGGATTTATCAATCTTGACGGCGGCGATCGTCGAACCAACGGCCAGAATTGAGATAGCGATAGCGAGGATGGTGCCGAGGGCGGCGGGGAGGGGGTTGCGGCGGGCCCAGCGCCAGAGTTGCTCGGCGGCGCTGGCGGGACGGGCGCGGATAGGGCGGCCAGCCAGCCAGTTTTCCAGATCGTCGGCGAGCGCGGCGGCGGTTTTATATCTGGAGTCAGGTTCGCGTTCGAGGGTTTTGAGGCAGATGACTTCAAGGTCGCGCGGAGTGTGGTTGACGATGGAGGAAGGTTTGGCGGGCAAGCACTCGGAGGCTTGTCGGAGGGTGTCGATCACCGTCTCGCCGACGAAGGGCGGTCGTCCGGTGAGCAGTTCGTAGAGCACGGCGCCGAGGCTGTAGATATCGGCGGCGTTGGTGAGGCCTGGTTTGCCGCTGGCTTGCTCGGGCGCGATGTAGTGCGGCGTGCCGAGTACGGCGGAGGTGATGGTGAGCCGGCGGTCGTCGTCGATCCATTTGGCAAGGCCAAAGTCGCAGACGTAGGGCTCACCTGCTTCGTCGAGGAGAATGTTACCGGGTTTAAGGTCGCGGTGGAGGATGCCGTGTTCGTGGGCGTGTTGTACGCCGCGTGCGATTTTGGCGACGAGTTGAGCCGCTTTGCGCGGCTGGCCGAGGTATTCGGGGAGGCGTTGCGCGAGGCTGCCGCCCGAGGCGAGCTTCATGCTGAAGAACGGAATGCCGTCGTGTTCGCCCACTTCGTGGATGGGCAGGATGTGGCGATGATCGAGGCTGGTGACGGCGCGGACTTCGGAGCGGAAGCGTTTAACGAGGTCGGGTTCGTCGAGGTGGTGAGCTTGCAGGACCTTGAGCGCGACGGTGCGGCCGGTGACGTGGTCGCGGGCGCGATAAACGGTGCCCATGCCGCCACGGCCGAGCTCTTCGATGATTTCGAAATGGGAAAAGGCGCGTCCGAGTGACGCGGCTGGTGGTTCGTCTTCCCAAAACGCACGCTCGTCGTTGCGATCCTCTATGTCCAGGGTGTTGGTGAGAAGGCAGGAAGGGCAGAGGCCGTCCAACTCACCAGATACAAAAACGAGTCCGCAACGGGGACAGGTACGTTCAATTTTCGTCATGGCGGCTGGACGCGCTCGAGTGACTCAGGTGGTTTGGCTGCCGAGGACGGCTCGCAGGTGGTGCATTTCTTCTTCGATCTGGTCAGGCGTTTCCACGGTTTTGGCGACCTCGCGGCGCAGATGGGTGCGGAAATCTTGGCGAAGGCGGTGAACGCCGGTGCGCACGGCGCCGACGGAATGGCCTAGTTTAATCGCGGCCTGTTCGTAGGCTCCAGCGGCTTGGTCGTCGGTGAGAAACGGTTTAAGTGAACGAAAGATGTCTTGTTTCCCGCGGCGGGTGAAATCGTTTTCCAGATGCGTGAGGGCGGCTTCCACGGCGGCGACGGCCCACTCGCGTTCGAATACAGCCTCGGCGGGGGCGCGAGAGGAAATATGTGTGGCCTCGAACTTCGACTCGACGTCTTCATCGTCGATCGAGATCAACGGGGTGCCGCCGCCTCGCTTTTGGGCTTTGTTGTGGGTGGCTTCGCTGGCGATGTGGTTTTGAAGGGAAGCGAGGAGGTAGCTGCGAAATTTTCCTTTGAGCGGATCAGCGCGGGAGAGGGATTTACTCTCGATCAGGTTTAGGAAGAAGCTTTGGATCGTATCTTGGGCGTGGTGATGATCGAGACCTCGGCGGCGAGCAAAAGCGTAAAGGGGCTGCCAGTAAGTGCGACAAAGCTCTGCCAGCGCTTCTTTCGCGCCAGGGGCTTGAGTCATAGCGGAGGCGAGCACGACACTCCAGCGGGTAGGTTCAAACCGAGCCGGTGCGGAGGTCTTGGGAGAAACATCGTCTTCCACGGCGGGCACTGTGCAAAGAAAACCAGGGGTTGTCGATAGACGACTTGGAAATGAAATTGCATTTGGCCAAACCAAGCGGGCTAAGGCGGGCATGGAGGCAGTGCGCCCGCCACTTCGGTTTAGACGTATTTGCCAAATGGTGACAAAAGTCCTGTGGGCTCCCGAGCTTTTGGCGACGCCACAGAAGCGCGCGTGGGCACGTGGTCCAGTCGCATTCGATGCAGATGTTCGCAGCGGTCGCACATCTGTATGTTAGGAGTTCCTGGAGGTTTGTTACAAAAAACTTTGCCTGATAAAACCGCGTACAACCTGTGCCGAATACCGCGAGCTTGGGTCCTGGCAAAGGCGTTTACCGGACGAAGAACGGATTGTTCCGACGTTCTTGTGAAACCGTAGTGAGCGGTCCGTGGCCACAGGCTAGGACGGTATCGCCCGGCAACGTCATGATTTTTTTGATATTATTATCGTAGGCGTCGGCGTACGATTCCTGGCCGCCGCCCATGGAAGAGGCGAAAAGCGAATCGCCTGTCACCGCCAACGGCCAAGACAGTCCAGTGACGTAGTAGGTCGTACCGCCGGGCGAATGGCCCCAGGTGAAAAGCGTTTTTATCGAAAGCGGACCGAGGTGGAAGAACGCGTTTTCATTGAAGGTTTTTGCGCCCGGTAAAGCGACGGGTTCGCGGGCGCTGGCCCAAATCTCGCCTTTGGTTTCCGCGACGAGTCGTGGCAAATCGGCGACGTGGTCTTCGTGTGTATGCGTGACGAAAATATAGCGAACGGTGAGCTTCAGCTCGCGAATAAACTCCAGCATCGGTTCGCAGTTGGCGCCGGTATCGAACGCGGCGGCGTGGCGCGAGCGGTCGTCCCAGATAATATAACTGTTCACCGTCAAATCTTTTTCATACGGGGTATTGAAGGCCATGAACCCCGACGGGAAAACGGGTTGCTGGGGATACCATTTCTTGAGTGCGAGCTGCACGAGGGCGTCGCGGTTTAGGCGCAAGTGCGAGGCGATGCGGCGTGCGACCACTTCGTCGAAGCGACCTTCTTTAAGCGCGGCCACTTCGGCGGGATCGACTCGGGCGCGTCGAGCGAGTTCAGCATCGTCGATCCCGAGGCCGCGTTGGGCCTTGGCGATGACATCGTTGAAATTATCTTCGAGCGGGATACGTCCCATAAGGCGTGAGGTAGCGCGAGGTAGGCCGTAGGCGCAAGCGCAATGGCTGTTTTCTCGTTCCGCGACGTAAACTCAAATTACCACAGACTCGTGTCCGCTTTGCCTTGCCAGTTTGTGACCGATTGCGCTTTGTTTCGTTTCCCCATGAATACACCAGAATACCTAAACTCCCTGTTTTCCCTTTCCGGTAAAGTCGCTGTCGTGATCGGCGGCACCGGAGAACTTTGTGGCGCGATGGCCGAAGGCATGGCCGGCGCAGGCGCTGAAGTGGTCCTCGTTGGCCGTAGCAAAGAAAAGGCCGACGCGCGCATCGCCAAGATCGCCGCAGCTGGCGGCAAAGCCTACTTCGTTCCGACCGAGGCGAGTAGCAAAACCGAACTAGAGCAGCTGCTCAAAACCGTCCTCGAAAAGTCAGGCAAGGTGGACATCGTCGTTAATGGCGCAGGCGTCAACTCAGCCACTCCCTATCTAGAAATTGGCGAAGAGGAGTTTGAGCGCATTATCAAAATCAATCTCAAAGGCGTGTTTCTCGGTTGCCAAGTGTTCGGCAAATATTTGGTCGATCGCGGCCAGGGCGGCTCGATCATCAACCTCGGTTCGATGTCCGGCGTGGTTCCGCTCTCGCGCGTGTTCACGTATTCGGCAAGCAAAGCCGCGGTGCACAACCTTTCGCTTAATCTGGCGCGCGAATGGGCCACGAAAAACGTGCGCGTCAACGTTCTTGTTCCTGGCTTTTTCCCGGCCGAACAAAACCGCAAGATTCTTAGCCCGGATCGTGTCGCCAGTATCATGGGCCATACCCCGATGAAACGGTTCGGCGAAGCTAAGGAATTGATCGGTGCCACGCTACTCCTCGCGAGCGATGCCGGCTCCTTCGTCACGGGCGATGAAATCATCGTCGATGGCGGTTATCACGCTATGACGATTTAATAATTTAATCTTTTTTCTCCAAGGGTCAGAAGCCTCAGTGCTTCTGGCCTTTTTTTATTTGTCGGATAAAGCAGTATATTTATTAGCATCGAATTATGAATAACTACCGTAATTATTCGGCGATGAGATAAACATTAAAATTTTTAAATTAGGGCCAATATAGAGCGTGCTACACGGTATGTATGCACGTTGTTAAAGCGAAATATTAAACATAGTACTTGCCTCTCAGTTTAAATATTATTTTGTGACGCTCCTATGGTTACTGATACAGTTAAGGAATTACAGGCCGCAAAAGCTAAAGTGGCCGCACTCGAGCAGTCATTCGCCAAGGAGCTGAATCAAAAACTTGCGAAGCTGCCTTCTGAATATGGTTTCGACAGTCTTCCCGCCTTTATTAAGGCGTTGAAGCAAGCCTCCGGAGCTCGCCGTGGTCCCAAGCCCGGCAAGGTCGCTGGCAAACCCGGCAAACGCGCTAAACGCGCTAAAATCACCTCCGAGTTGAAGGACAAGGTGAAGGCCGCCGTCAACGCTGGCAAAACCGGCGCGGCCATCGCCAAAGAATTCGGCATCTCGGTTCCGAGCGTGCAGAACATTAAGAAAGAGTTCGGTCTCGTTAAAAAGCGCGGCTGAGCTCAGCAGCATATTTTCAATATCAAGCCTCCGGAACCTTCCGGAGGCTTTTTCGTTTTTGCCTGGAGGAAAGTATTTAAACGCAGTAAGGCTAAGTTTGTTACGAATGACTCCTTATATTCAGGCAAATACAAACGGGCGGCTGCATGCCGCCCATGAGCCGTCGATCTCGCCGCTTAATCGTGGGTTTTTGTATGGCGATGCTATCTACGAAGTTTGGCGGACCTACCATGGCGTCATTTTTGCGTGGGAGGAACACCTGCGTCGCCTAGAGCAATCCGCGCAGGCTTTGCACCTCAAACTACCGCTCACCCGGGAGCAGATGTTGGATGAGATCAAGAAAACGGCTGCAGCGTTTCGCACGAAAGCGCCGGCCGCGGACGAACTTTATATACGTGTGCAAGTGACTCGCGGCACCGGCCAGATCGGTCTCGATATAGCGCTGGCAGGAGAAACAGACTTCACGATCCTCGTGCAGGAAAATAAGCTATTTTCTGCGGAGAAATTTGCCGCAGGGCTTCGGTTGTCGTTTGCTGAGCTACGGCGAAATCCTCCCGAGGCGCTCAATCCTGCGTGGAAAACGGGCAATTATCTCAACAATATTCTTTGCCTGCGCGAAGCACGATCGCGTGGCGCCGACGAGGCGGTCATCACTAATATGGCCGGTGAAATTGCTGAGGCCGCGGTGTGCAATATTGGTTTTGTGCGCGACGGTGTTGTCATCACGCCGCCACTCAGTGCAGGCATTCTGGCAGGCATCACGCGCGCGATTTTGATTAAAGCAGTGGCGCCATTAGCTGCGGTCAAGGTATCGGAGGAAGCGATACGTCCGGAAGATTTGCCGCACATGCAGGAGTGCTTTTTGCTTTCATCGACCAAAGATATCACGCCGGTCGCTGCGATCGATCGATATGAATTTAAAGTTGGCTCCGGCTCGCTCACGCTGCGTCTTAAGCACGCGTTTCTTGAGTACGCCGAGAGCTATGCTAAGCTACATCCCGAAATTAAGTTGCAGTAGCGTATATTAACGCGACCGTCCGAATGACGTTGCACAGGCTAAAAAGCCTGACCAAAGGTTTCTATCATATGCCACAAAAGTTTGTCGTCATTATTGCCGGTGGAAAAGGTGAGCGTTTTTGGCCGCAAAGCCGTGCGCATCGCCCAAAACATTTACTGCCCATTGTCGGCAAGAAACCCCTACTGACGCAGACGCTTGAGCGGGTAAAACCACTCGTGCCAGCGAAAAATATCTTTGTCATCACCAGTGCTGTGCAAGAAAAAGCTGTGCGCAAAGTCTGCGCGAAGCTTCCTGCGGCAAACATCATTGCTGAACCAGTTGGCCGAGACACCGCACCGGCAGTCGGGTTGGCGGCGGCAATCGTGGGCGCGCGTGACCCGCAGGGCATCTTTGCCGTGTTGCCGGCGGACCATGTTATCCATGATGCGAAATTGTACCAACGCGATTTACGCGCGGCGTTTGCCGCGGCGGAATCGTCGCCGGTTATGGTAACAATCGGCATCGCTCCAACTGAACCAGCGACGGGCTTCGGCTATATTCAACGCGGCGAAGAATGGCAGAAATTTGAAGGCTGCCCGGTTTATCGTGTGAAGCGTTTCGTAGAGAAGCCTACGTTAGAGGTGGCTAAAGGTTACTTAGCCGGTGGCGATCATGTTTGGAACGCCGGAATGTTTGTCTGGAGTGTTCCGGTCGTTGAGGCCGCGCTGGCAAAGCATGCGCCGGAACTCGATGCAGGTTTTAAGCCGATCCGAGCGGCGTTGGCTAAGCGGAAGGCGCTCGCGCCAGTACTGAAAAAAGTGTACCCGAAACTCACGAAAATTTCGGTCGATTACGCACTGTTAGAGAAGTCCGATAACGTCGTCGTCCTTCCGTCGTCGTTCGACTGGGACGATGTTGGTGCGTGGCCGGCGGTGCCGAAACACTACGAAAAAGACGCAGCGGGTAACGTGACGCGCGGTCGTGCGTTGATCGAGGACGGGCGCAACAATATCGTTTTCTCCGAAGGAAACCATCTGCTTACGGTGCTCGGCCTGGATGATCTTATAGTCGTACATACGGCTGATGCGACTCTCGTCGCCCCGAAGGCGAGGGCGCAGGAAATCAAATTGCTGCTTAAACGCATCGAGGCCGAAAAGGACGGTAAGCGCTGGTTGTAACGATCCTGTTTTGTATCATGCGTTATCTCGGCATCGATTATGGATCGAAGCGCATTGGCCTTGGCTACGGCGATGAGATTGGTGTAGCGACGCCTTTACCCGCGCTTGTTGAAACCGATCTTTCGAAGCGCTGGACCGCGCTTGCCGCAGTGGTGAAGGCGCGGCGCATCACAGATTTCGTCCTTGGTTTCCCGTATAACATGGATGGCTCGGTCGGTTTTAAGGCTAAGGAAGTCGAGTCGTTTGCCGCGAAATTGCGCGGCGAATTTGGTTTACCGGTGCATTTCGTCGATGAACGGCTGACTTCCTACGAAGCAGAGGCAACGATTCCGAAAGCGAAACGACGCGATGTTCGCGCGAGCGGACTGGTCGATTCGCGGGCTGCAACGATTATACTGCAGGATTTCCTTAATCAGAAAGTACTCCCGCCGACGGCACCCGAGGAGGAGATGCCGTGAGCGAATCGCCGAAGGCCAAACGCGATCCTGCGATTCAACGCTGGAAGTGTGTCTGCGCCTACGATGGCACGAACTTTGCCGGCTGGCAGAGCCAGCATGGCGGCCGGGCAATTCAAGACGTGATTGAAGTGCGGCTGGCCCAGGTATTTGGCGGGTTGATACGCATTCACGCGAGTGGGCGGACGGATGCCGGCGTACATGCGCACGGACAAGTTTTTCATTTCGACGTACCGTGGAAGCACGGGCCGGAGAAGTTGCGAGCGGCTTTGCGCATGGGCTTACCGGCAACGATCCAAATCAAATCGTTGCGTGCGACTGAGGCGGATTTCCATTCCCGGTTTGCGGCGACTGGGAAAATCTACGAATACCATCTCTATCTTGGCGAAGCCGATCCGTTTCAACGGCCATTCGTCTGGGAGATTGGAAAACCGCTCGACCTGTCGGCGATGAAGGCCGCCACGGAAATTTTGCGTGGGAAACACGACTTTCGTGCTTTTTCGGCGCTGAACGGTCCGCCGAAGGACAACACGGTGCGAGACCTGAGGCGATTCGAAATGGTTCGGCGTGGGGCACGTGTACGTATCACTGCGGAGGCCGACGGGTTTATGTACAAAATGGTGCGCAGCTTAATTGGTGCGCTGGTAGCTGTAGGCGAGGGGAAAATGACGCTGGCGGAACTGCGTGAGATCCAAGATTCGAAACAGCGCAGACCGGTTATTCAGACCGCGCCGCCGCAAGGCCTTTTTTTGATGAAGGTGCAGTATAAATGAAATCGCTGATTCGCAGTCTGACGCGTGGTTTTGGTGATGTGGCGTTTCCCCCGGTTTGTGTCTCGTGTGCTGGACTGGTCGAGGGAGGCGATTATCGACACGTATGCGCGAAATGCGCGGAGAAATTAGATTTTGTGGCAGAACCGTCCTGTTACGTGTGCGGGCATCCGTTTTACGGTGAGCTAGCGGGCGAGCGGATGTGTCCGCATTGCGAGGGATTGGCGCCTGCGTTTCGGGAAGGGCGCACGTGCGTGTTGTTTAAAGGCCCGGCGCGGGAGCTTGTGCACGAGTTGAAATACCATGGCGGGCTGTACGCGTTGTCCGACATCGAGCTGGTGATTCGGCGGTCCGCTCGTGTGTTGGAGCTGGTGCGCGATGCCGTGCTCGTGCCCGTGCCATTACATTCACGAAAGGAACGGGAGCGCGGTTATAACCAATCGTTATTACTGGCAGAGTGTTTTGCACGAGCAGCGGGAGGCCGGACGACGGTTAAGACTTTGCTAAAAAGAGAGATAGATACGCAATCACAGACGGCATTTGACCGAAAGAGCCGACGCAGTAACCTAAAAAATGCCTTTTCACTTTCGGGCAAGGGTGACACAAATGCGGATCAACACTACGTTCTTGTCGATGATGTCTTTACAACCGGTTCAACCCTTAACAGCTGTGCAAGCGTGCTACGCCGCACGGGTTGCCTAAAGCTAGACGTCGTCACATTCGGTCACGGTTAATTTCCCCTATGTCGCTGTTCAGCAAGCCGCAGTATTCGACTGTCGTTGTTAAGAAAAAAGACATCCCCAAGGGACTTTGGACGAAGTGTCCGATCTCAGGGGAAATTGTTTTCAACAAGGAGCTTGAGGACAACCTCATGGTGGTGCCGAAATCGGGCTACCATTTTCCGATTCAGGCGCGCGCGCGCATCGCCGCGCTTTTTGACCCGAACACCTTTGAGGAAGCGGACGCGAAAATACGCTCGGCTGATCCGTTGAAGTTTGTGGATTCGCAGCCGTATCCCGAACGTCTGAAAAAGTATGAAAAAGAGAGCGGCCTGCCCGAGGCGGTCGTGTGTGGAACGGGAAAAATACACGATCTCAACATTTCCGCGGCGGTGATGGATTTCCGTTTTTGTGGTGGTGCGATGGGTTCGGCTGCAGGTGAAAAAATCACCCGCGCCATCGAAGTTGCGCTCAAGAAAAAGATTCCCTGCATTATCTTTAGTGCTTCGGGTGGCGCACGCATGCAGGAAGGTATTTTTTCATTGATGCAGATGGCGAAGACCAGTGCGGCTCTGGGGCGTCTCGCGCAGGCAAAGCTCCCGTTTATTTCGGTCCTCACGCACCCGACGATGGGTGGTGTAACCGCCAGTTTTGCGACGCTTGGAGATGTGATTATTGCGGAGCCAGGTGCGCTGGTCGGTTTTGCCGGTGCGCGTGTGATCAAAGAAACAACGAAGCAGATGTTGCCGCCCGGTTTTCAAAGTTCTGAATTCTTGCTGAAACATGGCTTGATCGACCAAATCGTGAGTCGCCTCGAGATGCGGGATCGGCTGCGCGATCTTTTGCTCGCGCTGCACGTTGGAAAGATGACCGTAGCAAACGCCGAGAGCTAAGAAGATACGATTCCTGGACGGTCGTTCTCATGCAAAGGAGAATACACGCTGCTTATATCGTGTCGCTGGATGTGTTGCCACGTTTGGAATGAAAGTTGAGTTTAAAATCCACTAGAGATGACTGAGACGTTTGCCGACTACACTGCAGTGCAGGACTACCTTTTCAGCTTAAAGGCGAAGGGTGTGAAGTACGGCATCGATCGGATGAATTCGTGGCTGGGCGCCCTTGGACATCCAGAAACGAAAACGCCGGTTATCCACATCACCGGAACCAATGGCAAAGGATCTACCGCAGCGATGCTGGAGGCGATTTTTAGGACTTCGGGCTGGCGTACGGGCCTCTATACCTCACCGCATCTGGTGCGATTGGGTGAACGTGTGCAAGTGAACCGGGAGCTGCTCTCCGAACTAGAAATCACGAACTACACACGAGAACTCAAACCGATTGCCGAGGCGGTCTCACACGACAACCCCGACGATCATCCAAGCTTTTTTGAGTTCATGACCGCGATGGCGTTTTATCAATTCGCCCGAAAAAAATGCGATATCGCGATGATTGAAGTGGGACTTGGCGGGCGGTTAGACGCAACCAACGTGGTGATTCCCGATATTGCGGTGATCACTTCGGTCAGTCTCGACCATTGCGAAATGCTCGGCGACACGATCGATAAAATTGCCGCCGAAAAAGCCGGCATCATCAAACCCGGTCGTCCCGTGGTCATAGGTAACCTACCACCATCGGCAGAACGTGTTGTCCGAGAAATCGCGTCTGCTCGAAACGCGCCGGTGCACTCAATCCGCGAATCGTTTGGCGCAAATCTGGAGCATTGTCCGACGACGAACCTCGAAGGAGAATATCAACGCTGGAATGCCGCGACGGCTTTTTTAGTCGCGAAGCTCATGTCACCTCGATGGAAGTTGAGCGACGAAGTGATTTCTCGCGGACTGCAGCAGGTAAATTGGCCGGGGCGTTGGCAGCGAATGACGGTAGGTGGGCGCAAACTGGTGCTAGACGCATCGCACAATCCGGAAGGCGCTCAAGCTTTGGATACGAATCTAAGAAGTCTGATTGCTGAAACCGGTCGTCCACCTGTGGTGGTGACTGGCGTGCTAGGAACGGCACGAGCGCGGCCGTTAATGGAGACGATTTGTCGATACGTGCACGAGATTCACCTCGTCATGCCGCAGCAGGCGAGGGCATGCACGTTCGAGCAGTTAGAGGCACTCGTTCTGCCTAATTACACAGGAAAAATTCGGCGCGGAACGGTGGCCGAAATTTTCCCTGGTGCGGATCGATGTGACGTTGGCGGGGCATCGGACGTAGTGCTGGTGACGGGCTCGATTTACCTTCTCGGCGAGGTGCTAGCGCGGCTTGAACCACAACGAGGTCCAGGCGAGGGTCGCCTGCAGGATTTCTAAGTTTCTATTGGGCGAAGATGCCTGGACCGAGCGTAGCGGAAAATATTATAGCGAGATCACGTAAGTGCGCTTTCTTTGCCACCCCGAAAATGCTACTGTGTCGATCCGCCAAACCAATGATTCGCATAAAAGCACTGTCGTTTGCACCTAAGATTTTTGCCTCGCTTAGCTTTGCTGTTTTCGCGGCGTCCGCTAGTGCGCAACTCATCGGTGTTTCGGGGGCTTCGGATGTACCTCCCGCAATCTTTGGCGGTTTTGAGATGACTGTGTTTGGCGACGATGTGCGGCCGAACTTTGGCAATGAGAACAATGTTATTTCTCCGTTCAGTGGCGTGGTTTCGTTTAGCGCGGCCTTGAGCCATCGCGAAGTGGGCGCGGGATGGCTCACTTGGAGCCACGGATACACGGGCGACGTGTATTTTTCCCCGAGCTCTTCGAGCCTCACTCTCACACTGCCCAGTTTCACGTCGTCTTTTTACTTTTATGCCGAACCTGACGACAGGGGTGATTACGCGTTTTCTGTTTCTTCAGATGGTACTGTGCTATCGGAAATCGTTAATGGAAATGGTGGAGCTGAATTCTTTGGCTTCTATACGACTGATAACTCCGCCATTTCTACCATCACGATATCGTCAAATGATGTTAACGGATTTGCGATTGGTGAATTTGGAATAGCGAGAGCCGTTCCAGTTCCTGAGCCATCGGCCTACGTATGGTTCGGTGCGGCGGGACTTTGTGGGTTGATTACGGCGCGACGCTTTCGTCGTAAAATCGCCTAAGATTCTAACAAATACTTAAAAGCCCGCTCTGATTGAGCGGGCTTTTTACTTGGAGGAAATGCTAAGCGTTCTCAGAGCTTCACCAGCTCAGTTGTCGGTGGAACGTCCTTGATGATTTGCGACGGTTCGGGACCGACGCCGAGGTAGCGGAGATTGGGGAGATTGGCGGGCCATTTTTCGCCATGGTAGGCGACCTCAAGTGTGGCACGTACCATCGCGGCGACGTATTTTTGCGCATTCTTAGGCAGGTCGGCGAAGCGGCGGACAGTGGAGATATCCTCGGACCAACCAGCATGCAGCGAGAAAACGGGGCGGAGGGTTTTGCGCACCGCTTCGTTGCGCGGGACGTGATGAAATAGTTTACCGGTAGCGTCTTGATAGGCAGTACAAATTTGTAGTTCGCCCTGCCAGTCGCCGCCGTGCGTGAGTGCGTCGGCTTTGTTGATCATGACATCCTGGTAGCCGCCGTAGCGGAGCGCATCGCCTTTTTCTACGGCATCGAACCAACCGACCATGCGTTGGCGGCCGGTGCTGGTGCCGAATTCGAGTTTTTTCAACTTCACGGCGAGCGGGTGCGCGTCATCCATCTGCGTGATGAACGTGTGCGTGCCGACTTTGGTGTCGTAGGCCTTGGCCACGCCGAAAGTATGAATCGGCTGGACAGGAATGCCGGCGCTTTCAAAAAACTCGGGCGTGTAAGTGTGAGAAGCGGTGACGTTGGGCGAGAAGCCATGGCGTTTATCGAGCCAGTAGGCTTGGCCGAATTCGCCGATGATGGTATGACCAGCACGGATTTCGCGCAGAATGAGTTCGCGGACCTCGCCAATGTTTTTTGCGAGCGTGGAACCGGCCTGCCAATAGACTTCGGTCAATACTTCGAGGTTAAGCGTGAACGGCGCGGCGCCTTTGAAGCGCACGAAATCAAATTCTTCCTTGGTGAATACCCCTAGATCGATTCCCTCTGCGTTGGCGCGCTGTTCAGCCGTAGTGAGTTTGTCGAAAAACGACGACCACGTGGCTTCGCTAATCTGACAGACATATTGAATTGTGCGGCAGGCGCGGTTTGCGCGATTGGCGAGTTTTTTGGCGAACGCTTCTCGGCTGCCGAGGAAGTCGGAGTAGGTGATCTGCCACTGACCTGTTTCGTCGCCGTAGGCTGGCGTGATGCCACGGCCGGTCGAGCCTCGCGGTTCTTCCTTCAAGACATTGGTTCTATAATCTTCCCACGATAGATCGAGGAGGCGGTGGCAAAGATCGGAGACGAGCGTGCGTTCGTCGATGAGCAGGCGAGAGAGAACGGCGTAGCCTTTGCGTTCGAGCGGGCGTGCTTCCCACCAGACCTTGCGTGGGTCAGCGACGACGCCGCTGCCGATGGCGAGGTGGCCTATGCCCTTCTCAACGACGCCCGCGGGCAGCAAGTTGAGTTTGATCCCCGCGGCCGTGTGGCCGGAGTTGGCACCGCCGTTGACCTTCAGGACAACGGACACGGGCGAAGCGGTGTTGCGAAGCTCGTGCTCGACCTCGGGGATGAGACGGCCTTTGCCTTCGTCGCCGAGTGAAATGCCGACATCGGCGATGAGCTGACTGGAGAAGGGGAGAAGTGACATGTTGGTTGGCGCGCAACCGGAGTCTTGTCCCCTGTTGCAGAGAAGCAAAAAGAGGAGGGGGCGGGCGGCGGCAACAAAAAACCAAAAAGATACCTCATCATTAGCGTTTTTCGAAACCGGAGGGCAAAGTAAAGGCACGCACCAGATGCAATGTAGCCTTGGCGCGGCGCTGCATTTTGCAGTGCGGAAATTCAGACTCAGAAATTTTATGCTTCGTTAAAAACACATGCTAACCCGCCAGTAGTAGATGGTTAAGGTTCTAGCCAACAGCGCTGGCATTGCGCGGGCTAATGGTTACCGCAAGCGGCTCCGGTAACTACAAACCGGCGCGACGCCTAAAACCTCAAAATAAACGACCATGAAAATGAAATCCATTCGTCAATGCCTGTTGGTGTGCCTCTCCGCGTCTGCGCTGTTGAGCGTCGCTAGCAAAGTTTCTGCCGCCGACCGCGATGACCAAATCGAGAGTACCTTCAAGAACTCCTATATCTATCGCACTCAGCTAAAAAATACCGATTTGTCATTTGATGCAGACGGGGGCGTCGTAACGCTGAAAGGTAAAGTCGACAACGACGAGCAGAGGCGGCTCGCTGAAGATACCGCTCGCGCGATTCCCGGTGTCGAACAGGTGAAAAACGAGGTGCGCGTTACAAACGAACCGAAGGAATCCTCGGACGAGTGGATCGCGACCAAGGTGCGTGGATCGCTCCTTTTTCACCGAAACGTGAGTCTCACAGATACGAAGGTTGCAGTGAACAATGGCGTCGTTTCGCTGGCGGGCACAGCGAAAAATGAGGCCGAAAAGGCTCTGGCGGGAGAATATGCTGCTGATGTCACAGGGGTGAAACGAGTGGACAATAAGATCAGTATTGCTGCGAATCACGAAACGTCTTCTTCGAACGAGAGCAGAACGACGAAGCCCGTCGCGCGCGAAAGCTCAGATCGGACGGCGGGGGATAAAATCGACGACGCATCGATCACCGCCCAACTTAAATATGCGCTGGGTGTCCGGCGTTCGACCAGTGCCCTACATACAAACGTGACGACAGAAAACGGCGTCGTGACGATTCGCGGTGAGGCAAAAAATGCGGCCGAAAAAGATTTGGTTAGCCAACTGGCCAAGGAAATCGACGGCGTTCGCGACGTCCGTAACAATATGACTGTTCAGGGCTCGTAATTGATACTTTCTGCCGGCCGGCGGATTTAAAACGCTGGCCGAAAATGTTAGTCGCAATATTCAAACAACAACCAACCGAGGCAAACTATGCTTAGCTGGTCTCTCATGTTTCTAATTATTGCCCTCATTGCTGGAGTCCTCGGATTTACCGGCATTGCGGGGACTGCAGCGAGTATCGCCAAGATACTTTTTCTGGTCTTCCTCTTGTTTTTTATCATCTCGCTCGTGGTCGGCCGTAGGCCGCCTGCCGCGTAACTGAAAAGCAGAGGTCGAAATCATGCAGGTCGGGCGCGGGGTGCTCCCGACCTGCATAGTTGTTATCGGTGTCAGTATCAGCTGCTCTTACGCGTAGCGACTTCGATCACGTCATGCGGCGCGGCTTCTTTCATGCCCGCCGAGCTGACGCGGATGTAGCGGGCTCGGCTGCGGAGTTCGCTGAGATTTTTTGCGCCGAGGTAACCCATGCCGCTTTGTAGACCGCCGATGAGATTGGCCAGTACGTCGTCGGTTGAGCCGGAGACCTCTTTCAATGCCTCGATTCCCTCTGCGGTGATCTTGCGGGCGTTATCGTTTTTGTCGTGGCCGTAGCGAGCTGCCGAACCAGCCTTCATCGCCGAGAGACTACCCATGCCGCGATACTGTTTATAAAGTTTGCCGTTGATCTCCATAATTTCACCTGGTGCTTCACGGCAGCCCGCGAGCAGGCCGCCGAGGATCACGGAATCGGCGAGAGTGAGGGCTTTGACGATATCGCCTGATTTGGTAATGCCACCGTCGGCGATGATGCGAACGCCTTTCGCGGCGGCGCCTTTGCTCGCGGCAAAAAGCGCAGTGAGCTGGGGAATGCCGACACCGGCCACAATGCGCGTAGTGCAGATCGAGCCTGGGCCTTGGCCGACTTTGATGGCATCCGCACCGCACTCAGCGAGGTATTCGACGCCCGATGCACTTGTGACGTTGCCGGCGATAATCGTGAGCGAAGGAAATGCACTTCGGACCATTTTAACCATTTCGCCTACGCCAGCGGTATGACCGTGAGCAGTCGAAATGGCGACGGCGTCGACGGATTCGTCCATTAAACTGCCGACGTGACCGATGATCTTATCGCGATCAAGTTCGCCGGTAGGCTTGCGAATGGGTGAGAGCGCTGCGCCGACCACGAGGCGAAAGTTTGCGTCGCGCGCTGGTTTGCGGCGTGACTTGATTTCGCTGGTGATTCGCTCGACATCCGAGCTGGTCACCAGACCGCGGAGACGCCCCGTGTCGTCGAGCACGAGCATCTTATTAACGCCAACGTGTTCGTTGAAAAATGCGTCGGCAGCCTTGATCGGATCTTTAGACACGTTGCGCTCGTGCTCGGTGACGAGTTGTGCGCGCGGCGTCATCACGTCAGCGATTTTTTTGGACTTGTAGCGTTCCTTGACGACGTTGCCAGAGAGCAGGCCGGCAAGTTTCCCTTCGCGGTCGACGACCGGGAAAGTTGAGAAAGCGAATTTCTTCTGCTCGATCATCGCGAGCACGTCCGCCACCGATGCATCGATGGCGACAGTGATAGGATCCTGGATAAGGCCGTGAATGTGGCGCTTAACGCGGGCGATTTCCTTCACCTGGTCCTTCGGCGTCATATTATAGTGGATCAGGCCGAGACCGCCGTTGAGTGCCATCGCGATCGCCATGCGCGACTCGGTGACGGTGTCCATGTCGGACGAAATTATGGGGATCGGGAGGCGCAGTGTCTCAGAAAGCGCCGTGGAAGTGTCGGCGTCCTTCGGCAAAATCTCCGAGTAAAGAGTGGCAAGCGAGACGTCGTCGAAGGTCAGCGCTGTCGGCAAGCTGGAGCGGAAGAATTCATCGGCTGCCAAGTAGAACTCGGCGTCGGCCGGATGAGTGGCGGGTGATGCAACCTTAGTCATGGTTGCCACAATCGAAATAATGGCGCCCGGAAAAACCTCAATGGAAATTTTTAGCACCGTTGCAGGTGCACCTCCTGAATCGCTTTGGCCGGCTCTAGGCACCAACTAGCTCGGTGGTGGCTTCGGACTGCCGCGTTCTTGCCGCATCGAGCCGACGACGTCTTGGAAGCGCAGGCGGTTGTCTACCGATGCCTCCATCAAGGCCTCGTGCGCGGATAGAATGAGTTCCGAGCATGCCTCGCGCGTTTGTACGCGAGAAACTTCCATCGTTTGTTCGATTCGTGGGCAAATTTCGTGGCTGATCGTGAAACGCTCCAACACGCCGAGTTCATGCAATTGCTGGATCACACGCGCACCGGGCTGATGAAGTGTGACCTCGCTCGCGAGTTGGAGCAATAAGCCCAGCATGGTCGAATCCATGCTTTCGCACGCAGCGAGATCGATGTTGATCGCGGCTGACCGTCCTTCGTGCGCCTGCCGGATAACTTCTCGCAACGTGGGTGCAAGCTGCCAAGTGGCGGTCCCCGAAAATACTGCGATACAGTTTTGCTTGTACCAACCCGCTTTGATTCGCCCGCGAATCTCTGGACTGGCCGCGCGTAGTTTCTCTGGCATTACGAATTTGATCGATGGCGTATCGATTGGCGCAGGTTTAAGAACAGGATCGGTCCGACGGAAAACGATAAACGTCATGTCATCGGTTGGCGCTGTGCCTTCAAGGAACTTTGCGCGCGCCTCTTCAATGGCGCGGCCAACCTCTGCGGCGGTCTTTCCAATATGGGACTTAATAAGTTCTAATAGCCGGTTCGGTGAAAATTCTGTGCCTGTAACATCACGCGTTTCCGTGAGCCCATCTGAATAAAATAGCAGAGTGTCGCCTTGAGCGAGTTGCAGCTCGGTCGTCGCATAAACTGACCCGGTATTGGCGCCCAAGACCGGACCTTGCGCAGGTACAGGTCGGCCCTCACTGCGACTAGTGACTAAAAACGGCGGCGGATGGCCCGCACCGGCGAAGGAAACGCGCCCCGATGCTGGATCAAACACGGCATAAATCATCGTCACGAGCACGGGTGGCTCGAATTGTTCCTCGATGACCGCGTCGTTCATGAACGCCAGCAACGCACTGGGATTGCCGAATAGGTCGTTATCGGTATTTTGCCGCATACGTGCGCGCATCAGCTCGCGCAGCGTCACGGTTACGATCGCCGCGCTTACCCCATGACCCGCGACATCGAGTAAATAGACCACCATGCGGCCGTCGGACAGGGGGAACGTGCCAAAAAAATCTCCACCAACCTGGTCGCAAGGTCCAAAGTAAGCAAAACAATCGAGCCCGGCAGTGCTTGGAAAACCTGTCGGCAGAAAACGACGCTGCACTTGTTGAGCTCGGAGCAAATCGGATTCCAATTCTTCCTCCTGTTGCCGAAGCTGGCCAAAGGCCTCGTGCAAGCGTTGAAGACTAAACTCCAGCTTGGAGTTTTGCTGCTTGAGGCTTTCGAGTAGCGCATCGCGCTCGCGGATAAGGCGGCTGCGTCCACCAGCGCGTTCGACGATCATGTTGAACGACGCCATGTCGGGCACTGGCTTGTCCATGAAGTCGAACACGCCGATTTGTAATGCGGAGATGATGTCCCTGCGCGTGCCTAGGCCAGACATTAGGATGCATACCAAGGCTGGCTGAAGGATTTTCGCGCGTTTGATTAACTCAAGGCCATCCATGCCAGGCATCACCATGTCGC
>Ga0302323_100001237_pt1 | contig 20721 bp, 28 predicted proteins | sample Fen_T0_3_FD_201950 | JGI IMG/M metagenome (GOLD analysis project Ga0302323, IMG submission 201950) | Peat permafrost microbial communities from Stordalen Mire near Abisko, Sweden - Fen_T0_3 | ecosystem: Environmental > Terrestrial > Soil > Wetlands > Permafrost | place: Sweden: Abisko... | reverse complement strand
GCTTCTTTCGGGATGCGTCGGCGTTCGAGGCCCTTCGGACGCAGGTTTTCCCGCGCTTGTGCGAGGGGCGTCGCGGCGGCGCTCCGATCCGTGTCTGGGTGCCGGGCTGCTCGACGGGTGAGGAAGTGAGGTTGCAGGTCCGCCGCGCAATCGACCAAGCTCGTTCGGCGCAAAGCCGCGTGCGCGAGACGAATATTTCCCTACCGGGCGGCGCGCAGCCCCATGTGGTCACGGTCGAGATTATTCCATTTTTTGCTCAACCGACGCGGCAACGCTTCTTTCTCGTGCACTTCGAAGAGGTGATGGCTGGTGGGACTCAGAGTCAAGAAGCCGTGCCGATCCAGGACGGCAGCCGTCCGCCCGAAAGTGCCGTGCAGCAAGAGCTCGAGTCGACCCGACAATACCTCGAGTCCGTGATCGAACAGCTCGAGGCGAGCAACGAAGAGCTGAAGGCGGCCAACGAAGAGATCGTCTCGAGCAATGAGGAGCTGCGCATCGCGAACGAAGAGCTACAAAGTGCAAAGGAGGAGCTTCAGGCGACCAACGAGGAACTCCACACTCTGAACGACGAGAGCGCGACCGCAGCATCGAGGCAATGCGGCTCAGTGACGATCTCGCGAACGTGCTCAGCAGCGTCGAGATCCCAATCCTGATCGTCGGACGGGACTTTTGCTTGCGGAGGTTCACGCCATCTGCTGGCAGGCTGTTCAACCTCGTCGCCGCAGACCTCGGGCGTCCAGTTGGCAATGCAAAGCGAATGGACGCGATCGCTCCGCATTTGACCCGCCAAGTGCAGGAGGTCCTGCAGAACTTCAGTCCCGCCGAGTCGACCATCCAAGACGAAGGCGGCCGTTGGTTTCAACTGGCTGTTCGCCCCTACGTCACTTTGAACGGCCAGATCGACGGGACGGTGATCTCGGCACGAGATACGTGCTTCCCCCCGGCGTGATGGGTGCCGGTCACGCACTGCGCGGTCGGCGCAAGGACGGGACTCTTTTTCCGATCGAAGTCACGCTCAACCCCGTGCTTCGAAAGGATGGCCCCGTGGTCGTGGCGTTCGTCAGCGATGTCTCCAAGCAGCGGGACGCCGAAGCCAGAATTCACGAGTATCAGGATCGCCTGCGACGCATGTCGTTCGACGCCGTCATTACCGAGGAGCGGGAACGCCGCCGAATTGCCATCGAACTGCACGATCGAATCGGGCAAGCCCTGGCGCTTGCGCAAATCAAAGTCACTTCCGTGCGTGACGAGCTCGCGGGCGACTCCCGCACCACGATCGATGGCGCGGTCGAACTCCTAGAACAGGCGAGCGTCGATGCGCGCACACTGATATTCGAGCTTAGTCCGCCCATTTTGTACGATCTCGGGCTCAAGGAGGCGCTCGCCTGGCTAGCGGAGGACCTAGAGAAGCGTCACGGGATAAAGGTCGAGGTCACGGACGACGGCGCTGATAAGCCGCTGGACGACGCAGCCAAATCGATTGTCTTTCGCGCCGTACGCGAACTCGTGATGAACGTGCTAAAGCATGCGAAAGCACCCGCAGCGAGTGTCTCGCTCAAACGAATCGATGATCACTTGCAGATTGACGTGCAAGATCCAGGAGTTGGCTTCGAAGTCAGTGCCGCGCTCGAACCCGCGAGCCGAAGGGGCTTCGGGCTGCTGAGCGTTCGCGAGCAGATCGCGGGCCTCGGGGGCGCGCTGAAAGTCGATTCCGCGCCCGAGCAGGGGACCATTGCCAGCTTCCGGGTCCCGCTTGCAACGGGTCACGGAGCGCCGACAGCCGACGGCGACGAGCGCTCGGGCGGCGGGCGCTCGGGCGGCGGGCCGACATGAAGGTCGTCCTCGCTGACGATCACCGGATGATGCGAGACGGGCTGCGCGCCGTACTCGAGAAGGCGGGCGTCCAGGTACTCGGGGAGGCCGCAAACGGTAATGAAGCTGTCGCGGAGGCCAAGCGACTGCGGCCGGACGTTGTAGTGATGGACGTGGGAATGCCCGAGCTGAACGGCATCGAGGCCACCAAACGCCCAACAGTGGAACTGCCCGGTACCAAGGTTCTGGCGCTCAGCATGACTGCCGATCGACGCTACGTCAGTGCCATGCTGGAGGCGGGGGCTGCCGGATACCTGCTCAAGAACGCAGCGTCCGAAGAGCTCCTCAGCGCCCTCGCCAGCCTTACGCGGGGCGAAACCTACCTGAGCCCAGCGATCACGAAGGCCATGGCCGCCCCAGCGATCCGGCGACGTACGCCGACTGGCGCCCTTTCGCGCCCCTTGAGCGCTAGGGAACGCGAGGTTTTGCAACTCGTTGCCGAAGGCAAATCCTCCAAGGAAATCGCCGCGCTCCTCCATATAGCGCTGCCGACCGTCGAGACAGATCGCCGGCAGCTCATGGAGAAGCTCAATCTCAGGACCATCGCCGAGCTTACCAAATACGCGATTCGCGAGGGACTGACCTCATCCGAGGTCTGAGTCGGTATCCAGCGGCGGTAATCGCCACGAGGTCATTGTTTTTGGCCGCGGGGTCGTAGGCGCAAATCGCCTCGAGTCATCGATCTTGACGATGTTGCGTATCGGTCAAGCGCTGCATGCTGCGTCGCAAGAATGTACAGCGTGGAAGCAAACAGCGGCCCAATCCTCGTCGTCGACGACAACGAGGCCAACCGCTTGCTTGCCCAGAGCGCCCTCGAAGATGAAGGCTACGAGGTCGTCCTCGCCTCAGGAGGCGTGGATGGAATCGCCGCATTCGAGCGGGCTCGGCCTGACTGTGTCCTGCTCGATGTCAGTATGCCTGACTTGGACGGCTTCACTGTCTGCGAGCGGATCCGGGCCTTGCCGCACGGGGCCGAAACGCCAGTCCTCTTTCTTACGGCTGCGCGTGACCTGGATACGTTCGACCGCGCGCTCCGCGTTGGCGGGGACGACTTCCTGCCCAAGCCTATTCGGCCGACTGAGCTCGTGGTTCGCGTTCAAAATGCCGTGAAACTGCGACGGCTGGGCGTCGAGCTCCGCCAACAATACCAACAGCTCAAGCAGCAGCGCGACGCGATGCAGCGTGCACAACTATTGAAGGACCGCCTGTCAGCGTTCGTCGTCCACGATCTCAAAAATCCGGTCAACACCATGGATTTGCATGCGCAGTTCTTGCTGCGTGACGATGGACTCTCGCAGGACGCTCGTGACTCCGTGGTTCATATTCGCTCGGCTGCGCGGCAACTGACGCGCTTGATCCTGAACCTGCTAGACATGAGTCGAGCCGATGAGGGCCGACTGCTCCTGCAGCGCTCCGAGGTCGATCTCCGGGCGTTGGTCGACGAAGTACAACTCGAGCTCGAGATGAGCGCCCGGAATCGCAGGGTCGAACTCTGCACCGCAATCGAAGTGCAGAGCGTGTATGTCGACCGAGATCTTTTTCGCCGCACTCTGACCAATTTGCTGGAGAACGCGATTCGCTATTCGCCTTTCGACACAGCAGTCAGAGTATCGGCTACCCATGGGGCAGGCGGAACCGAAATTCGCGTGTCCGATGCTGGGAAGGGGATCGCACCGGAGATGCGCGAAAGGGTGTTCGACGCGTTCGCACAAGTGGAAACCGGCGGCGACGGCAAGGCGGTGAGTAACCGCGGGTTAGGACTGACTTTTTGCAAACTCGCGATCGAGGCTCACGCCGGTCGGATCTGGGTCGAGGAAGGCAGTCCGGGTGCTGTGTTCTGCATGAGGCTCCCGGATGTTTCCTGAGAGCGGCGAGCGTCCTGGGCGCCCTGAACCGGCCTGCGGGGGCCGGCCCGTGCGCGCTGCCAAAGTCGAGGAGTTCTTGGACGTACTCGAGGGGGCTGCTCACGCAGCAGCCCGGTGTAGGAGCGTAATCGTGGTGCGCGCAGGCATTGGCCGTCGTCGAATTTCGCGCGACGGGAACGCAGCAAATGCGCGAAGGCACGCCGCTACGCGCAATGAATGCGCACCGATCTTCGACGGCAAACGCCTAAAGTCTCCGCATAGCAGCGTGATCGGACCAAGTCCGCATTGGCCCAAATCCTGCTTTTCGCAAGAGGTAGAGAGGTCCCATGCGCCTTACACAAGCCGAGTCTAGTCGCGAAAGCGGCGGGCGATCGGGCCGCGTGCTGCCGTCAACCGTCGGCGAAGCGCGCGCTCGCATCCTGGTGGTCGACGACGACGAGATCGCGCTCAGGGGCATGGAGAAGCTGCTCAGCATGGATGGATTCGCGGTCGCTGCGGTCGCAGACGGCGAAGCTGCGCTCGTCGAGGCGAGTCGCTTGCGGCCCGACATCGTTCTGACCGACTTGCACATGCCGGGTATCGACGGTGCCGAGCTTTGTCGACGTCTGCACCAAATCGCTCCTGATGTGCCAATCCTCGTGATGACGGCTGTCTCGGACATTCAGGGCGCGGTTGAGAGCCTGCGCGCTGGGGCGGAGGACTATCTCAGTAAGCCCTTGGAGCATGAGGTCGTCTCTTTGTGCATTGATCGCGCGCTGAGTCGACGGAACGCGAAGCTCGAGCACGACAAGCTTCGCCGCGATACGGAAGAACTCTATCGCTCGCTCAACGCACGTCTGGTCGTGAGCCACGCCCGTGAGCAGCAGCGCGCAAACGCCGAGGCGCAGCAGCGTGCGCAGCTCAACGCCCTGCTCGAGAACCTGAGCGAAGGGGTGGCTGTGATCGACGCAAGCGGTCGTTTGCTCATGCTGAACGCCGCCGCGCGCCGCATTCTAGGCTTGGGAAACGATGGGCTGATTAGCGCCGAAGTGCTTCAGTCGTTGGAGGTCTACGATCTTGCGCAACAACCTCTCCGTCGAGAGCTTCACCCGCTCACTCGCGCACTGCGAGGTGAACAGTTCGAGGACTACGAGGTATGCCACAAGCACTCGGACGGGTCATGGCGTCGCGTTGCTTCGACGGGTACTTGCATACACGACGCAAGCGGCGCCGTTGCGCTGGCCATCGTCATGTTTCGAGACCTCACGGAGCTCCGGCGCGTCGAGAAACAGCGCGATGAATACCTGGCGCTCATTTCGCATGACCTCCGCAATCCGTTGGGCAACGTCCTCATGTGCGTGACCATGCTCAAGAAGACCATGGAAGAGAAGGGGCTCGCTGCGTGCGCCAGTCTCGCCGAGCGCGCCGAGCTGAACGTCAGGCGAACTACGGAAATGATCGAGGAACTGACGGATTCGACTCGTCTCGAATTGCAGGGCGTCCCGTCGGGGCGCAAGACTTGCGACTTGCGGCTGCTGGCCACCGACCTCGTAAGGACGACGCCAAGGCTCGGCGAATCACGATCACCGCCGATGGCGCCGGCCCGTACGTCGTTCTTGCGCAGGCCTCCGGGCTCGATCGCGTGATCGCTAATCTGCTCACCAATGCGCTCAAGTACTCCGCCGAGGACTCACCTGTGGTCGTCCGCCTTAAGCGTAGGGAGAACGCCGTCGAGCTCGAAGTGATCGACCGTGGGATCGGCATCGCGCCGGACAGCATCAAGAAGCTGTTCGATCGGTACTATCGGACCGCTGCTGGCAAGGCGAACGCCAGCGGCTTGGGCCTCGGTCTCTATATCGTGCGCTTGACGGTCGAAGGCTATGGTGGGCGAATCGGCGTCTTCAGCGAGGTGGGCAAGGGCAGCACGTTTCGGGTGCGCTTCCCAGCGCACGCCTAGCGACAGGAATGGGGCGCTGTCTATCCGATTGAACGGCGTGGCTCCGGCGAAGAAGTCCTCATTCAGCGGGGTGCGCATCCCTGGGCTGCTTGAGTTGCGTCTTTCGTACGGTCGGATCGTCCAGGAACTGACGCACGATTCTCGCAAACGCAGCGGGTCGTTCGTTGTGCAGGTAGTGGTCACAGCCTTCGAAGACCCGGAAAATGGCGCCATCGAGCAGGTCGGCGAATGCCTTGCCCTGAGCGACGGGAATAATTGGATCGCGATCTCCCCAGAGCACCAGCACGGCTGGGAGCATCTCGATTTCGTGAACGCGCTGGAGGAAGTTGCGCCGTTGGCCGCGCCAGTCAACGACATCTCGAACGCTTCGGGCGAACGCGCGTGCCGAACCGGGCTGCGCGTTGAGGCGGCTGAGTCGCATCACGTCTTCGTGCGTGATGCCGTGCCCCACACCGCGAAGGGCTAGCCGCGTTCCGACGGCCATGAACGGTTGCCCAAACTGCTCGACCACGCGAGGAAGCGAGGCGAGCCGGAGCCACCAGGCCACGCCCGTGCCGAGGCCCCCGGAAGCGACGAGGACCATGCGTCGAACTCGTTTCGGGCACTCGAGCAGGAGCATCTGCGCAACCCCACCGCCGAACGAATGTCCGACGAGGTCGGCGGTTTTGACCTCGATTGCTTCCAGCCAGTGCGCGACGATGCGCGCGTACCATTCGAGCTCATAGCTTGCGTTCGGGCGCGCGGATTGACCATGTCCTGGAAGATCGAGCATCAGTACTCGACGGTCCTTGGCCAGAAGTGGCGCGACGTGTTCCCACGACAAGCAAGAATTGTTCAAGCCGTGGAGCAGCACCACCGGTGGCAGCTCAGACGCTTCGCCAGCTTCGACCCAATGCAGGCGTACGCCGTCTACGTCCAGAAAACGGTCTTCCGTCAGGCTGGCCATCCCTCATTGGTAACTCGGTCGCGCGAACCGTCAACACTGGCACGAGCGATTTTCGGATCTTGTCGTGAGCTCGTGAGCTCAATCGGAAGTTCGGGATGCGCGTGCCGTGCGACGAGGGCGACGACCGGCCTCGCATGCGTCAGCCTCAATGCCGCGAAGGTTACGAACCTGCGGCAGCGCGTCGTTCTCGCGCGATTTCGAGGACCTCGCGCGCCAGCCGAATCGCCAATGGGCCGAGCGCGAGCCCGGCTGCGCCGAAGGCACTGAAGCCACCAAACGCCGCCAACAGCAGCAGGGACGCGGGCAGGCCTAGCTTGCCGCCCCACCTTTGGAAGGCGGGCCTAGTGATGTTGTCAACGGTGCCAATGACCAACGCACCGATGAGGGCGAGGATGCTCGCCCGCACGTAGTCACCGCGGAGCGCGAGCCCAATCGCCACGGGGAGCCAGACCACGCTCGTGCCCAACGCGGGAATGACTGATGCGACGAAGGTCAGCGCCCCGAGCACGACTGCTCGCTCTACGCTCAGCGCCGCGTAGAGAATCGTGGCGAGCACCGCCTGCAGCAAAGAAGTAAGCCCAGCTCCGATGATCAGCCCCCGCCCTGTTTCCACGAAGGCTGCAGACAGGCGCGTCATCGTTGGCGCACGCAGCGGAGAGTGATCCTCCAGCCACTTCCACGTTGCTCGGCCTCCCACGAGGCAGTGGTTGAGGGTCACGAAGAACACTATCAAGACGACAAGCACTCGTGCGGTCACCCCGGCGAATCGCTGCGCGGCGAGCCACGCGGTCGCCCCGTGTGTTTGAGCGAGCTCTACCCAGCCACCAAAGCGGCGCGACGTCTGCCCCGCGTGATCTGTCGAGGCGAGTATCTCGATTGCTTGGCGCGCCTCGGTGGACGCGAGCATCTCTCGCACCAACGCGGTGATGCTCGTGACCAGCGACGCGAGGAGAAAGCCGAATGGCACGAGCAACAAGGCCACGAGAAGGGTTGCGATGCCGGCGGCGATGGATCGCCGGCCGCCTACCCACCTCGCGATTCGGCCTGTAATCGAGTCCAGCAGAATGGCTGTCCAAATCGCGAAGACCAGGGGTGCCCAGAGTGGTGCGAGCACGAACAGCGCAAGCGCGACGATGCCGACCGCGCCCGCGGCGACCACGACCTGGTCGACGCGAAGCGTCAGCTCCCTCCGGTCCGGATGATTCATATTCTTCCGCACCCTGGTCGATCATTCCTGCGAACGCCCCCGAATTGAGCCTCAAACCCATGCATGATTGGCGCCATACCGAATAATACACGGAGCGCACACCTCGAAGGGAACGACCTGGGGCACAGTTCTGCATTGTGGCGTTGCGAGTGCGAGCGCGCGTTTCGATTGTTGGACTACTGCCGAGACTGACGTTGGCGCAACCTGGGCAGTCCGCCTTCTCGGCATAGTCGACTCGGAGGCGTTCGCGGCGGCCGTGAGCGAGTTTGCTCCGTTCGCAAGCGATCACCGTCGTTTCAGCGCTTCATCCGCCCGTTGGCCTGTTGCTGGTGAGCAGCACCTTGAGCGCCTGCTCTTTGGCGGCGTTTCCGAAGGTGTCGTACGCCTTCATGATGTCTGACAATGCGAAGCGGTGGCTCACCAGCTTCTTGGCGTCCAAACGCCCGGCCTGCACGACGCCGAGCAACATCGGTGTGCTCACGGTGTCCACGAGCCGGGTAGTGATCGTGATGTTGTAGGACCAAAGTCGCTCGAGGTGCAGCTCGACCGATTTGCCGTGGACCCCGACATTGGCAATCCGACCACCGGGAGCGATGATCGATTGGCAGATGTCGAAGGTCGCGGGTACCCCGACGGCTTCGATCGCCACATCAACGCCGGCCTGTTTGGTGAGCGCCATGATGCGCTCAACTCCCTTGCCATCGCTGCTGTTTACCACGTTCGTCGCTCCGAATGAGCGAGCGACCTCGAGCCGGTGGTCGTCGACATCGATCATGATGAGCTCGGCGGGCGAGTACAGCTTGGCAGTGAGCAGGGCGGCGAGCCCGACAGGCCCGGCGCCAACGATCGCCACGACGTCCCCCGGCTTCACTTGGCCGTTCAGCACGCCGCATTCGTGCCCGGTCGGCAGGATGTCGCTGATCATGGTTCCCACCTCCTCGTTCAGGCCGGGCGTGAGCGCGTACAGGCTCGTGTCGGCGTGCGGGATTCTGACGTACTCCGCTTGTGTGCCATCGATTTGGTAGCCGAGAATCCATCCGCCAGTGAGGCAATGCGAGTACATGCTCTTGCGGCAGAATTTGCAGCGTCCGCATGAGGTGACGCACGAAATAATGACCCGATCGCCGCGCTTGAACGCGGTCACCTCACTGCCCACGTCCTCGATCACGCCGACGCCCTCGTGTCCCAGGATGCGTCCGCTTTCAACCGCGGGCAGATCGCCCTTCAGGATGTGCAGGTCCGTCCCGCAAATGGTGGTTGTGGTGACGCGAACGATGGCGTCCGTAGGGGCCTGAATCTTCGGCTTCGGTCGATCCTCCCATGCCCGCTTGCCTGGGCCGCGGTAAGTCAAAGCCTTCATGCTCTTGGTTTCATTTCGGTCGTTTGCTTGATTCATCGTCTCTCCTTCGGAGGGCACCTTTCGAGCTCCAGCAGGCTGCTAGTGCAGCGCACCGCAAAAATACTTCCCTTCAACTCACATACGCTGCACTAGCTCAATTCGTCGAGTAGCTTGGCCCAGCTCTCGCCATGGTCGATATGCAGCTCGCGCGCGATCTCCTCTAGTGCAATGTCCGCGCTGGCGGACACCGCCGCGGGCTGGTCCAGCGCTTTGGCTGTGCTTCGCGCGATCGCTTCGGCATAGGAGAGAAGCGCCGGCAGCTCGCTGAAGTTCACTTCCAAATCATCATCCGCGAGCGCTAGCGAGTAAATGTCATGGAGACCCTCGGCGATGTACGCGTGGGTTGGGCGCTTGGTCAGCCATTGCTCGAGCACCGCTATCCCGGCAGGGCTCAGATCGTACTGCCCGGCCGCGTAGTATTGAATGCGTTCCTTCTTCACGAACTCCATCTTGCCGTCGGCCCACGCGGCGTAAATCAGCGGCAGGAGCTTGAGCACGGAGTAGTCGTGGGGTGGGATCCCCAGGCGTGCGAAGGAGCGGCCCATCGTGTCGTGTTCCATTTTTTGCTTGCCTTGATTTCGAGCCTGGGTTCGGCTTTGAGAACGTGTACGCCGATCCGACATGCACCTCTCGGACCACGCTAGGATGCTGAGGTGATCGCCGTGATTTCAAGCGGCCGGGTCGCCGATCAGGTGCACGATCATTTTCCCCATGTTTTTGCCCGCAAAGAGGCCGATGAACGCGGGGACGGCCTGCTCGATGCCTGAGACGACCGTCTCCTCGTTCTTCAGTTTCCCGGCTCGAAAATAGCCGCCCACTTCCTGAATGAATTGGGCGCGACGATCGAGAAAGTCTGACACGATGAAACCCTTCATGGTCAGACGCTTGCCGATGATGTTGCCCAAATTCGTGGGCCCCGGTCGAGGTGTCTCGTCGTTGTACACTGAGATACCACCACAGGCGATGATTCGGCCATGCAGGCGCAGGACCGCGAGCGCAGCCTGCAATGCTTCACCGCCGACGTTGTCGAAGTAGACATCGATCCCGTCGGGTGCGGCGAGCTTCAATTGCTCCAGGATCGGGCCGGTTTTGTAGTCGAACGCGACGTCGAAGCCGCACTGCTTTCGTAAGAAGTCAACCTTCTCGCTCGAGCCCGCGGCTCCAATCACGCGGCAGCCGCGCAGTTTGGCGAGTTGCCCCGCGACGTTGCCGACTGCGCCGGCAGCGCCGGAGATGAAAACGACGTCGCCCGCCTTCACCTCGACCAAGTTCAAGCCGGCCCAGGCGGTCATCCCGGTCATCCCGAGCGCACCCAGATACACAGACAGTGGCTTTACTTCTGGGCTCACCGGCTGCAACTGCTCCGGTGAAGCGACGAAGTACTCTCGCCAGCCGAGGTTGGACGCGACCACGTCGCCTGGTTTGAGCGCGCTGGCACGCGACTCCATCACTTCGCCGACTGCGCCGCCCTCCAGTACTTTGCTCAGCTCGAAAGGAGGTACATACGACTTCGTGTCGTTCATACGTCCGCGCATGTATGGATCGACGGACATGAAATGATTCCGAACCATGACCTGCCCCTCCTCGAGCGGCTTCAGCTCAGTTTGCACCAGGGTGAAGTTGTCCGTCCTCGGAACGCCCTTTGGGCGAGAGGCCAAGCGAATTTCCCGGCTAGCGATGCGCGTCATTTTGATTACCTCGATAGAGTGTGGGGTCGTGCATGAAGTCGCGTCTCGAGCCGCTAGGGCACCAGTACTGCCGCGCCCTGGAACCGGCCGGCGCGGAGATCGACGAGGGCCTCGTTGGCTTGGGTCAATGGGTAACTCGTTCGGTGCCGCGGCAGGACTGCGATCCGCTCATAGTCTTCGACTCATTCGCGAAAGAAGCCGGCCCCCGAGCGCTTTGGACGAGTTGGGCCAAGGCGGCTCTGCAGCGACGCGGTTTTCGACCTCCGCCACCTTCGCCAGTCGCCGACGATGGCTGTCTGCGCCAGTGAAGCGAGCTGCCAGGAAGGTCTGAACCAACTCCCACGCGAGCGCGTGTCCAACGACCAGTCCACCGAGGCAGATCACGTTGAGGTCATCGTCCTCGACGCCTTGGTGCGCAGAAAACGTGTCATGAAGCAGGCACGCGCGCACGCCCGCCACCTTGTTTGCAGCCACGCACACGCCCACGCCGCTTCCGCAAATGGCCACCCCGCGGAATACTTCGCCACGCACGACTGCGCGCGCCAACGGCAAGACAAAGTCTGGATAGTCGTCGCCTGGGGTCAGGCCGCGGCTTCCAAAATCGACCACCTGGTAACCCGCTTTGCGCAACATCTCGATGAGGTATTGCTTGAGCTCAAACCCTCCGTGGTCAGCGGCGATTCCGACGAGCTTCGGTCTTTCCTTTGCGGTCTTGCCGTTGGCGACTATCTCGTCCCGCCGGGCCAGCTCGTCCCGCCGTGCCAGCGCCTGGACGCCCCCGCTATCGTCGTTATCGCGACTCTTCATGCGGTCCTCTTCAATCTTCGATCACGGGAAGCCGCATCGTTCGTCGGGGTCGTGGCCTCATCGCTACCCCCAACTTCCCAAACGGCTTCTCGTGCTTCGGCGCCGCGAAATTACTGCGCCGCGATCGCCGAACGCTCGTCGATCGCAACGCAGCGATCGAGTTGCCAGCCTGCAGCTTCGTCGCCCGTCGCATCCCATTTACTTCCAGAGCTGGGTGCTACAGCCAATGCGATGCCGAAATGCGCCGTGCTGAATGGACGAATGATGGGGGGTGACATAGGTGCGAGTCCTCGGGTCCGCGGCTCTGGAGCTGAGTCGCAACCTTCATCGACGTGCACAATTCATGCCTTGCGGGCGTGGCAGTATTCGGTGCGTGGCTGGACCAGCGCAGTCCGTCGGAGGGCCGTTCCTGGACGATCGGACTCCTCCATGTCGGATCCGTCGTTGGCTTCGCCATGCGCGAGAACGCTACAAGTCGAGGCGCAAGCGCGCCTCAATGCATGGTCTGGTGAGCCTATCGTTCGACAGGTCCGGCGCTTGCGCGCCCGGCACGCATAGTGCGTACCGAAGCGCATGACAAAAACAGACGTTCAGCTGAAACAAGACATCGATCAAGAGCTCGCCTGGGACCCCAAGGTCAATGCAGCTCAGATCGGCGTCAGCGTCGACAAGGGTGCGGTGTCACTCCTCGGGACCGTCGACACTTACGCGCAAAAATGGGCGGCTGAGGACGCGGCCAAGCGCGTCAGCGGCGTCCGCACCGTTGCGCAGGACCTCTCGGTCAAAATCATGTCGGACCACATTCGCAGCGACTCGGACATCGCCAGCGCTATTCAAAGCACTCTCAAGTGGGACGTGCTCGTGCCGAATGCGGTCACCGCAGTCGTGCGAGATGGGTCGGTCACTTTGGAAGGCCAAGTCGAGTGGAATTTCGAGCGCGAGGCCGCTGACCGCGCCATTCGCTACCTAACCGGCGTCGTCAGCGTGAGCAACTTGATCACTCTCAAGAAAACGGACGCCTCCGCAGCTCAGGTGAAAGAGAAAGTCGAAGCTGCGTTGCAACGACACGCGGCGACCGACGCGAAATCGATCCACGTTGAAACCAACGGCGGCAAGGTCACCCTCACGGGGCACGCCTCGTCCTGGCAATCCATCGAGGACGCCTCGAATGCAGCGTGGGCAGCTCACGGAGTCACTCAAGTCGTTGATAAACTGAAGATCCAGATGACGCTCTGAGAGCCTGCTGCCCGATCAGCGGCGGTCGGTCCGCAGTCAGGCCAACTCCTCTGCCGAGGCCCATGCCACGATGAGCGTAAAGCTCAGGAGCGCTCCGGGCTCGGCGGATGAGATCGATGCCGGCGGTCGGTTCGTCGTAGAGCAGAATTTGTAGCTCGGTGACAACGGCGCGCGCGATCCCAACGCGCTTGGCCCTGCCACCGGAGAGTTTGCCCGCTAGCTTCGAGGCCGCATCTTCAATATCTAGCTCGCGGAGAGTGAGATGAACGCGCTTCTCGATGTCTGCGGACAGCCCCGACGATCGTGTAGAGTGCCAGCAGATGGACGCCATGAACGTCCTCTGTCTCTCGCGTGGGCGCAGCTCTCGGTGTGGTGTTCCCGACCGCGCCCGCTATTGGCAGCCAGTCACTTCGACGACCTTGGGCACCTATCTATCGTTCGCGCTGCACCGAGCGCCCGGCTCCATGATCGTTCTGGTCGCCGCGGGCTTCTTCGTGCTTAGCCTGCCGCGTGGGGTTGTGCAGGGCTCCGGCATCGGCACGAACGCCTCGAAGTGAGGCGCAATGGTGCCACGAGTGAGGGGATCGCTCGTGGTTGGTCCCCGACGCATATTTCCGGCACACATCGTGCGTATCGCTCGTCATGACCAAGAGCGACGAACGCATGAAGCAGGATATCGAAGACGAGCTCCATTGGGACCCGAAGGTCGCGACCGCACAGGTCGAGGTGCGTGTCGACAACGGAGCGGTTTCGCTACTGGGGACGGTCGAACCCTACGCCAAATGTGGTCCGTTGTAGACGCGACCAAGCGCGTGAGTGGCGTTCGCGCTGTTGCACAAGAGCTCACTGTGAGGGCACTGAACGACCTCGTTCGTGACGATGCCCAGATTGCGATGGAAGCTCAACGTGGGCTCGCGTGGGACGCCCAAGTACCGAGTACCGTAGTGGCCACGGTTCGGCAAGGCCTGGTGCAACTCGACGGCCAGGTCACCTGGGACTATCCGCGAAACGCGGCCGAGCGTGCGATTCGGGATCTGGCCGGCGTTGTCGGAGCAAACGCCGCGTGGTCGGTCCCCGGGGTGATGGAGGTCGTCGATCACGTGCAGTTGACAATGACGCTCTGAATCCGAGCAACCAAGAAGCGTTCTTCGCGACAGGTCAGCAACGGCACGCGTCGTGCGTGTAGTGCTCCATGACCAAAACCGACGTTCAACTAAAACGAGACATCAATCAAGAGCTCGCCTGGGATCCGAAGGTCAATGCCGCTCAGATTGCCGTCAGCGTCGACCAAGGCGCGGTGACCTTGCTCGGCAACGTGGACACTTACGGGGAGAAGTGGGCCGCGGAGGAGGCAACCAAGCGCGTGGCTGGCGTTCGGACCATCGCGCAGGACCTCGCCGTCATTCTGCTCGACGATCACAAGCGCAACGACTCGGAGATCGCCGCGGCCGTTCAGAGGGCGTTCCAGTGGGACGTCACGGTGCCGGATACCGTCACTGCTGAGGTGCGCAACGGGTCGGTCACCCTGCGTGGGCGAGTGACTTGGAACTATCAACGAAAGGCTGCAGAGCAGGCAATTCACTATCTCAAAGGCGTTGTCGGTGTCAGCAACTTGATTACCCTAGAAAAATTGAATGTTCCCTCAGCCTTGGTCAAACAAAAGGTCGAAGCCGCGCTACAACGGCGGGCGACCGGCGAGGCCAACTCGATCCACGTCGACACCTCGGGAGGCAGGGTAACCCTCACTGGCCATGCGTCGTCGTGGCGATCGATGGCGGATGCGGAAGACGCGGCCTGGGCCACACCGGGGGTGACTCAGGTCGTTGATCGGTTGCAGATCCCGATGAGCCCCTGAGCGTCTATGCTCGGCCGTTCGTTCTTGGTCCGTCGATTGTCGCCTTTAGGTCGCGTGGCTGTGTTTGCTGGGTTTGCGCTGGTCATCGGGGGTGGCGCCAAGGTCGTTGCCAAAACTCGGAAGCATCCGAGTGCACAGTCCCCCGCGCTTGCCGCAGCGGCAGTAGTACAGACGCGCCTCATTGCATCGGCCGCGGTGAGTGCGCCGGAGGTGGCGCCAGCCTCGTGTCCGGCTGATATGGTGATCGTCGAGGGGCAGCACTGCACTAAGGTCGAACAGGGCTGCCTGCGATGGTTGGACGACGAGAAACTTCCGTTCGCGCGTTGTGGTACCTATGCGAAACCGGCTCGGTGTGTCGCAACCCGGATTGCGATGCATTTCTGCATCGATCGCTACGAGTACACGCCCGTCGGCGAATCCCTGCCTGAAAACGGCGCGAGCTTCAGCGGCGCGAGTAGCGTGTGCACGGGGCTCGGCAAACGGCTATGCACTGAAAGCGAGTGGAATTTCGCCTGTGAGGGTGAGGAAATGCGACCGTACCCCTACGGCTTTACGCGCGAGCCGGTCTGCAATCAAGATCGCCAAAACCTGGTGCATCAGACGACTGGCGGGCAGGTACTTCGGGACTTGCGTGAGCCCTCCAACGCGCGGCCAGAGTGCGTGAGCCCGTTCGGTGTCTTCGACATGGTCGGCAATCTCGACGAGCCGGTGGTGCGCGACCACGCCGTGCACGATTCTCGCTTTCGCTGTGCGCTCAAGGGAGGATGGTGGATGCCGGCTCGCAACCGCTGTCGCGCTGCGACGACCGCTCACGACAACTTCTTCAAAGGACTTCAGATCGGCATCCGTTGCTGCGCGAACATGGTTCCATGATGGGTTCTGGGTCAACACTCAGCGCGCATGAGATTTTCGCTAGATGGAACGGAACTTGCTGACTTTAACGCTATGGATCCTTTGTATGTCGAGCGAGTCTTGGATCTGGGGTTGCTCAGCCACGCCGAGGAGAGCGCCTTGGCGCGTCGTTGGCGAAGGTTCGGTGACCAAGCGGCGCGTAACTCACTCATCCAAGCCCATCTGCGGTTGGTCCCGCCGCTCGCTAAAAGATACTATCGCCCAGGCGCTTCGCTCAGCGAGCTCGTCGCCGAGGGTAACTTTGGCCTGCTCCGTGCCTCGGCGAAGTTCGAGCCCCAGCGCGGCTATCGATTCGCGACGTACGCGAGGTATTGGATTCGCGCTTACGTCTCCGAATGCGCGATCCGCAATTCTGGAGCCGCCATGCGTATGCCGCGAACCTTGCGAAATGTCCGACGTGAGCACGCTCGCGCGACAACAATCGTGGGTGACAGTATCGATGTGCGAAGAATCATCGCCGAACGCCTGCAGATGAACCCGGGGACGGTCGACGACTTGGTCGGTCTCTTGCATCGCCGCCAGGTGTCGTTCGAGTCGTTGCATTCCGAATGGCATACCGACGAGCCTCTCTACGCGCGAGAGGCCAGCCCTGAGCAAGCCATGGTGAATAAGGACGAGCGGCAACTGCTGGGGGAGACAGTCCGCGCGGCGTTGGTCGGCTTGACCGCTCGCGAGCGACGCATCGTCGACCAGCGGCTGATGGCCGACGCCGAGGCGATGCTCACGCTGAAGGAATTGGGGCGCGAGTTTGGGGTGTCACGGGAGAGGGTGCGCCAGCTCGAGGTGAACATCAAACGAAAGCTAGGGACGCACTTTCGCGCCCACTCGAAGATCGCGGACGCGCGAGCACCGAAGGTCGCCGCTTGATTGGTGTTCGGCACGTGGCTCGCGCAAAGGCCGATTCGTAAGTCCAGCTCCGGTGTTCACCCGCAGTTGCGAATCAGCCAACACGAATGGACAGCATCGAAATCGAGCCACCGTCCACGCCTTCGACCGGGAAGGCAATCGCGTCGTCGGACCGTTGCATTCCGAGCACGTGGAGAAGCGGCAGGTAGTGCTCGGGCGTTGGGACCGACAGCACCGCATCATTGCCGAGCGACTCGTAATCGACGAGAGGCCGATGATCTCGCGCGAGGACACAGTCACGCACACACTGCTCGAAGCGCGTCGCCCATCCGGACGGCGAAGCGGAATGCCGGCCCCACGAATAGGCTTCCAGATTGTGCACGATATTGCCGCTCCCCAGCACGAGGACACCTTCGTCGCGCAGCACTCCTAGTTCACGCCCCAATTCATGATGGAACGCGGGCGGCTGGGACTCGTCGACGCTCAGTTGCACGACCGGTACATCGGCGTCGGGAAACAGGCGTCGAAGCACCGACCATGCGCCGTGGTCGAGGCCCCAGCTGGTGTCGGCTAACACGCTTGCCCGTGATGCGAGACGCTGAACGCGCGCGGCAAGCCCCGGATCCCCGGGCGCGGGGTAGCGCACATCATGAAGCGCGGGCGGAAAGCCACCGAAGTCGTGGATGGTCCTCGGGTTGGCCATGGCCGTCACGAACGTCCCCTCGACGTACCAATGGGCGGAGATCGCCAACACGGCTTTCGGACGCTGGAGGGACGCGCCAATGTCCTTCCACGCACGTGCGTACGCGGTATCCTCAATCGCGTTCATCGGATTGCCGTGACCGATGAACAAAGCTGGCATGCGCGCGAACGAATTCATATTTCCCTACTATCGAGTCCAGCGCATGGCGCCCGTTTTTACGGCGCAGATCGTGACCCAACGTGCGCTTCGCGAATCTAGCGTCGCGCGACACTACCCTATTTCGGAACTGCACGGATCTTTTGGCGCCGCCGATCACGCATCGGTGACGCGCATCGATCGAAGTCCCTGTACTTAGTCGGAAGGGCTGCCAAGCATCGAGCGCCGCTCATGGCTATTGGCGCGTGGCGCCCTTGCGCCTCAGGGTGGGGCGTTGCGGCATGTGCGCGTGCGTTGAGCGCCAGGCCATCGACCGTGGCACTAGAAGTCCGGTTCGACTTGGTAGCGGCTTGGTAGCGGCTTGGTAGCGGCTTGGCTGCGTACATCGGCACGCGGGTTGGTTCCCATTAGTCAGGCCCGCTTCGTGCACGTGTTCGTCTAGCAAGGCGCGTTCGCGAGCGTTGCAACATGACGATTGCGGAATGATGGCCTCAAATACGAAAAATTGCTCAGTGGCTGCCGTGTTCGACTCGCACATGGGCGTGGAAGAAGCCGTCAAGGGACTGCAAGACTCAGGGCTCAACATGCGGCAACTGTCGATTGTTGCGAAGGACTTCTATACCGAAGAGCAGGCGGTGGGGTTCTACACGTCTGGTGACCAAATCAAGTTTTGGGGTGTGCGAGGGCGGTTTTGGGGAAGCCTCCGGGGGATGCTCTCCGCTGACTGTGCACTTCTTTTCATTCCCACGATCGGCCCACTTGTCGTCATGGGCCCGCCAGTGGGATGGGTTGCCCGCGTGCTCGAGGCGGAAGCGTCGGGTAGCGGCACCGGCGCACTTGGCGGAGCTCTCAGCGGCATCGGAATCTCGAGCGACGGCATCTCGAACTACGAAACGGCCGTGAAAATCGGGAAGTTTCTAGTTGTCGCTCACGGCGCCGCCGACACGATTGTTGGCGCACGCAGTGTGCTGAGCGCAAGCAGCGCTGTGCAGCTGAGCGCTATTGAACCATGAACGGGCGCTGATCCGATGACCGCAACCGCGCTGTTACTCAAGCCGATTCTCAACCCGAGCCGTCAACAAGGCGCGAGTGCGAAGCGTTCGGTGGTGAAAGCGCTGACCTACGGCCTCGTGCTCGGCGGTTTGGATTTCGTGGTGCTCTACCTGTTCACCAGAAAAACTGCCGTCGCTCTCGGGTTTATCGTCGTAAGCAATATTTACACGACGATCTGTTACTTCGTTTACGAGCGGATCTGGGTACGCATTACCTGGGGCAGAATCGAGCTCGAGCCCGTTGCAATGGGCGCGCGTCGCCGTGCAGTTCGCTCGACCGTTGCACGAACACGAACGTTTCTCCGCCACGCCATGTTACAAAAACCGAAGGATGTGCAGCCATGAACAGCCACAAACGAATCGACTATTTGACCCGTGACGGTGTAATGAGACTCCTTTCTGACGACGAAGCGGCTAGCGTGAGCAACGCCGAATCGGCCGCGCATCTCGACGAAGGTGATGAGTATCTCGACCTCGAACATCTCGACGAAGGTGTGCGCAAAGCGGATAGCTTGATCATCGATATGGGTCGCGTGCTGCCGCGAAAAGCCATCCACCAAATCACCTGGAGCAAAATTCTAGCCGTGGTCGGCGGAGCGCCGAATCGCGACGCGGCTCCCTGACTGACCTTGAAAGCGCATCGCAGGAGGCCACCTTCCCAGACGAAGGAGCGCGATGCTCATCGCGGGGCGGCGAGGAGACAGGCACTGCCAGCAAGCCACTGATCGAACCAAGCCAACGTCTCGCGCCGCACAATGCCGGTGCGGTCTCCCGGCATCGCCGAGTGTTCGGCGCCTGCTATGGTGACAAGTCGGGCGTTGCCCGCGGCGGCACCGAAGAGCGCTTCGCTGTGACGGAGTGGCACCTGAGTATCGGCGGTGCCATGAATAAGCAGCAGCGCCGCCGCGGACTGGCCGACCGCGCGCAACGGCGCGATGCGGTCGGGGTCGAACGCCGCAATCCTGCCTGCTTCGTCGACGGCGCCTTGAAACCACGCGCTCGGAATCACGTTCAACGCGGCGGGAAGATATTTGTGTCGGTAGTCGTTCATGACCTCGCGCAGGGAAGAGAACGAGGCCACGGCGACGACTGCGGTGATCCGCGGGTCGCGGGCGCTCAGCTCGAGCGCCACTGCGCCGCCGTAGGAGAACCCGTACACTCCGGTACATCCTAACGTCAGGCCGCGCTCGCGTAGCGCGTCGAGGACGCTCGAAATGTCTCGCACTTCGACGCCGCCGTAGGTCAGATAGCGGCCGGAAGACTCGCCGTGGCCTCGCAAGTCGACGAGCACGACGCGATACCCGTCAGCGGCGAGTGCGGCGGCCATGGGCGCTAGCGAGCGCTTGTCCATCCGCACACCGTGAAGCAGCAAAACCGTGCCCTTGATTCGAGGCAAAGGTGGCTCGATCACCCAGGACACCAACGTTGCCGCGGGTGGACCCACCGGCGTCTCCAGGGTGAATGCGCCGAGCTTGACCAGCTCGATAGGCATCTGCAGAGAGCCCGGCAAGGCGCGCGCCCGATTGGAATTCGGAGCCAGTGCGACCGCAGAGGCTAGGGCTTCTCGCGCGCCCAGATGTAGCGCGATAGCGACGGCGAGCACCAGACTCGCGTAGATTGCGAACTTCAGCCAGCGCCGAGGCGGCAAGGGCTTGACGGCGTGACCGTGAGCAGGCTGGACAATGTTCAAGACGCAGCATAGCGCTTCCGAGACGTCCGTGCCCAACACCACAAGCTGCCCACGCTGGTCGCGAGCACGGCGAGCTCCCAGGCGTGCACGACATTGCGGTTGCTCGGACGGATGCCCGCGATATCGTTGACCAAGAGCGTCATGAACGGCGCGCCGTCACGGGCCTTCCCCGATGCGTGCCAGAGCCAGCGAGCCATGGTCGTGAGCACGCATTCTCCAAGGACATAGTGAGAGGTCACTGAAATGAGCACGAAGATGATGGAGAACCACATGTAAGCGCGGCTCAGCCGGGGAAAGTGGTGCCATGCCAAGAGTGGCAATCCAAGCCCCCAGACCAGCATCGAGAGCGCATGCGCGAGATCGACGGTTTCCGCCAGCACTCCGTAAAAGATCACGAGGAGGTTTTCTGGCCCCACTTCCAGTCACGAACCTCCGGCAAGTCCTGCCCATATTTGTCGATGTATTGCTTGTGCTCGATCAACTTGCCCTTGAGCTGCTCTTTCACGTACACGCCGGCGCCGGTCTGCGGCAGGCGGTCGATCGCGTCCATC
>Ga0302323_100001236_pt1 | contig 20725 bp, 19 predicted proteins | sample Fen_T0_3_FD_201950 | JGI IMG/M metagenome (GOLD analysis project Ga0302323, IMG submission 201950) | Peat permafrost microbial communities from Stordalen Mire near Abisko, Sweden - Fen_T0_3 | ecosystem: Environmental > Terrestrial > Soil > Wetlands > Permafrost | place: Sweden: Abisko... | reverse complement strand
CGACGACCTCGACGTACTGGCACGCCGGGCGGTGGGGGTGGAGGTGTGTCGGGATACCCGGCTCACCGGGTATGCCGACACTTCTCGGCCGTTGCAATGCCTGAGAAGTGCAGGAAGTGACCACGTGCTGGGGCTGGAGTGACGGGAGATCGGCCCGGACGACGAGCTGCTTGATGAGTGGTACCCCCGACCGGATTCGAACCGGCGCTACCGCCTTGAGAGGGCGGCGTGCTAGGCCGCTACACAACGGGGGCAAGCACGTGAACACGCGAGGAGAGACTTTAGCGTTCCGCTCCAGACGTACAAAATTCCGAGCGACCCGAGCCGAGTGTGCGAGGACGGAGCTCGGGCGAGGAGGTTGAGGAGTGGTGCGGTCCGAGCCAGGCGAGGACCGCTCCCGCGTCTCGCTTCACCGGCCTGAGCCGGGAACGTGGCTGGGATACTAGGACTCGAACCTAGACTAACTGGACCAGAACCAGTCGTGCTGCCAATTACACCATATCCCAATGGTTGACGGCCTTTCGTGCTCTGCCGACCGAAGCCCGGAGCGTGGTGACCGACCGCCGGGAAACCTTACACGCGGCTCGGCGGCGCCTCCAAAACGCGCGCCGTGGTCGTGGTCGCCAGTCCCATCCGACGGCTCACCAGGACCGCGAGGCCGAGGTAGACCAACGACTGGGTGAGCGTCACCGGGATGCTCCACCAGCTGCCCCCGGACGGGTTCAGTGTGGAGGCCATGTCGCCGTACGCCAGCGCCAGGCCGAAGGCCAGCCAGTTGTTGAGCACATGCATCGCGATGCCCGCCTCGAGTCCCCCGGTGAGCACCACGAGGGCGCCCGCGACCAGGCCGAACGCGAACCGGTCGAAGAAGACCGGGACGCTCTGGCCGAGCCCGTGGGCCAGCCCGAACAGGAACGCGGGGACCAGGACGGCGACCCACGCCCGGTGGAACAGCCCGCCGAAGGCCTGGGTGAGGTAGCCGCGGAAGAGGTACTCCTCCCCCGCCGCCTGGAACGGCGTGAGGAGGGCGATCACGAGGAGATAGTCGCGCGTCGTCGAGGTGAAGGCGTTGGCCTTCGTGCCCACGTCGCCGGACTGCCCGGGTACGACGGAGCCCACGAGGAGGGTGGCGACGAGCGCCACGACCGCGACGCCCATACAGGCCAGCAGGAACTGCCACCGGATCCGCGGCTGTACCGAGGCCAGCCAGCGGGGCAGGAGCCCGTGCATCACCCGGTTCACGAACCAGGTCAGGGGGATCATCAGGGCCAGGGTCACATTGAGGTAGGCCAGTCCGGCCGGTGTCGGGTGCTTGAGGTCGACCAGCGTGGTCAGGGAGTCCTGCACGTTCGCGCCGGTGGCGGCGTACCAGAGGGCGAACGGGATCAGCGCGACCGTCGCGCCGATCACGGTCAGGCCGGCCAGCATGATGCAGATGCCGACGACGGGTCGCCACCAGCCGGGGCTTCCCGCTTCGTGGAGGCGGTGGTAGGGCAGCCCGGTGGGCGCGACTGCCTCGCTCACCCGCGTACGGCCTCGAGGCGGGCGAGCGACCGCTCGCGACCGAGCAGCTCCAGCGACTCGAAGAGCGGCGGGCTGACCCGACTGCCGGTCACGGCCACCCGGACCGGCCCGAACGCGAGCCGGGGCTTGAGCCCGCGCCGCTCGACCAGTGCCTCACGCAGGGCGGTCTCGATCGAGTGGGTGGACCAGTCGGGCAGCGCCGCGAGGGCGTCGTACGACGCGGCGACGACCTCGCGGCCGGCCTCGTCGATCTCGTCGGTACGACGGAACTCCGCCTCGTCGGCGAACAGGAAGCCCAGCATCGGCACCGCTTCGGTGAGCTTGTTCATCCGCTCTGCGACGAGCGGCATGGCGAGCTCGAGCAGCCGGGCGTCGGCATCGTTGACCGGGTCGCTGACGATCCCCGCCTCCTTGAGGAAGGGGATCACGCGGTGGGTGAGGTCGTCGATCGACAGCATCCGCATGTGGTCGGCGTTGATCGCCTCGGCCTTCTTCAGGTCGAAGCGGGCCGGGTTGGGGTTGACGTCGCCGATGTCGAACGCGGCGACCATCTCCTCGATCGAGAAGACGTCACGGTCGGGGCCGATCGCCCAGCCGAGCAGGGCGAGGTAGTTGAGCAGCCCCTCGGGCACGAAGCCCTGGGTGCGGTAGCCGAGCAGGCTGGCCTCGGGGTCACGCTTGGACAGCTTCTTGTTGCCCTGGCCCATCACGTAGGGCAGGTGTCCGAACCGCGGCGTTCCCTTCGCGATACCGATCTGGTGCAGCGCGTCGTACATCGCCAGCTGGCGAGGCGTGCTGGAGAGCAGGTCCTCGCCGCGCAGCACGTGGGTGATCTCCATCAGCGCATCGTCGACGGGGTTGACCAGGGTGTAGAGCGGCTGGCCGTTGGCGCGGGAGACCGCGAAGTCCGGCACATGGTCGGTGTGGAACGTGATCGAGCCGCGGACCAGGTCCTCGAAGGTGATCTCGCCGTCGGGCATCCGGAAGCGGGCCACCGGCTCGCGGCCCGCGAACTCTGCGACCTGATCGGGCGTGAGCTCACGGCAGAAGCCGTCGTACCCCATCAGCTTGGACCCCGACGCCTTGCGGCGCGCCTCGACCTCCTCGTTGGTGCAGTAGCAGTCGTAGGTGCGGCCCGCCTCGCGGAGGCGCTGCAGCACGTCGGCGTAGATGTCGCCGCGCTGGCTCTGCCGGTACGGCGCGTGCGGGCCGCCGACCTCCGGCCCCTCGTCCCAGTCGAAGCCGAGCCAGCGCATCACCTCGAGCAGGGTGTCGTAGGACTCCTGGCTGTCGCGGGCGGCGTCGGTGTCCTCGATCCGGAACACGAAGGTGCCGCCGTGATGACGGGCGAACGCCCAGTTGAACAGGGCCGTACGGGCCAGGCCGACGTGGGGTGACCCGGTCGGTGACGGGCAGAACCGTACGCGGACGCCACTCATCGCTTCACCACCGTGTTCGTCAGCGCGCCGAGTCCCTCGATGGACACCTCGACCTCGTCGCCGGGCTGCATCGGGCCGACGCCGTCAGGCGTACCGGTGAGGATCACGTCGCCGGGCAGCAGCGTCATCACGCTGGTGATGTGGGCGACCAGGGTCGGGATGTCGAAGATCAGGTCCTTGGTCGAGCCGTCCTGCACCAGGTCGCCGTTGAGGTGGGTCTGGACGCGGACGCCGTCGGCGAAGTGCTGCGGGTCGAGGTCGGTCTCGATCCACGGGCCGAGCGGGCAGAACGAGTCGAACCCCTTGGCCCGGCTCCACTGTCCGTCCTTCTGCTGCAGGTCGCGCGCGGTCACGTCGTTGGCGATCGTGTAGCCGAGGATCACGTCCGTGGCCTGCTCGGCCGGGACGTCGCGACAGATGCGGCCGATCACCACGGCGAGCTCGCCCTCGTAGTCGACGCGCTCGGACTGTGACGGGTAGAAGATCTGGTCGCCGGGGCCGATGACGGCAGTGTTCGGCTTGAGGAACATCAGTGGCTCCTCGGGCACCTCTCCACCCATCTCGGCGGCGTGCGCGGCGTAGTTCTTGCCGATCGCGACCACCTTGCTGCGCGGGATCACCGGGGCCAGCAGCCGGACGTCTGCCAGCCGGTGCTCGGTCTGGGTCGGCTGGATCCCGGCATAGAGGGGGTCACCCACCAGCTCCACGACGATGCTGTCCTCGGCCGGCTGACCGAACTCGTCGAGCTCTCCGGTGACCACTCCGAACAACGGGTCTTCGCCCGCGCTGAACCTCGCAATACGCACGCTGTGACCCTACCGAGCACTGCGAGGGCCCGATGAATCAGCAGCGCTTAGGGTGCTGGCATGGACGAGGCCCGAGCCGCTGCGCACCGCGCCCGCCTCGCGCCGTACGTCGAGCCGCACCTGGCCCGCCGCCGCGCCGGCGAGAAGCACCCGGTCCACGACTTCCTCTTCACCTACTACTCGTTCTCCCCAGCCAAGCTGCTCGACTGGCAGCCCGGCTGGCCCGACTCCGGGAGCGCCGAGCTGCTCGAGCGGCGACGCGGTCTGGTCGCTTCGACGCTCGACCTGCTGCGCGCGACCGTCGCCCGTCCAGCCACGTTCGGCTGCTTCGGGCTGCACGAGTGGGCGATGGTGTACCGCGCGGACGAGACCCGCCACCCGGTGCCGCTGCGGCTGGGACCGGACGGGACCGACGCGGTCGTGGACTCGCACCGGATCGCGTGCTCGCACTTCGACGCCTTCCGCTTCTTCACCCCCTCGGCGCGGCCGCTCAACCGGCTCCGGCCCGGCCGCGGCGACCGCCCGGCGTACGAGCAACCGGGCTGCCTGCACGCCACGATGGACCTCTACAAGCATGCGTTCCGGCTCTGGCCCCTGGTCGGCTCCGACCTCGTTGCCGACTGCTTCGAGCTTGCCTGGGACGTGCGCACCGTCGACATGCGCGCCGCGCCGTACGACCTGGCCGCGTGGGACTTCCCGCCGATCCGGATCGAGACTCCCGAGGGGAAGCAGGAGTACGCCGCCCTGCAGCGCGGCTTCGCCGAACGCGCCGCGCCTCTGCGCGAGCGCCTGATCGCCGACTGCGGACGCCTCGTGGCCTGAGGGCGGGTGGCACTTCCGGGCGCCGTCGGGTGCGACCTAGGCTGGGATCGTGGACCAGCGGGTACTGCAGAACTTCCTCACCGAGGACGGCCGCCTGCGCACCATCCCGTCCAAGCAGGGGAAGCTGATGGTCGTCCTCGACCACCTGTCACAGTCGTTCGAGCCCGGGCGGACCTACCCCGAGGCCGAGGTCAACGAGATCCTGAGCGGTTTCCATCCTGACTTCGCGGCCCTACGGCGCTACCTGGTGGAGAACGGCTTCATGACCCGGGAGGACGGCTGCTACTGGCGTTCCGGCGGCACCTTCGACGTCTGACCCGCGGGACGTCATACGGACGGAGCCATAGATGGCTCGGAACGTATGACGTCCGGCGGGTCACCAACCGGGTGGGTGACGGCCGGCCCACGGCGACGCCGCCTCGACCTGGGCGGCCAGGGCGAGCAGCAGCCCCTCCTCGGCCGGCCGGGCCGCCAGCATCACGCCGACCGGGAGCCCCTCGGGCGTCCAGTGCAGCGGCAGCGAGACGGCAGGCATCCCGGTGACGTTCCACGCCGACGTCCACGGCGTGAACGCCTTCTGTGCCGCGAAGTCGGCCGCCGGGTTCGCGTCGTCACGGATCGCACCGACGGGCAGCGGGGGTACGGCGAGGGTCGGGGTCAGGACGGCGTCGTAGGGCGCCAGGGTGGTCAGGCAGCCCGCCGCGAAGCGCCGCATCGCGCCGATCGCCAGCCCGAACTCCGGACCGGACACCGCACTGCCCCGCTCGGCCAGCCACCGGGTCAGCGGTCGGAGCAGTACCTCCTTCTCCGGCGGCACGACCGACAGCGCCGTCAAGACCGCCCAGCAGGTCTCGAAGGTCGGCACCGCCTCGCGCGGCATCGGCACCGGGATGTCCTCGACCTCATGGCCGAGTGAGGCGAGCAGCGTCGAGGCCGTCTCCCAGGCGGCGACACACTCCGGGTCCACTGCGGCGTCGGTGATCACCGGCTCGACGAACCGCGCGATCCGCAGGTGCCCGGGCTCGCGGTCGCAGGAGGCCAGGAAGGGCTCGGCGGGTGGAGGCGCCCACGCCGGGTCGCCGACCCTCCGTCCGGCCAGGACGTCGAGCAGCGCGGCCGCATCACGCACTGTCCGCGCCAGGGTGCCGGCGGTCGCGAGCCCGGTGACCTCGCCGTACATCGGGTAACCGCTGATGCGACCGCGCGTCGGCTTCAGCCCGACCAGGCCGCAGCAGGCGGCCGGGATCCGGATCGACCCACCGCCGTCCGAGCCCTGGGCGACCGGCACCAGTCCGGCGGCCACGGCCGCTGCGGCACCTCCCGACGACCCACCGGCCATCCGCGTCCGGTCCCACGGGGTGACCGCCGGCGGGGCGACGTCGGGCTCGGTGTAGCAGGGCGAGCCGAACTCCGGGGTGTTCGTCTTCCCGAGGCTGACCATCCCGGCCACCTCGAGCGACAGCGTGACCGCGTCCGACACCTCGGGCACGAAGTCCGCGAAGGCCGCCGACCCGAAGGTCGTGCGCACGCCCGCGGTCAGGTTCAGGTCCTTGATCGCCGTCGGTACGCCGTACAGCGGCCCGGCCCCGCCGGGCACCGGGACCAGCGACGCGGCCCGGGCGAGCGCGAGCTCCGGCGTCCGGGTCACGAACGCGCCGACCTCGTCGGCCCGGTCGAGGTAGTGCGACGCGAGCTCGCGGGGTGACACCTCGCCCCGGCGTACGGCGGCACCCTGGTCGAGGGCGGACAGGTCGTGCAGCGCGCTCACACCGCGACGCTAGCCGGAATGCGGCCGGTCCTGGCGGCGAAGGCCGAACGTGATCCCGTCGAGGAGCGCCTCCCACGAGGCCTCGATGACGTTGTGACCGACCCCGACGGTGACCCACGACGACTCGCCGTCGGAGGTCTCGATCAGCACCCGCGTGATCGCGTCGGTGCCGTGGCCCTGGTCGAGGATCCGGACCTTGTAGTCGATCAGCTCGAACTTCGCGACCGACGGATAGGCCCGGACCAGCGCCTGGCGGAGCGCCTGGTCGAGGGCGTTCACCGGCCCGTTGCCCTCGCCGGTCTCGACGTAGCGGACGCCCGAGGCGACCAGCTTCACCGTCGCCTCCGAGACGGCCTCCTCCCCCGGCGTCGCGTGGGTGAGGGTCTCGGTGATCACGCGCCACGACTCGACGGTGAGGTACGACGGTCGGGCGCCGTCGACCTCGGCCGCGAGCAGCAGCTCGAACGAGGCGTCGGCCGCCTCGAACGTGTAACCGCGTGCCTCCATCTCCTTGACCTTCGCGGTGACCCGGTCGACGAGGTCACGGTCCCCCGACAGGTCGTAGCCCAGCTCGCGACCCTTCAGCTCGATCGACGCCCGGCCCGCCATGTCGCTGACGAGCAGCCGCATGTCGTTGCCCACGCCGACGGGGTCCATGTGCTGGTAGAGCGCCGGGTCGACCTTGATCGCACTGGCGTGCAGCCCGGCCTTGTGGGCGAACGCCGACGCACCGACGTACGGCTGGCGGGACGCGGGCGGCACGTTCGTCACCTCGGCCACGGCATGCGCGATCCGGGTGGCGTCGCCGAGCAGCCCCCGCGGCAGTACCTGTCGGTCCAGCTTGAGCTCGAGGTTCGCCACGACGGCGACCAGGTCGGCGTTGCCGGTCCGTTCGCCGTAGCCGTTGATGGTGCCCTGCACGTGCGTCGCCCCCGCCTCGACCGCGGCGAGGGTGTTGGCGACGGCACAGCCGGTGTCGTTGTGGCAGTGGATGCCGACCCGACCCTCGGTCGTCGTCACGACGTCGTGCACGACGTCGCCGACCCAGCCCGGCAGCATCCCCCCGTTGGTGTCGCACAGGGCGACGACCTCCGCCCCGGCGTCGTACGCCGTCCGCAGGACCTCCAGTGCATAGTCGCGGTCGGCGCGGTAGCCGTCGAAGAAGTGCTCGGCGTCGAGGAAGACCTGTTGTCCCTCGGCGGTCAGGTGGCTCACCGTGTCGCGGACCATCTCCAGGTTCTCGGCCAGTGTCGTCCGCAGGGCGAGCTCGACGTGACGCGGGTGCGACTTCGCGACGAGGGTGACGACGGCGGCGCCGCTGTCACGCAGCGCCGCGATGAGCGGGTCGTCCGCAGCCCGGACGCCGGCCCGCCTGGTGGCGCCGAAGGCGGTGAGCCGCGCATGCTGCAGGTCGAGCTCGTCGCGCGCCCGGGCGAAGAACTCGGTGTCCTTGGGGTTGGCCCCCGGCCAGCCGCCCTCGATGAACCCCACTCCCAGCTCGTCGAGCTGGCGCGCGATCGTCAGCTTGTCGGCCACGGAGAGGTTGAGGCCCTCCTGCTGCGCACCGTCGCGCAGTGTGGTGTCGTAGACGTGGAACGCGCCCTGCAGGTCCATCATGTCCGTCCTGTGCTCGTGCGGTGGTCTGCTCCGGTGATCCGGCCAAACAAAAAGACCCCCCGTCGGGACAGGAGGTCTGCGCGTCGGGGAGTGCCCGACGCGCTAGGTGATGATGATGGTGCTGTTCACGTCACCATCGTGACACGGACCTGCGAACGGGGCCGGCGGATCTCACGATCCGGCCGACCCCGACTGCGTGGTCAGAGGCAGTACTGGAAGGCGATGTCGGAGATCCCGATGAAGGGGTCGCCGTTGACGGAGCCGTCCTGCTTGTAGGTGAAGCTCACCGAGGAGATCGGGCCCGTCCAGCTCAGGTCGACGTTGGAGTCGGCGCTGGAGCCGGCCACCGGGCTGTTCTGGTTCACCGCACGGTACGGCGCGGCCGCGGTGCCGGAGCCCATCACGTTGGAGTGCTTGGTGGCGGTCCAGCCGGCGGTGTTGATGATGACGAGGTCCTCGTAGGACGCCTGGTTGCCCTGCTTCGCCGAGTCGACGTCGAGCAGGGAGAACGAGAGGTTCTGGATCGGCTTGCTGAAGGTCAGCGTCACCGTCTGCGCCGTGTTGGCGCTGTTGTTGAGGTCGTAGAAGCGGAGCACCTTGGACAGGCCGCCGGTGGTGGTGCTGGTGACCTGGCCGTTCCGGGATGCGCCGGTGTCACCGCTCAGCGAGACCGTGACGGTGACGCCCGTGCCACCGGTGGTGGCCAGCGCCTTGCCGGTCTGGTCGCTGTTGTCGGCGAAGACGTCCCAGCTCAGCTGGCCGGTGGTCATCTTGCAGCCCGAGGCGGCCATGGCCGGTGCGGCCACGGCGAGCGAGATGACGGGAATGCTCCAGGCGGCGCCACGGGTCACGGCACGGCGGCCCACTTGCCTGGGCTCGCTGGGTCGTTGGTCCAAACGGGTCGTCATGATCCCCCCACAGTTGTCGGCGTCCGGAGTGCTCCAGTGACGCCCGGCTGACCCCCGTCAGCCGTTGAAAACTGTACCGAAGGGCCGGGCCCAGCAGGACGAAATCGCAAAATCCGGTGCAAAGGTTGCCCTTTTCCTCGGTCAGAGGAGAGCCACGTCACGCATTCACCAGCGGGGGCGCGCTCAGCGGTGACCAGTCGGTGTGCCCGCCGGCGAGGAGCCCGGTGATCCCCGCCGCGGCGAGCAGCAGGAGGAGGGCGACCAGCCACGGCGTCGTACGACGGGCCAGGGGCCGCGCCACGAGGTGGAGCGGCCACCGCACCTGGCTCGCACCCGGTCCGAGCCACACGCCGCCGGCCAGGCACAGACCACCCACGAACAGGGTGGTGGCGTGGGCCAGGCCGAAGGCGTAGCAGAGCAGGATCCCGGCGACAGCCAGACCCAGGGCCCACAGGCCGAGCAGCAGTGCGCCCGGGGCCGCCGCGACCAGGTGCCACGGCGTCGAGAGGGGCGCGACCAGCACGTCGTACCAGCGTGCCCCGCGCAGGCTCTTCCGGCCGTGGTGGGCGGTGGCGGTGCGTGTGGCGGCGCAGAGCATCCAGGTGACGACCAGCAGGGTGATGGTGGCGAGGTAGGGCCAGGCAGCGACAGCCACGGCGACGAGGAGCCCGAGAGCCAGCAGCAGGGCACCCCGGCGAGCACGCAGCAGCGGCCGCTCGGCCGGGGCCGGCTCCTCGGCCGACGGGAGCTCGCCCGGAGGCGGGTCGTACGGCTCGGTCAGCCAGCGGGTGGGTGGGACGGATGCGGGGCCGCCCGCGGGCGGCGGAGCGGGGACCGGTGCCGGTGCCGGCCTCAGGGTGACCGCGGCCGCCCGGTCGTGCGCCACGATGGCCAGCGGCAGCGTGTAGGGATCCTCGACCGCGGCCGGTGGCCGCGTGGCCGCCTGGGTCGTGGGGCCGGCGAGTCGGGCGCGGATCTCCGCCAGGGTCGGGCGGCGGGCGGGGTCGGGATCGAGGGCGGCCGCGACGAGGGGCCGCAGGTCGTCGGGCAGCCCGCTCAGGTCGTGCTCGCCTCGGCGTACGCGGTCCATGATCGCCATCGAGGGCCCGCGCCCGAACGGCGGACGGCCGGTGCCGGCGAAGGCCACCGTCGCGGCCCAGGAGTGCACGTCGGACGCGGTCGTCGCGTCCTCGCCGTGCAGGATCTCGGGCGCGAGGTAGCCCGGCGTACCGAGGAACCAGCCCGTGTGCGTCAGCCTGGGGTCGTCGGCGACCCGGGCCAGCCCGAAGTCGATCAGGATCGGCGCGCGGCCCTCCATGAGCACGTTGGACGGTTTGACGTCGCGGTGCAGGACGCCGACGGCGTGCACGCTCGCCACTCCCTCGGCGAGGCCGCTGGCGAACCAGCGGAGGTCGTCGCCCACGATCGGGCCCTCCTCGGGCACGTGGTCGTGCAGGCTCAGGCCGGGGACGTAGCGGGTGGCGACGTACGGCGTCGGACCCCACGGGTCGGCGTCGACGATCTCGGCGATCCAGCGGCTCCGGATCCGCTCGAGGGACGCGACCTCGCGGGCCAGCCGGGCGCGGGCCTCGTCGTCACCCACGATGTGGGGACGCAGCACCTTGAGCGCGACCCGGGGGCCCTCGGGCTTGCGGGCCAGGTGGACGACTCCCATGCCACCCTCGCCCAGCCGCGCGAGCAGAGTGTAGTCGCCCACGGTGCGCGCGGGCGAGGGCTGGACGGACACGCCCACACGGTACCGGCCGGTGTCCCGTGACGCGGTCAGGCGGCGCGGCTCAGACGCGTTAGACGCGTCAGACGATGCGATGCATCCAGCCGAAGGTGTCGTCGGCGCGGCCGTACTGGATGTCGACCAGCGCCCGGCGGATCGCCATGGTGACCGCGCCGGCCTCGGCGACCTCGGGTGTCTGGCCGCCGTCCCACTTCAGGGAGCCGACGGGGGTGACCACGGCAGCGGTGCCGCAGGCGAAGACCTCGCTGATCTCCCCGCTCGTCACCCCGTCGCGCCACTCGTCGATGGAGATCCGGCGCTCCTCGACCTGGTGGCCCATCTTCCCGGCCAGCTCGATGATGCTGGAGCGGGTGATGCCCTCGAGGATCGTGCCGAGGGCCGGGGTGACGATGCGGCCGTCGGCGTACACGAAGTACATGTTCATGCCGCCGAGCTCCTCGACGTACCGGAGCTCCTGGCCGTCGAGGAAGACGACCTGGTCGCAGCCCTGGGCCGACGCCTCCTGCTGTGCCACGAGCGACGACGCGTAGTTGCCGCCCGTCTTCGCTGCGCCCATCCCGCCACGGCCGGCGCGGGTGTAGTCGGTGGTCAGCCAGAGCGTGATCGGCAGCGGGCCCTTGCTGAAGTACGCGCCCGCGGGGCTGGCGATCACCATGAAGGTGACGTGGTGGGCGGGTCGTACCCCGAGGAACGCCTCGGTGGCGATCATGAACGGCCGGAGGTAGAGGCTCTTCTCGCCCGCGCCTTCCGGCACCCAGCGCTGGTCGACCCGCACCAGCGCCTCGACGGCCTGCACGAAGTCGGCCGGGTCGAGCACCGGCAGCGCGAGACGGTGGCTGGAACGCACCATCCGCTTCGCGTTCGCCTCGGGTCGGAACGCCCAGACGCTGCCGTCGGTGTGCCGGTAGGCCTTCATGCCCTCGAAGATCTCCTGGGCGTAGTGCAGGACCGCGGTCGCGGGGTCGAGGGTCAGCGGGCCGTACGGCGTCACCCGAGCGTCGAACCAACCCCGGTCGGGAGTCCACTCCACCGTCACCATGTGGTCGGTGAAGTAGGTGCCGAAGCCGGGGTTCGCCAGGATCTCGGCCAGGCGGGTGTCGTCGACCGGCGCGGTCGTCAGGGTGGTGCTGATCTCCATGGGACGCACGTTAGTCCACCTTTCGAAGGTCACAGGGGTCACTTCATTCCCGTCGACGACGGGCTTCTGTCACTTCTCGAGGGTTGCAACGGCCGAGAAGTGACGGGATACCCGGCTCACCGGGGATCCCGACGGGGGCCCGCGAAGCGGAGGGTCAGGCCACCCGGGCGGCGATGGCGTCGCCGATCTCCGCCGTACGACGGGTGGCCCCGGGTACTCGGGCGGTGAGGTCCGCGGTGACGGCGGCGTCGACGGCCGCGGCCGCGTCGGCGTGACCGAGGTGGTCGAGCAGGAGCCCGGCGGAGAGGATCGCGGCCGTCGGGTCGGCGATCCCCTGGCCGGCGATGTCGGGGGCCGAGCCGTGCACCGGCTCGAACATCGACGGGGTGGTGCGCTCGGGGTTGATGTTGCCCGAGGCGGCGAGGCCGATGCCGCCGGTCACGGCGGCGGCGAGATCGGTGAGGATGTCGCCGAACAGGTTGTCGGTGACGATCACGTCGAAGCGGGCAGGGTCCGTCGTCAGGAAGATCGTGGCTGCGTCGACGTGCAGGTAGTCGACGGTCACCTCGGGGAACTCCGTCGCCACCGCGTCCACGATGCGCGACCACAGGCCGCCGGCGTGGACGAGGACGTTGGTCTTGTGGACCAGGGTGAGCTGACGGCGTGGTCGCCGGGATGCCCGGGCGAAGGCGTCGCGGACCACTCGCTCCACGCCGTACGCCGTGTTGAGGCTGACCTCGGTCGCGACCTCGGCCGGCGTACCACCACGGAGGCGGCCGCCGTTGCCGGTGTAGGGACCCTCCGTGCCCTCACGTACGACGACGAAGTCGACGTCACCGGGGTCGGCGAGCGGGGTCGGGACGCCGGGGTAGGTGCGCGAGGGGCGCAGGTTCACGTAGTGGTCGAGCTCGAACCGCAGCCTCAGCAGCAGCCCGCGCTCGAGGATTCCCGCAGGGAGCCGGGGATCGCCCGGCTTGCCCCCGACCGCACCCAGCAGGATCGCGTCGTGGCCGCGGATCTCGTCGAGCACGGAGTCCGGCAGCACCTCGCCGGTGGCGAGATAGCGCTCGGCTCCCAGGTCGTAGCGGGTCTGCTCGATCTTCACCGGTGAGACCGCCTCGAGGACCTTGACCGCCTCGGCGGTCACCTCGGGACCGATGCCGTCGCCGCCGATCACGGCCACCCGGAGGGGGCCCGTGGGGTCGGCGGAGGGGGTCGCAGCGGGCTCAGAGGTCATGGCGGGCAGGCTAGTTGTCGTCGGGCCGCTGGCCGCCGTTGTCCCGCAGGTCGAGCGAGGCCTGGACCGCCTCGTGGCTGCGCGTGCTGTCGGGTTGGGCGGCCGACTCGAACGCCGCACGGTTCTTCGCAGGACCCCAGTCGGGGTACATGTCGTACACGGAACTTCTCCTCGTCGTCTGGCTGAGCCGGGTGGTGTCGGGTGACGAGCCGCCGCGTGGCGGAGCCGGCAGACCACGGACGTGGATCGCACGGACGCGGGATGAGGTTCTCGGGAGCGGATCGCGCTGGGAGTGAGGCCCTGCTGCGGGTCCGCCGCGGAGCGGCTCGTCGGGATCGCAAGGCCGGGAACGCCGAACTCCGCGACGAGGTGGCCTTGCTGTCAGGCCTCGCCGCGGCGATCGATGAGTACGAACACGCTCCGCATGATGTACCCACGGTACGGCGCCGCCACGGCGCGCGCACCTCGATTGCCCAGGTGGCTCACCATGCGAGACGACTGTCCAGGGATGGAAGACTCGGTGCCATGAGCGCACCCCCCGAGCTGCCCGAGATCGTGACGCGCGCCTTCGACGTCTCCCGGCGCGCGGGATACGTGTCCTTCTGCCGCAACGAGACCGGCCGTCTCCTGGCAGCCCTGGCCGCGACCCGCGAGGGGACGATGGCGGAGTTCGGCACGGGTTGCGGGGTGGGCACGGCCTGGCTGCGCTCCGGCGTACGGGGCGACGACACGCGGATCCTCACCGCCGAGCTCGACCCGACGCTCGCCGAGGCGGCGGCGGAGATCTTCCGTGACGACGAGCAGGTGGAGGTGCTGGCCGCCGACTGGTCGACGCTCCTGGACCGAGGGCCGTTCTCGCTGCTCTTCCTCGACTCGGGGAAGCCGTCGGCCTCGCGGCCCGACAAGGTCGCCGAGCTGATGGCCGAGGGCGGGATCGTCGTGCTCGACGACTTCACCCCGTGCCACTCGTGGCCGCCGATCTTCGATGGCCGCGTCGACACCCTCCGCGAGGAGTGGCTCAGCGACGAGCGGTTCACCGCGGCCGAGGTGCTCGTCGCCCCCGACGCGTCGGCCGTGATCGCCACCAAGCGCTGAGCGCGTCGTACCGGGTCGTCCGCCTGAGGGGCCACCAGGGGCTCCTCTGGGGCGGACGACCGGGCACCGAGGGTCGGCAGTGTGTCGGTACCTCGATGGGCGCCACCGTGGCGGCGTTCAACCAGGCGAACCAGCCGAACGACGCTCCGGCTACACCGCCGAAGGCGTGGTGCGGGAAACCCGCGGTGCCGCCGGAGACGGGGTGCATGCCATGGAGCTCCGCGTGGACCAGGGCCAGGATGATGGCGATGCCGCCGATCACCCACGAGATGAGCACCGCCAGACCCGCGACCTCGAGTGCCTCCTGAGGCGCGAACAGCCAGCCGGACCCGATGATCGAGCCCTTCGAGGCCCACGTCAGGCCTATCAGACCGACCTCGCGCTCCAGGGCGACGTTGCGCGGCTGCGGTGCTGTCTCCGTCACGGACATGCAGGTGACCTCTTTCCCGAGACCTGACAGGCGCGTCAGGACCGGAAAGACGGTAGACAGGGCGTCGGGGCCAGGCTTCACCCTGGTGGCGAGGGACGGCGGTCGTGACGGGACCGCCCCCGGCGGTCAGTCGCCGCTGCTGCGGACGATCATCGGTGGCAGCAACGCCTGGCTGAGCGGGCCGATGGCCAGCGCGTAGAGGATCGTGCCGAGCCCGGCCACGCCTCCGAGCAGCAGACCCAGCGCCACGACGCTGAGCTCCATGAGGGTGCGGACCAAGCGCAGCGACCGTCCGGTCCGCCGGGCCAGCCCGGTCATCAGCCCGTCGCGCGGCCCGCGCCCGAGCTCGGCTCCGATGTAGGCCGCGGTCGCGGCACCCTGCAGCACGACGCCGGACAGCAGCAGGACGACGCGGAGCCAGAGCGTGCCGGGCGCAGCCAGCAGAGCGAGGAAGACGTCGGTCGAGAGGCCGATCACGATCGCGTTGGAGATCGTGCCGACGCCCGGCATCTCCCGGAGCGGGATCCAGGCCAACATGACCACGAAGCTCACCAGCACGAGGGCCTGACCGATGTCGATCGGGAACCACCTCGTCAGACCCGAGTGGAGCACGTCCCACGGAGCCAGGCCGAGGTCGGAGCGCACCATCAGCGCGATCGAGAAGCCGTACAGCAACAGCCCGGCGTACAGCTGGACCAGGCGGCGGCCCAGACGGCCGGCCCTCAGCTGGGCGATCGGGCCGAGATCGCTCAGGGCGATCCGCGGCTGGACGGTGGTGGACATGCCTCCATGATGCTCCGGATTGGACTCCCCATAAATAGCCACTTGTGAGACAGTGGACTGCATGGTGGGATCCATTGCTGCTCCACGGCTGGCCGCCCTGGTCGACGGCTTCGACCGCAGCCCGGCCTACGCCGGCCTGGCCGACGGGCTGCGACTGCTGATCGGGGACGGCCGGGTCGGGCTCGACCTCCGGCTGCCCAGCGAGCGCGACCTCAGCGTCGCGCTCGGGGTCTCGCGTACGACGGTCACCCGGGCGTACGCCGGCCTGGTGGAGAGCGGCTTCGCCCAGGCCCGCCAGGGGTCCGGCACCTACACGCGACTACCGGGCGGCCGGCGGCGCAGCCTCGACCGCACGCTCACCCCGACCACGACCCGCGACGACGTGATCGACCTGAACTGCGCCGCGCACTCGGCGCTCCCCGGGGTCGGTACGGCGTACGCCGAGGCCATGCACGAGCTCCCCCGCTACCTCGGCGGCCACGGCTACTTCCCCACCGGCGTGCCCGCCCTGCAGGAGGCGGTCGCGGCGTCGTACGACGCGCGCGGGCTGCCCACGGACCCCGAGCAGATCATGGTGGTGCCGGGGTCGCTGTCGGCGCTCGCGGTGGTCGCGCAGGCACTGGTCGGTAGGGGCGACCGCGTGCTCGTCGAGACGCCGGGATACCCCAACGCGCACGAGGCCCTGCGTCGCGCCGGCGCGAGGCGCGTCGGCGTCCCGATGGACGTGGACGGATGGGACCTCGACGCGGTCGGCCGCCTGGTGCGCGAGACCCGGCCCCAGCTGGCCTATGTGATCCCCGACTTCCAGAACCCGACCGGCAACCTGATGTCGAACGCCGAGCGCGAGCAGCTCGCGACGGCGCTCCGGCGGTCCGGCACCGTTCCCGTCGTGGACGAGGCGCACCAGCCGCTCGCGCTCGACGGCGGGCCCATGCCCCGGCCCTTCGCCGCCTTCGCACCCGACACCGTGACGCTCGGCAGCGCCAGCAAGAGCTTCTGGGGCGGCCTCCGGATCGGATGGGTGCGCTGTCCCGAGGGCGTCCTCGACCGGCTGATGGACGCCCGGGTGGCGCTCGACCTGGGCAGCCCCGTGCTCGAGCAGCTGGTGGCGGCTCGGCTGCTGGCCAGCCGCGAGGAGCTGTGGTCCGACCAGCGCCGGCGACTCCGCGAGCAGCGCGACGCCCTGGCCGAGGCCCTCCGGGCCGAGCTTCCCGACTGGCGGTTCCGGCTGCCGCGCGGTGGTCTGTCGCTGTGGTGCGAGCTCCCGTCGGGCACCATCGGTGCGGGGGCGACCGGCCTCGTCCTGGAGGCCGAGCGCCGTGGCGTCCTGGTTTCTCCCGGGTCGGTCTTCGCCGTCGACGGTGGCCTCGACTCGTTCGTCCGGGTGCCGTTCACCCGCGCGGCCGACGAGCTGCGGACCGCTGTCGCGCGGCTCCGCGACGCGTGGTCGGCCGTCAGCGAGCGCACCACCACCGACACGGCGCACGGTGCCTCGACGCGCACGCGCGTGATGGTCGCCTGAGCGCAGTCTGGGACAATCAGACCAGGTCGACGCCGCGCAGCGAGGTCGCGTCGATCGCGGCCTGGATCTCCGCGAGTGCCTCCGCAGGGATCGCGGAGTCGACCGACAGCGCCACCAGCGCGTGGCCACCCTTGGCGTCGCGCGACACCTGCATCCCGGCGATGTTGACCTCGCTGTCGCCCAGGATCCGGCCGACGGTGCCGACCATGCCCGGACGGTCGGCGTAGGTGAAGAAGGCCAGGTGGTCGGTGGGCTCGAGGTCGACCAGGAAGTCGTTGACCGCCACCAGCCGCTCCTTCTGGGCGATGCCGACGAGCGTGCCGCTGACCGACACCTGTGCCCCGTCGGCGAGGGTGCCGCGGATCGTGATCAGGTTGCGGTGGTCGGGGCTCTCGCTCTCCGCGACCAGGCGGACGGCGGTCCCGCGCTCGGCGGCGAGCAGCGGCGCGTTGACGTAGGACACCGACTCCTCGACGACGTCGGTGAAGACGCCCTTGAGCGCGGCGAGCTCCAGCACCTTGACGTCGTACTCGGTGATCTCGCCACGGACCTCGACGTCGATCTGCTGGGCGACCTCGCCGGCCAGGGCGGTGAAGATCCGGCCGAGCTTCTCGGTGAGCGGGATCGCGGGACGGACGTCCTCGGCGATCACCCCGCCCTGCACGTTGACGGCGTCGGGCACGAGCTCGCCGCTGAGGGCGAGCCGGACGGACTTCGCGACCGCGATGCCGGCCTTCTCCTGGGCCTCGTCAGTGGACGCGCCCAGGTGGGGCGTCGCGACGACGTTCTCCAGCTCGAAAAGGGGGCTGTCGGTGCACGGCTCCTTGGCGAACACGTCGATGCCCGCGGCCGCGATGCGACCCTCCTTGAGCGCGGCGAAGAGCGCGTCCTCGTCGACGATGCCGCCGCGCGCGGCGTTGACGAGCACCAGGGACGACTTCGCCTTGGCCAGCTCGTCGGTGCCGATCAGGCCGACGGTCTCGGGCGTCTTGGGCAGGTGCACGCTGAGGAAGTCGGCTTCTGCGAGCAGGGTGTCGAGGTCGACCAGGCGCACGCCCATCTGCGCGGCGCGGCCGGCCTGCACATAGGGGTCGTAGGCGATCACGTCCATGCCGAACGCCGCCAGGCGGTGGGCGACGAGGACGCCGATGCGGCCGAGGCCGACGATGCCGACGGTCTTCTCGTAGAGCTCGATGCCGGTGTACTTGGAGCGCTTCCACTCGCCGTTGCGCAGCGCGGAGTGGGCGGGGCTGATGTGGCGGGCGGCGGCCAGGAGCAGGCCGACCGCGAGCTCGGCGGCACTGACGATGTTGGAGGTCGGCGCGTTGACGACCATCACGCCGGACTGGGTGGCGGCCTTCACATCGACGTTGTCGAGGCCGACGCCGGCACGAGCGACGACCTGGAGATTCTTGGCGGCGGCCAGCGCCTCGGCGTCCACCTTGGTGGCGGAGCGGACCAGGATCGCGTCGACGTCGACGATCGCCGGCAACAGCTCGGCGCGGTCGGCGCCGTTGCAGTGCCGGATCTCGAAGTCGGGGCCGAGCGCCTCCACGGTGGCGGGGCTGAGCTCTTCGGCGATGAGTACGACAGGCTTGCTCACGACAGCGGTGTCCTCGTGGTCAGAGGTGACAAGGGATCGGATCCGAGAAGGTCCGGCACGACGCTGTGCGCGGTCGACTCTACCCGAGCGGTCACAGCTCCCCGACGTCGTCCGGATGGAGAGGCAGCGCATCGGCGTCGTCCGCGTCACGCGGTTGCGGTGGGCCCGCTGTCGGGATACCCGGCGAGCCGGGGATCCCGACACTTATCGGGGGTTGCAACACTCAAGAAGTGCCGGGAGTGCCTGCGTCGTGTGACGGATGAGCCTGGTGGGTCGCGCCGGCGGGCCGAGGGTTCATCCAGCCGAACGGCGGACCGCGCTCAGTCGCAGCCCTCGGGGCCGCACACCTCGCTGTAGACGACCTCGACGGGATGTGGGAACGCCGCCACCGCCTGCTCGAAGCGCCGCTTACCGATGAAGCACCACGGACACACGACATCGGACCAGATCTCCACCTTCACGTGAATCTGCACGGCCCGTCCCCGGGCGATGTTCCTCGCCGAGTCGTCACCTGACGACTCGGCGCGATCTGGCTGCACCTTTGCGCCGACTCGACATGGTCAGGCGAAGAGCGACTGACCGACGTACTCCCCCGGTCCCGCGCCGGGCGGGACGGCGAAGATCGCCGAGCTCGTGAACTGGACGTACTCCATCATCGCGTCGCTCGTCGCCATCGCGTTCTGGAGCGGGATGAAATGGGTGGCGGGGTCGCGGACGAACGCGACGAAGAAGAGCCCGGCGTCGAGGCCGCCGAGCGCGTTGGAGCCGTCGACGAAGTTGTACCCGCGGCGCAGCATCCTGACGCCGCCGTGCTTCTCGGGGCTGACGACCGCCACGTGCGAGTCGGCCGGGACCAGCGGCCCGGCGGAGCCCTGCATGGACAGGTCGAGCGGAGTGAACTCGGTGCCGCCGGACAGCGGCGCCCCGGTGTCCTTGGTCCGGCCGATGACGTCCTCCTGCGGCCGCAGTCCCTGCCGGTCCCACGTCTCGACGTGCATGTTGATGCGCCGGGCCACGAGGTAGGACCCGCCGGCCAGCCAGTCCTGGCCGTCGTCGTCGCCGACCCACACGTACGACGCGAGGTCGTCGCTGTCCTCCGCCTTGACGTTCAGGGTGCCGTCCTTGAAGCCGAACAGGTTGCGAGGCGTCGACTGCGACGCGGAGGTGGTCGACGTACGACCGAAGCCGAGCTGCGACCAGCGCACCGCGACCGTCCCGAAACCGATCCGGGCCAGGTTGCGAACCGCGTGGAACGCGACCTGCGGATCCTCCGAGCACGCCTGGACGCAGAGGTCGCCACGCGAACGCTGCGGGTCCAGGGCGTCGCCAGGGAAGTGCGGCAGGTCGACGAGTGCCTCCGGCTGCCGGTCCGCGAGCCCGTAGCGGTCCCGGCCCCGCCCGTCGCGGAACATGCCCGGACCGAACCCGAAGGTGATGGTGAGACCACCCGGCGGCAGCCCGATCGCCTCGCCCGTGTCGTCGGGGGGAACCAGCGGCGCGCCCTCGGTCGGCCCGATCGGACCGGCGGGCAGGCCCTGGGTCATCCGCTCCGCGGCGGTGGTCCACGCCTTCAACAGCGCGACCAGCTGCCCCCGCGAGCCGGTCGTGATGTCGAAGGCGGCGAAGTGGAGCCGGTCCTGGGCCGGCGTGACGATGCCGGCCTGGTGCGTACCGCGGAACGGGTACGACGCGGCGACGGAGGTCGCGGCACCGGCGTCGTCGCGTTCGGCGTACCGGTCGCCGACGGCGAACCCTGCCGCCACCCCGGCCACGGCGGTCCCACCTCCGACCAGGGTCCGTCGCGAGACCTTGATGTCGCTCACCACCTCACACACCTCAGGGCAGGACGGCGGCCGTGAGGTGCGACAGCGGCTCCGACACGGCGTTGACCGCGTCGGCGAGCCGCTTGACCTCGGCACGGCCGAGCTCGGTGTAGAGGACGTAGCCGTCTCCGGCGCGATGCCGGTCCAGCAGTGCGTCGATGGCGGCGAAGCGGGCCGTCAGGGTCCTCTCGAGCGCGGGGTCGCGCTTCGCGAGGATCGGCCTCACGTCCTCGAAAGCCGCCCGCGCGCCCTTGACGTTGGCGGCGAAGTCCCACAGGTCGGTGTGCGACCAGTACTCCTCCTCGCCCGTGACCTTGCTGGTGGCGACCTCCTCCATCAGCCCGGACGAGCCGTTGGCGATCTGGTCGGTGGTGAACGTCAGCGTGCCGATCTGCTGCGACAGCACCTGGGTGTTCTTCATCAGGTTCGCCGCCATGGCGGCCCGGGCCGCGGGCCT
>Ga0302323_100001235_pt1 | contig 20728 bp, 19 predicted proteins | sample Fen_T0_3_FD_201950 | JGI IMG/M metagenome (GOLD analysis project Ga0302323, IMG submission 201950) | Peat permafrost microbial communities from Stordalen Mire near Abisko, Sweden - Fen_T0_3 | ecosystem: Environmental > Terrestrial > Soil > Wetlands > Permafrost | place: Sweden: Abisko... | reverse complement strand
CTTCATCTTCTCGCCGGGCGCGGGCGCATGGACATCGGTGGTGTCACCGTCGATCTGGCGCCAGACCTGGCCGTTGTCGAGGACGAAGAGCGCCTTGCCACGCGCGGTCTTCGCGAATTCGAGGACACCGGAGGAAATCGCGGTGACTTCGCCGGGAGCCGCTTCGGGCGCCGGCTTGCCGAAATCCTCGGACTTCGTCACCGGCGCCGACCGCGGAAAACCGAACCAGTCGAGGAAGCTCTTTTCCTTGGCGGGTGGCGCCGGCTCCGGCGTGGCGAGCAACGCCTTCGCGCGTGCCGCGACGGCGTCAAAACACATCAGCCGCTTGCTGCCATCTGCAATGTCGCTGCATTTGGCGAAGTCGGCCAGCGTGTCGCGGGCAGGGTCGGCCTGCGCCGCGCCGGCGGCCAGGAACAGCATCGATGCAACGACTAGGAATCGCATGGGCAGCTCGCAGTGATGTCGAATTGCGGTCGGAAACGGCCGCGGCGGAACTCGGGCCAACGCCCGAATTACATCATGGAACGTCCCCGGACGCGGCAACGCGTGCCGCCAAGGGGCCCACCGTTGTCGAAGCGTCGGCGGATCACGGGCCGACGCTACGGCTTAGGCGCGCACCGCGGAATCAAGGTAACATTCGCACCTTTCGCCGCCCCGCGCCACGGCACCGCCGGAATGCGGACCCGCGGCTTCGAATCGATCGCTTTGAAATCGTGAGGACCCCGATGAAGAGAAACGTGACCGCTGTCATTCTCTCCGCCGTCATGTTCGCCGCACCCTTGGCCGGTGCCGCCGACAAGGCCGCCGCAGATGCCGAACTGCAGGTCATGTGGAAGGCCATCCAGACGGACAAGAAAGCCTACGTCGCCTCCGTGCTGAACCTCACCCCAGCGGAGGCCAAGAAGTTCTGGCCGATCTACGATCAGTACCAGCGTGACCTGGAGATGTACAACCGCAGGCGTAACGTGGCGCTCGAGGGCCTGATCGGCTCGGACAAGGGTGTTTCTGACCTCTATGCCAAGCAATTGGCCAACGAACTGATCGCCGCCGACGAGGGCGAGGTCAAGGCGCGGCGGAAGATGCAGAGCAAGCTTATCCAGGCGCGGTTGCTGTCCCCGATTCCGGCCAAGAAGGCCGCGCAATATTTGCAGATCGAGTCGAGAGTCCGGGCGGTGCAGCTCTATGGCATTGCCGAAGAATTCCCTCTCATCAAGTAGCCGCAGCGTGCGCATGCCGGAGGTCCGGTCGATGCTGCGCGGCGAACGTCCGTCCGGCGCGGTCCTGCGGACGGCCGGAGGTACGATTTGGGTGGACTTTTTGCGCCGTTCGTGTAAAGTCTCGCCGGTTTCTGACGAGGCTTGGCCCCGCCTAACACGCGGGGCCAATGCGTTTTGGCGTTTCAGCCACGATAGCCGGTTCCGCATTGCAGGCCCGGCCCGGCGAACGTCCCCGCCCGCTGATCCTAAGCATCAGTCCGAACCCGTCGGTCCGTAACCCCGTTTTCTGATCTAATCGTTTATCGTCTGGAGACAACATGCTGAAGATGACCCGATTGGCCACCCTGGCCGCGGTCCTGTCCCTCGCTTCGGCCTTCACGGTCGTCCCGCTGGCTGCACAGGCGCAGACCCCCGCCGCCACCCCGGCAGCCCCCACCGCCGCCCCGGCTGCGCCGGCCGCGCCGATTGCGGCTCCCGCGACGGGCGCTAAGACGACCGAAGTCGTCGACAACCCCTACGGCCTCGAAGCGCTGTGGAAGGGTGGTGACCTCGTCGCCCGGATCACGCTCGGCATCCTCGTCATCATGTCGATGGGCAGCTGGTACATCATCATCACCAAGGTGTACGAGCAGTCGAAGATGAACAAGGCGGCGAAGGCCGCGGAAAAGTCGTTCTGGAGCGCGCCTTCCGTGCGCGCCGGCGCCGACGGCCTCAAGAAGAACAGCCCGTTCCGCTTCATGGCAGAAACGGGGCTCGAGGCAACCGCCAAGCACGTCGGCCTGCTCGGCAACGTCGACATGAACGAATGGATCACGATGTCGATCCAGCGCGCCATCGACAACGTGTCCAGCAGGACGCAGGATGGCCTCGCGTTTCTCGCGACGGTCGGCTCGACCGCCCCGTTCGTGGGCTTGTTCGGCACGGTCTGGGGCATCTACCACGCGCTGACCGCGATCGGCATTGCCGGACAGGCGTCGATCGACAAGGTCGCAGGCCCGGTGGGCGAAGCGCTGATCATGACGGCGTTCGGCCTCGCGGTTGCCGTGCCGGCGGTACTGGGCTACAACTGGCTCGTTCGCCGCAACAAGTCGGCGATGGAAAAAGTGCGCGGCTTCGGCGCCGACCTGCACGCCGTCCTGCTCGCGTCGCCGCCGAAGCAAGCCGGCAGAGGCTGACACCATGTCGATGAACGTCGGACCGTCGGAAGGCGGCGAAGACGAAACCATCTCCAACATCAACACGACGCCGCTCGTCGATGTGATGCTGGTGCTGCTGATCATCTTCCTGATCACCATCCCTGTGGTGGTCACGTCGATTCCGGTGCAGCTGCCGAAGGAGCGCAACGAGGTCCGCGAGACCAAGCCCGAGAACATCGTGCTCTCGGTGAACGCGGCCGGCCGCATCTACTGGAACGACCTCGAGATCAAATCCACCGCCGCTCTGATCGAGCGGCTGAAGAAGGTCGCCGTGCTGACGCCGCAGCCCGAAGTCCAGATCCGCGGCGACGGCAACGCCAAGTACGACGGGGTCGGTCGCATCATCTACGCCGTGCAGCGGGCGGGCATCGCCAAAGTGGGCTTCATCACCGAACCGCCGGCGCGCGGCGGCTGATCTTTCACCGCGCAAACGCAGCTTGAGGAAACACGCATGAGCATGAACGTAGGCTCCGGCAGTTCCGCTGAACCCGAAGTGATGATGGACATCAACACGACGCCGCTGATCGACGTGATGCTGGTGCTGCTCGTCATGCTGATCATCACGATTCCGATCCAGCTGCACTCGGTCAACCTCAACATGCCCACGGGCACGCCCCCGCCGCCGTTGACGCCGCCGGAAGTCCTGAAGGTCGACATCGACGACGCCGGCCGCATCTGGTGGAACGGCGAGGTCGTGCCGGACCGGGCGACGCTCGAAGACAAGCTTCACAATGCGGCCCTGCAGCCCGTGCAACCCGAAATGCATCTGCGCCCCGACAAGAATGCGAAGTACGAAGTCGTTGCCGCAGTGATGGCCTCGTCGCAGCGCCTGGGGCTCACCAAGATCGGGATCGTCGGCAGCGAGCAGTTCATCGACCAGTAGCCGCCAGCGGCATCGCCCGCGGCAACCGGAGTCACCGCACATGGATTACGCACAACAGCAACGCGACCCAACCAAGCATGCCATCGGGGTCGGCTTCGTGATTCTGATGCATGTGCTGCTCATCTACGCACTGCTGAACGGGCTCGGCCGCGCCATCGTCGAAGTCGTCAAGAAGCCGCTCAGCGCGACGATCATCGAGGAATTGAAGCTGCCGCCGCCGCCGCCGCCGCCGCCGAAGAAGATCATCGAACAGCCGAAGGTCGCGCCGCCGGTCGAAACGTACGTCCCGCCGCCGGACATTCCGGTGACGACCAACACGGCGCCGACGATCTCGGCAACGACGACCACGGCGCCGACCGAACCGCATACCATCCAGGCGCCGGTCGTCGTGGCGCCGCCCCCCGCGCCACCCAAGCCCGCCGTGCGGCGCGGCGTCACGCGCATCGCCGGCGACAATCCGGAATACCCGCGCGCCGCGATCAAGGAAGGCATCGCCAAGGGCCGCGTCGTCGCGCGCCTCAACATCGACGAGCAGGGCAACGTCACCGAGGTCACGATCTTCAGCGCAGAGCCGCAGCGCTTCTTCGACCGCGCGGTCATCTCCGCGTTGAAGGGATGGAAGTTCGCGCCCGACGGCGAGAAGTACGTCGCGGAAGTCGAGCTGAATTTCACGCTCAAGGACAACTAGCGTTTACGCATCGCCCGGACGCAACGAAAAGGCCGCCTTCAGGGGCGGCCTTTTGCTTTGGCGGGGGCGGAGTCGCTATTCGGACGTGCGCAGCGCGTAGGCAGCGGCGCTCCAGCTAAGCGCGCCCGCGAAGAGCAGTGCGCCGACCATGCCCGACAGCGACACGGGATGCGCGCCGAGTAGCCGATAGGCTTCGCGCGCGACGTCCAGCGCGGCGGCGGGAAGCGCCAGCGAAATCCCGGCCAGAGCGACACCCCACAACGCCACGACCGCCGGCTTGCGCCACGCGGGAAGCGTGAGCGGTGCAGGGATCGCCTGCATGACGCGCGCCGTGAAGCCCGCGTCGGCGATGTAGGCCGAGCGATCGTCGCGCGCGTCCGACTCCAGCAGCCCGTCCAGCCAGTCACGGGCGGGTGCCGAATCGATGTCGGGTGAGGTCGGTGCCGTGCTCATGGTTCGGGCGCTGTGCAATTTCCCTGAAGTGCGCTCAATTGGTATCCGGTGCCCAGGCCGCGAGGGCCAGTTTAAGCTTCTGCTTGCCGCGCAGCACATGCGTCTTGACGGTGCCGACCGGGCAATCGAGCACGTAGGCGGCTTCCTCGTGCGTCAGGTCGTTATGGTAGCACTGCACTATCGCCGCGCGCTCGCCTTCGGACAGCACCGCCATCGCCCGCTCGAGGTCGAGCTTCAATGCCGCGCCCCGGGCATGGTCGCCATGCGCGGTATCGCTGCTTGAGGCATCGGCTGCGTCCTCGTCCGCCACCGCGTCGTCGCGGTCGCCCAGCAGTTCTTCCTTGCGCTTGCGCGCGTCGGCCAGCCAGCAGTTCGTCGCGATACGGTACAGCCAGGTCGAGAAGCGGGCTTCGTGCCGGAACGATTTCAGGTTCCGCCAGGCGAGCACGAACGTCTCCTGCGAGAGGTCATCGGCAAGCGCGTGGTTTCCGGCAGTCAATTTGCGCAGACAGGCGCGCACCGACGACTGGTGCCGCCGCACGAGTTCGGCAAACGCGTGGCGGTCGTCCCCAACCAGTGCGCGCGCAATGAGTTGTGCATCGGGGACCTCGGGCGACGACATCCGGGCGTGGTCAGCGTCGTTGGCGCCATGGCGTGGGCCTCACGCGCCTCACGCTGGCGGAATGGGCGGCGCACTGGCCGGTGCCGCGGCGATCTGGCGGTCCTCGAAGTACCACAGGAACGCATAGCCGATACCCAGGAACAACAGCACGAGGCCGATCCAGTTGGGAGAGCGGTCGTCGAACATCGAGTAGGCAATGAAAGACAGCCCGACCGCGGCGAGGATGACGCCCTTGCGCAAGTCCGACCACGCGGCCTGGCTGCGCAGCGTCTTGACCTGCTCCACGACACCGGCACGCGCGGCCATGGCATTGGTGGCGGTGACCGTGCTGCCCGAGCGGAGCGCCTGCAGCATCTCGGTAGTCGGCGCGACGCCCTTTTCGGCGAGCTGGATCATCGTCTCGTTCAGCATCCGGTTCTTGCGCAGCTTGTACCAGATGAGGAGGCCGGCAATCAGCACCGGGGTGAGGAACACGATGAACACGATCCCGACCACCATCGCGGCCAGGCCCCGGTCCTCGTGAATGAACTGTTCGAAGGAGTCGTATTCGCGGTCCGGTCCACCCAGACCGACGACGACGCGCTTGCGCCTTTTGCTGCCGGTATCGGAGTCCTCGACGCGGATGCCGTGCCGGTCGATCGTGACAGTCGGGGCGTCCTCGGCGTCGGCGGCATCCTTGGCCGCCTGCGCCGCGTCCTTGGCGGCCTGCGCGGCATCCTTCGCGATCTGGGCCGTGTCCTTGGCGACCTCGTCGGCCCGCTTCGCGGCGTCCTTGGCGGCGGACTTTGGCGTGACCGCCGTGTCCTTGGCAGCCTTGCCGACATCCGCTTGGGCAACCATCAGCGCCGTTGCCAGGCCGGGCGCAGGCAGGCTTTCGCCAGCCTCGACGGCGGGTGCGTAAGGTCCGAAAGCGACGACCAAGGCGCCCAGGATGGCCCCGCCCAGGACAAAGCGGCGAGCGAGCGGCGGCAGGGGGTGGTTCATTTCTTCTCCGTTCAAGGGCTGGTTTCCTCGATTGGATGCACTGAGGTCGGGTTTCGGATTCGCTTTGGTCCCTTGGCCCCAAGGCCACCGCCCGTCGGGCGTCTGGCCCCGCGGGACGTCGCGCCTTTGCCGCGAAATCGCATGCTATCATCGTCCGCGATCATTCATTCGCGGCGACGCCCCAGATAAGGGCCGCCGCCGCTGCCGATGCCTGCACGTCCCGCCGGTCCGGCCCCAAATCTGAGCCCAGAACCACTCCGCAGTTGCCTTCGCTGTGCCGCCAGACTGGCCGCCGGGGCGCTGTTCGCGCTCGCCATGGCCTCGTCGGCCGCGGACGACACGGTCACCCTCAATTTCGTCAACGCCGACATCGACGCGGTGGTCAAGGCGGCAGCCGAGATCACAGGGCGCAACTTCATCCTCGATCCCAAGATCAAGGGCACGGTCAATATCGTGTCGGCGCGCCCGGTGCCGCGCGAACTGGTGTACCCGACGCTGCTGTCGGCGTTGCGGCTGCAGGGCATCATCGCCGTCGAGGGCAACGGCGTCACCAAGCTGGTCATGGAAGCCGACGCCAAGCAACAGGGGTCCGAAGTCATGCGCGGGCCCGTCGGCGGCAGCGGGGACCGCCTGGTCACGCAGGTCATCACGCTGCGCTACGAATCGGCGCTCCAGCTCGTCAACGTGCTGCGGCCGCTGATCACGCCCAACAACACGATCGCCGCGTACGCGGGCACGAACGCGCTGATCATCACCGACTACGCCGACAACCTGCGGCGCATCGACAAGATCATCGCGACGCTGGATGTTCCGCCGAGCGGGGAGCCGCTCGTCGTGACGCTGAGGAACGCGTCGGCGATCGACCTGGTCCCACTGCTCAACCGCCTGGTCGGCGCCGACACCGCAACGCAGGGCGGCCAGCCCGGCGACCCGCAGCAGCGCGTCATGATCGTCGCAGACCCGCGCTCGAACAGCGTCCTTCTGCGCGCGGACAACCCCGGCCGCGCCGCGCGCATCAAGGCGATGATCGAGCAGCTCGACACGCCGCAGCGCGCCGGCGGCAACATGTTCATCGTCTACCTGCGCAATGCGGATGCGGCGCGCGTCGCGCAGACGCTGCGGGCGCTGCTCTCCGGCGGCGCCGATATCACCCAGCCGGCCGCTGCGCCGACGCAATCGATGTTCGGCAATCAGCTGACGGGAGCCGCGGCCGGCACGGGCGCCAACGCGGCGCCGGCAAGCGCGCCATCGGCGTCGAATCCGTTCATCAATGGCGCCGGCAGCGGTGGCGGCAGCACGGGCAACGTGACAATCCAGGCCGACGTTGCGAACAACGCGCTGGTCATCATGGGACCGGAGCCCATCTACAACAACCTGCGCACGATCATCGACCGGCTCGACGTGCGCCGGGCGCAGGTATTCGTCGAGGCGCTGATCGTCGAAGTGACGGCGGACAAGGCGGCGCAGTTCGGCATCCAGTGGCAGGTGCTGCAGGGCCTCAACAAGCAGAACGTCCAGGGCTTCGGCGGCACCAACTTCGGCGCGCCCGACAGCGGCAACAACATCGTCAGCGGCTCGGTGAACCTGAGCAACCTGGGGCAGGGCCTGAACCTCGGCATCCTCAACGGCACGATCGCGATCCCCGGCTTGGGCGTCATCACCAACCTGGCGCTGCTCATCCGGTCGCTGGAGCAGGACGCCAACGCCAACATCCTCTCGACGCCGACGTTGCTAACGCTCGACAACGAGGAAGCGCGGATCATCGTCGGCCAGAACATCCCGTTCGTGACGGGGCAGTACGCAACCACGGGCTCGACGTCCACGGTGCAGCCGTTCCAGACGTTCGAACGGCACGACGTCGGCGTGATGCTGCGCGTCAAGCCGCAGATCACCGAGGGCGGCACGGTGAGGCTCAACCTCTACCAGGAAGTCTCCCGCGTCGAGTCGATTACCACGACGACCGGCATCGTCCTGTCCAAGCGCGCTCTCGAGTCCACGGTCATCGTCGACGACAAGCAGATCGTGGTGCTGGGCGGCCTGATCCAGGACAGCCAGGAGAACGGCGCCGACAAGCTGCCCGTAGCGGGGGACATACCGTTTTTCGGCCAGCTGTTCCGCTATGACACACGGCGCCGCGTCAAGACCAACCTGCTGGTGTTCATCAAGCCGACCGTCGTGCGTAGCGATTCGCAGGGACGCGCACTGACGTCCGAACGCTACGACTACATCATGAATCAGCAGGAAAACAACCTGGGCAAGCCGCTGTGGTTCTGGAACGACCCAGGCGCCCCAGTGGTGCTGCCGCCGCAGGGCGTGATGCCGGGTACGCCACAAGCCGTTCCGGGAGGTGCTGTGCCACCGCCCGACCCGCCCATTCCAAGGCTGTGACGCGCGCGACAGTCGCCTCCCGCTCATGATCGCCCGTCCGAACCTGCCAGCCGATGCCGCCGCGTTCGCGGCGCAGATCCCCTACGCATTCGCCAAGTCGCACGGCGTGCTGGCTGCAGGCGTCGACGGCGGTGCGGTGGTCGTGCTCACGCGCCCGGACGCCACGCCGGATGGCGTCGTCGAGATCCGCCGCGTGCTGCAGCGGCCGTTGATCACGCGCGCGGTGAGCGCCGAGGAGTTCGCCGCGGAATTGGCCCGCGCATACAACCAGGGCGCGCCCAGCGCGGCAGCGACGTGGGCCGACGACCTGGCGCGCGAGACCGATCTCACGCGGCTGATGCAGGACCTGCCCGCGAACGAAGATCTTCTCGACAGCTCGACGCAGGCGCCGGTGATCCGCATGATCAACGCGCTGCTGCTGCAGGCATTGCGCGAGCGCGCGTCCGATCTGCATTTCGAGCCCTACGAAGCACGCTCGGTGGTGCGCTTCCGCGTCGACGGCAGCCTGCGCGATGTCATCGAGCCGCCGCGCGCGTTGCATGCGGCGCTGGTGTCGCGGCTCAAGATCATGGCCAGCCTGGACATCGCCGAAAAGCGCCTGCCGCAGGACGGCCGCATCGCGCTCAAGCTGGGCGACAAGCAGGTGGACGTCCGGATGTCGACGCTGCCGACCGGTTCCGGCGAGCGGGTGGTTCTGCGCCTGCTGGACAAGGATTCGGCGCACCTCGATCTGACGGCGCTGGGCATGGACCAAGCCACGCGCGACGTCATCGACCGGCTGATACGCGAGCCCCACGGTATCGTACTGGTCACGGGGCCCACCGGGTCGGGCAAGACGACGACGCTGTACGCCTCGCTGTCGCGGCTGCCGCGCGGTTCCGTCAACATGATGACCGTCGAGGATCCGATCGAATACGCGCTGGACGGCGTGGCGCAGACGCAGGTCAATCCGCACATCGAGCTCGACTTCGCGCGCGCGCTGCGGGCGATCCTGCGGCAGGACCCGGACGTCATCATGATCGGCGAAATCCGCGACCTCGAGACGGCGCAGATCGCCGTGCAGGCGTCGCTGACCGGCCACCTGGTGCTGGCCACGCTGCACACTAACGACGCGACCAGCGCCGTGACGCGTCTGGCCGACATGGGCGTCGAGCCGTACCTGCTGGCCTCGAGCCTGCTCGGCGTGCTCGCGCAGCGGCTGGTGCGCACGCTGTGTCCCGCGTGCCGCGTGGCGCACGCACCGGCTGCGGGCGAGTCCCGGCTGAACGCCGACCTGGGGCTCCCGCGGGACCAGCCGGCGTGGACGGCGCCTGGTTGTACGGCGTGCAATCACACCGGTCACCGCGGACGCACCGGTATCTACGAAATGCTGCCGGTCGACGACGCAATCCGCCACAACATCCACGACGGCGCCGGCGAACTGGCGTTGCGGGCGGCGGCGTTGCGCGGCGGAATGCGCTCGCTGCGCGCGGACGGCGCCCGCTGGATCGCCGACGGTTCGGTGTCGCTCGCCGAACTGCTGCGCGTCACGCGCGACGCCTGACGCGTCGCCCTCTCATAGCCCTTCACTGGCCCGCATTGTCCATGAGCGTGTTTCGCTGGGAAGCCGTCGACGCCCGCGGGCGCATTTCGCAGGGCGTGCTCGAGGCGGCGAGCGCGCGCGCGGCGCGGGACCAGTTGCGCGCCGGGGGCCTGACACCGACGGCCGTCGCTGAAGCGGCGGCGCGCGTGGACTCACTGCAGCACACCCGCTTGCCGGCATCGCTGGTGACGCTGACGACGCGCCAGCTCGCCACGCTGGTGCAATCCGGCATGCCGCTGGACCAGGCGCTGGCCGCCGTCGCGGAGCAGGCGGACGACGCGCGCGCGGCCAGGATCGTCGCGGCGGTACGCACGCAGTTGTCCGCCGGTGAGGCGCTGCCGGCAGCGCTGGCGCAGTATCCGCGGACCTTTTCACCGCTGTATCGCGGGCTGGTCGGCGCCGGCGCGGAAACCGGACGTCTTGCGGAAGTCCTGACGCGCCTGGCCGACTATCTCGAAACGCGCGAGGCGCTGCGGCAGAAGATCGTGCTCGCACTGATCTATCCGGCGATCGTCACCGTCATCGCCTTCGCGGTCATCGCGGTCCTGCTGGCCTACGTGGTCCCGCAGGTCGTTTCCGTCTACCAGCAAAGCCGGCAGACGCTGCCGTGGCTCACGCAGGCGCTAATCGCGACGAGCGCATTCTTTCGCGCGACCGGATGGCTGTGGCTGGGGCTCATCGTCGTCGCGGCCGTCGCGCTCGCCGCGGCCAACCGCAGCCTGGCGTTCCGCGCGCGCTGGCATGCCTGGCTGCTGCGGTTGCCTGTCGCCGGCAAGCTGGCGCGGAGCCTCGATTCGGCGCGCTTTGCGAGCACGCTCGCCATCCTGGTGGGCAGTGGCGCGCCGCTCCTGCGTTCGCTCGACGCGGCCTCCGACGTGGTGCGCATGCTGCCGCTTGCACGCGCGGCGCGCGCCACGACGGCGCTGGTGCGTGAGGGCGTGACGTTGTCGCGCGCGCTGAAAGAGCAGGGCGAATTCCCGCCGGTGCTGATCCATCTGGTTGCCAACGGCGAGAGCAGCGGACGCTTGGGGCCGATGCTCCAGCGCGCATCCGAGGAGCTGGAACGCGACGCCGAGCGTCGGCTGGCCTGGCTTGCCGCATTGCTGCAGCCGGCGCTGATCGTCGTCATGGGCGCGATCGTGCTGGTCCTCGTGCTCGCGGTGATGCTGCCAATCGTGTCGATGAACCAGCTGATCAGATAGTCGGAGAGCGCCCTCCGGACGCCGACGCGCGCGTCAGCAGGTCGCCGTGGCGCTGCCTTGGTTGGGCGCGCGGATCCTGGCTCACGATGCCTACTCAAGGGAATCAAGCGGAGCGTAGCGTGGCGTGCCGCGCAAGCGCCCACGCGACGTGTTCGCGCACGAGTGGCGAAGGGTCGCGGGTGCGTCGCTCGAGCGCGGCGACCACGTCGGCACTCCATGGCGCATTGCCCAGGCCGACGGCCAGGTTGCGCGACCAGCGTTCGTATCCGATACGCCGGATGGCGCTGCCCGCCATCCGCGTATTGAACTCCTCTTCGGTCCATGCGAACAACCCGACGAGACTCGCGCGGTCGAGGCCATGGCGAACCGCGGCGAAGTCGTTTTCCCCGGTGACCTGCGCGAAGCGATTCCACGGGCAGGCGAGCTGGCAATCGTCGCAGCCGTAGACGCGGTTGCCGATCAGCGGGCGAAGCTCTTCCGGAATCGCGCCCGCCAACTCGATCGTCAGGTAGGAAATGCAGCGCCGCGCGTCGAGTTCGAACGGCGCGACGATGGCGCCGGTGGGACAGGCATCGATGCACGCCGTGCAGGTGCCGCAATGGCTGGTCTGCGGTTCCGTCACGGGCAGCGGCAGGTTCGTGTAGATCTCGCCTAAGAAGAAATATGAACCCATGTCGCGCGTCAGCAGCAGCGTGTGCTTGCCGCGCCATCCCAATCCCGACTTTGCGGCGAGCGCGACCTCCAGCACCGGCGCGCTGTCGCAGAAGACGCGGTAGCCGAAACGGCCGACCCGATCCTGAATACGATCGGCGAGCTGCTGCAGCCTCGCGCGCATCACCTTGTGGTAGTCGCGGCCCAACGCGTAGCGCGCAATGAAGGCAGCTTGCCCGTCGGCAAGCGTGGTGTCTGCGTCGGCCGCGTCCCGGGACCAGTAGTTCATGCGCGCGGTGATGATGCGGAGGGTGCCGGGAACGAGGTCGGCGGGACGCGTACGCGTGGTCCCGTGGCGCGCCATGTAGTCCATCGTCCCGTGCCGGTCCGCGGCGAGCCAGCGGAGCAGGTGGCCCTCCTCGGTCGAGAGATCGGTGTCGCTGATGCCGATGGCCTCGAAACCGAGCTCGCGGCCCCAGGTCGTGATATCGGCCGCGAGCGCCGCCCAATCGCGCGCGGGCGTAGCTGCAATGCCGGTGCCGGTATCATTCATCTCGACCATCGCCTAGCCTAACGCATCGCTCTCGTGTCGCAATTCGCCTGATACACCGCTCGAATCGAGAAACCGTATGTCGCAACGTTTCCACCTGGCCGACGTTGCCGCGACCGAGAGCGTGGGGGCGGCGCTCGCGCGGGCACTTCGTGGCGGCATGGTGGTCACATTGCATGGTGACTTGGGCGCCGGCAAGACCACGGTGGTCCGGGGCGTGTTGCGGGCGCTGGGTTTTACCGGCCCGGTAAAGAGTCCGACCTACACATTGGTTGAACATTATCCGTTTTCGAGATTATACTTCTATCACTTTGATTTTTATCGGTTCGCCGATCCAAGCGAATGGGAAACGGCGGGACTTGCCGAATGCTTCCGCGACGATGCGGTCTGTCTGGTCGAATGGCCGGAGCGGGTTGCGGGACTGCTGCCGCCCGCCGATGTCGACATGGTGCTCGCGCACCCCGTGGCGGGCGGTGCCGGACGCGAACTTGCAGTTTCAGCCCATTCGGAATCCGGTGAGCAATGCCTGCACGCCGTCGCCCTGACGCTGTCGCCCAACCGGAACGCGGGCTGATCCGCGTTTCGATCGAGCGTCGCAGGCTGTGCCAATGGCTGCTGCTGCCTGCGGCGCAGCTCATGGTTCCCCGCGCGTGGGCGGAAGCAGGTCGCATCGCGTCGGCGCGCATGTGGCCGGCACAGGAATATACGCGGGTCATACTCGAGTCGCCCGCGCCGATCGAGTATGCGCTGCTTGTGCTGAAGAATCCCGACCGGCTGGTGCTGGACCTGCCCGGCACCGAACTTACTTCCGAACTCGCGCAGCTGCCCAACCGCGTGCAGCCGACCGACCCGTACATTTCCGGCATCCGTGTCGGCAAGAAAGCACCGACGGTCGTGCGCGTCGTGCTCGACTTGAAGGCGGAGGTCAAGGCCGACGCGTTCGCGTTGCAGCCGTTCGCCGGGTTCGGCCACCGCCTCGTGCTCGACGTCTATCCGCTCACACCCGTCGATCCGCTGATGGCGTTGCTCGAAAGCGAACGCGCGAAGGAAGGCGCCGCGCCGGTTCGAGCGCCCGAATCTCCCGTGCCGCCGCGCGAGCGTCCCTCGGCATCTCGGCCCGATGCCGGCCCGAAGCCGCGGCGGATCACCATTGCCATCGACCCTGGCCACGGCGGCGAGGACCCGGGTGCGATCGGCCGCCGCGGTACGTATGAGAAGAACGTCGCGCTGGCGATCGGGCGCAAGCTCAAGACCCTCGTCGACGCGGAACCGAATATGCGCGCCATGCTCACGCGCGACGACGACTATTTCGTGCCGCTCGCCGATCGCGTGCAGAAGGCGCGGCGCGTCCAGGCCGATCTCTTCATCTCGATTCATGCGGACGCGTTTCGGGAGCCCAATGCGCGCGGTTCGTCGGTGTTTGCGCTGTCCGAGAGCGGCGCCACCAGTGCCGCAGCGAAGTGGCTCGCGCAGAAGGAAAACAGCGCCGATCTGATCGGCGGCGTCGACCTCGACCGGCGCGATCCGATGCTGGCGCGCATGCTGCTCGATCTTTCGCAGACCGCGCAGATCAACGACAGCCTGAAAGTGGGTCGGCAGGTCCTCGAGGGCATCGGCACGCACAACGCATTGCACAAGGCCACCGTCGAGCAGGCGGGTTTTGCCGTGCTGAAGGCGCCCGACATCCCATCCATCCTGGTTGAGACGGCATTCATTTCCAACCCGGACGAAGAGTTGAAGCTGCGCAGCGAGCACCACCAGCAGAAGTTCGCAGGCTCGATACGCGACGGCGTCACGCGTTACTTCGCCCAGAATCCACCGCTTGCCCGGGCATGACCGGTCGCGAATACTGGTCGCGGAACAGGTAGAATCCGCGGCATGCTGCGCTTCTTCCTGCTGTTTGTCGTTCTGCTTGCCGCGCTGTTCGGACTCGAACTCACGCCCTGGGTCCAGGACTGGTTCGTGGTTCCTTGGACCAACGCGCTGGCCAGGATCTCGACCTGGATCGTGACGCTCTTCGACGGCAACGTCGTGGCCACCGGCAAAGTCATGCGCAGCAACGCCAACGGCTTTGCGGTTTCGATCGAGGCCGGATGCAACGGCGTCGAGGCGACACTGGTGCTGCTGGCGGCCATCCTCGCATTTCCTGCGCCGTGGACGCACAAGGCCGTGGGCCTTGTCATCGGCATCCTCGCCGTCCAGCTGCTCAACATCTTGCGCGTCATCAGCCTCTTCTACCTCGGGCAATGGAACTATGAGGTGTTCGAGTGGGCGCACCTGTACGTGTGGCAGGCGCTGATCATGCTCGACGTGCTCGTGGTCTGGTTGATCTGGGTTCGCCGTGTTCCGCGCATCGACGACTCCCGCGGTCCACCATCCGCGCCCCCTGCGCTCGCGCCGGGATGAACGAAGCCGCGTCGCCGAAGGAGTCGGAACGGGAAGGTCCGGGCGCGAAGCACTTTATCAAGAGTGCGTTGACGCGGTTCATCCTGGCCGCCATCGCCTGGCTGCCGGTGACGTTCGGCGCGTGGTACCTGCTGGGTCCGGTGCTGCTCTGGCCCGTGCGCCTGCTGGTCCAGCTCATCTGCCGCGTTGGTTTGGGTGACCTGGTGCGCGGCGTCGAGGCCGGCGGCTCGTCAATGGCGTTCCTCACCACGCTGAAGCCCGGCGAGGGGCTGGGCGCGGGCTTCGTCAGCGTCGACGTGAACATGCTGGTCTACGCCTTCGGCATGCCGCTGTTCGCGGCGCTGACGATCGCGGCACGCGAAGCGAAGTGGTGGCGCACGCTGGCCATCGGCTATGCGGTCATGGTGCCTTTCGTGGCGTGGGGCGTGCTTGCCGATTTTCTGAAGGGCATCGCGCTGGTCGCGCCCGCCGCAGTGGCCTCGCAGGCAGGGTTCTCGGGATTGCAGCGGGAGATGATCGCCTTCGCTTACCAGTTCGGCTCGCTCATCCTGCCGGCGGTCGTGCCGGCGGTGCTGTGGGTGCTGCTGCACCGCGCGTTCCTGGAGAGACTTCGCCAGCGCGCAGGCTGAACCCGGATCGTCGTCGCTGCGTCACGCGGATTCCGTTGGCCCGCCTGAATCCCGCAGTGCCTGCTGCAGAGGCGCCAGGTGCCGTTCATAGTTGCGCCAGCGCCCCGAGGAGCGCTGGTAAAGCGGTTCGCGCACCTGCCAGACGCTCGCCGTCTTGACGGCACGGTCCGCGCGCTGAAAATCCATGCACCCCTCATGCCAGTCGAGACCGCAGAAGTCGAGAAGCGTTGCGACCGATGTCCTCGGTTCGCGCACGAACACGTCGTAGTCGAAGTCGAGGATGTCCGCGCCGAAGAGTGATTTCCAGTGCGCCATCAGCCGCCGGTATTGCAGGTAATAGTGCGCGATGTCGGCCAGGTCCAACGCGTAGCCCATCCCGTGGTCGAGATGCAGAAAGTAGATCGACAGGCAGTTGTCGAGTGCATTGCGCGTCGTGTGCACGATCCGCGCTTCCGGGAACAGGCACTTGGCGAGTCCGAGATAGAGAAAATTATCGGGGCGCTTGTCGGTGACGTGCTTGGCACCGGGGAACAGTCGCGACAACGTCTCGAGATAGCGCCCCGCCAACTTGGTCATCTGTTGGCTCGAAACGCGCGACATCGCCGACGGGAACGGCGCCAATTCGGATTGCACGACCGTTGGCAGGAAATCCAGCTCGCCGCCGGCGCAGACGCGCGGGTGAGCCGCCAGCACCTGCTCGGTCAGCGTCGATCCCGACCGGAACATCCCACAGATGAAGATGGGACGCGCCGCCGACGTCTTCGGCGCCGCATCGAGTCGCTCGCGCGTGAACGTGGCGATCAACGCGTCGACGAAGCGTTCGTGACCCTGCCGATCGTAGAGAGCGCCACGGCCGGCCGCGCTCGCTCGGCTCTGCTGGTTCGCCATGGCGTAGGCGGCGAACGCCTGGTCGTAGGCGCCGCAGGCATCGAGCGACTTGCCGAGCGCGAATGCGAGGCTCGCCCTGTCCGCGGGCGTCGCGTCCGGATCGGCAATTGCCTGCACGAGCCTGCCGGCCAGTGGATCGGCGGATCCCGAGATGCCACGCAGGCTCGCGTAGCGTGCCAGTGCCTCGGCGTTGCGCGGATCGAGCGCCAGCAATCTTTCGTAGGCGGCGAGGGCTTCGCCGCGCCTGCCCAGGTCCTCGTTCAGGTTAGCGAGATTGAACAGTGCCGGAATGTAGGCAGGATTCAGCGCCAACGCAGCGTGCAGCTCGCGTTCCGCGGCATCGTCCTGGCGAAGGTGGTCTGCGTAAATGACGCCGCGGTTGAGATGGACCTCCTCGGGTCGTTCCACGCCGCGCGCAAGCGCCTGGCCGTACGAGGCCAGCGCAGCGTCGAAGCGGCGTGCGCGGCGCTGCAGCACACCCAGGTTGTACCAGGTGTCGGGAAGGTCGGGCCAGCGCGCAAGCAGAGCCTCGTAGGCCGCCTCCGCCTCGGCGAAGCGGCCTGCGCGCTCGAGCAGCATCGCGGCGCGGACAGCGGAACGCGCATCGCCACCCGCCGTCACTGCGGAATGTCCTTTCCGGTCATCGTTGGCTTGGTGGACTTGGCCTGCGTCCGTGCCGCTTCGCGTTCGCGCAGTACTTTGCGCTGCACCTTGCCGGTCGTCGTCATCGGCAGTGCGTCGAGGAACTCGATTTCCTTCGGATACTCGTAGGGGGCCAGGAAACTGCGAACGTGCTGCTGTATCGCAGCCTTCAGTGTTGCCGACGGCGTGTGGCCCGCGGCCAGGACGATGAACGCCTTGACGACGTTGCCGCGCGTCTCGTCGGGCACGGGAATGACGGCAGCGTTCGCGACGGCCGGGTGCTTGACGAGGCAGTTCTCGATCTCCGACGGACCGACACGATAGCCGGCGACCTTGAACATGTCGTCGGCGCGGCCCTGGTACCAAAAGTAGCCGTCGGCATCCACCGTCGCGATGTCGCCGGTGCGGCACCAATCACCGGTGTACTTGCGGCGCGTGCCCTCGACATTCTTGAAATACTCGAGGAAGAACACCGGATCCGCCGTCCCGTCGGGAGCGACGCGATGTATGGCCACTTCGCCGGGGTCGCCCTGCGGCACCGGGTCGCCGTCGTCGTCGATCACGGCGATGCGGTGCCCGGGATAAGGCCTTCCCATCGATCCGGGCTTAGCGGGCCACTGTGTGTGTGAATTGCCGACGATATAGTTCATCTCGGTCTGCCCGAACATCTCGTTGACGGTGGCGCCCAGCGCTTCCTGCGTCCACGCGAAGACCGTCGTCCCCAGGGCTTCGCCGGCGCTCATGATGCTGCGCAGGTTGACGTCGAACCGGTCGCGGGGACGCGGGAAGGCCTTCATCATCAGCTTGAGTGCGGTCGGAAACAGAAATGTGTTGCGGATCTGGTATTTCTCCATCAGCCGCAACGCGCGTTCGGGGTCGAACCGTCCTCGATAGCCGACGATGGGCTGGCCGAAATAGAAGGTCGGCAGCAGCGCGTCCATGAGGCCGCCGGTCCAGGCCCAGTCTGCAGGGGACCAGAACAGGTCTCCCGGCTGCGGAAACCCGTTGTGCGAATGGACGAACCCGGGGAGGTTGCCGAGCAGGCATGAATGCGGCATCAGCGCGCCCTTGGGCGGACCGGTGGTGCCGCTGGTATAGACGATGAGTGCCGGATCGCTCGCCCGCGTTGCGACCGGCGTGAATCGAGGCGCCGCGGCGATGACCAGCGTATCGTAGGACAGAATGCCTTCGTCGTTCGCCCCGGCGACGCCGACCACGTGCGCAAGCTGCGCAAGCCGGCTCCGGATGGGTGCCAGGTTGGCGAGCGACTGCGGATCGACCAGCGCAACCTTCGCGTCGGAATCTCCGAGCCGGTATTCGAGAGCGTCGGGTCCGAAGAGGAACGACAGCGGAACGGCGACGGCGCCCATCTGGTAGATCGCGATGTGCGCGACGGCGGTTTCGCGGCGCTGCGGAAGGATCAGCGCGACGCGGTCGCCGCGCGCGACGCCCAGATCCGTCAGCACGTTGGACAGTCGATTGGCCTCGCGCTGCAGGTCCCAGAACGTGTGCGCGGACGTGGCGCCGGACTCGTCTTCCCAGTAAAGCGCAAAGCGCGTGCGGTCTTCTGCCCAGCGGCCGCAGCAGGCCTGCGCGATGTTGAACTGCGCCGGGACGTCCCATCGATGTGCAGCGTGGAGCTTGGCGTAGTGGTCGGCGGCCATGCGAACTCCGGGACGGAACGGCCTTGCGGTGCGACTTCCCGGGGCTACTTCCCGGCGTGCGTCGCGGGCGGCAGGCTCCCGCGCGTCATTGCGGACGTCTTGTGATGCAGGTCCAGCGGTTCGACCGTTGCCCAGACCCAGTCCGGCTGCTGCTCGATCAATCTCCCGTAGCGTATCGGGTCGATCGACTTTGCCGTCATCAGCTTCAGGCGGTTGGCCGGCTGGAATTCGGCGAAAGGGACGATCAGCGACTGCACGCCGGCGTCTGTCTCGCGCTTGCGCAGCGCCAGGAACAGGCCCTGGAAAGTCCGCCCGTTGATCGTCGTCTGTTCGCCGTCGACCGAATAGTCGTTGTCGGCATGCTTGCGCTGCTCGACCAGGTCGACGCCGACCAAGGTATTGGCGATGACCTGGATGCCCAGCTCCGCGCGGTCCATGGTCAGGCGCCGCATCCGGCGCACGATGCCCAGCGTCCACTGTGTCTGGCCAAGCGGGCGAATGGCAGCCAGCGTACCCAGCGTCACGGCATTGGCTGCGCTCATGGGCGCAATCAGGCGAAAGCCGGTCTGGGACACGTCCTTCACTTCCCATGGCCCGCCGGGCGCCGCATAGGCCGCAAGCCTTTGCCGCGCCATGTCGACGCGGCGATCGCCCTCGTTGCGAATGTGGCCGAAGACCGCCAACTCCATCGTGCCGCCGAAGCTCTTGCCGTGCTCGAGCAGCGGAATCGGATCGCGCTCCTCGTCCTTCAGGAATGCGCAGATCTTCGCGAAGCCGACGATCGCGTCGACGGTCCCCGCCGCAGCCATGCGCTCCCCGCGCCGCGCGAAGGGCTTGAATTCAGGGTCGACCTGCGATGCGAGCTTGGTCATGAGGTTCAGTTGTTCGCTTCGCAGCGGCGTCCGGTCCGACAGCGGCTGCCCCTTGATCTTGTGCTCGAGGACGATCACGTTCTGCATCAGTACCGCGTGCAGAGGGCGGGTGTCGAGGAACAGAACGCGTCCCTCCAGCGGACCAGGTGTTCGGCGGCGGAATCCCGCGCGCGCGCCCAGGTCCACATAGAACGACGTGACCGAAGTTGCCTCGAGCGTCAGGCGGAGCGGCATGCACCACTCGTCAAGTTCACCGGCCACCCACTCCAGGTGGCGCGCCGTCATGTTGCCGGCGTTCATGAGTTGCAGCAGCAGCGCGTTCAGGTATTCATGCTCGATCGTCGTCGTGCTGCCGCCGGTGCCCATCACGATCTGCTGGCGATCGAACTGGCGCGAGCACGCCAGCGTAAACAGCGAGTGCAATTCCCCCCACTTGGCCGGAATCCATTGCTCGTACCGGAAGAACCGGATCTTGGCGTCCTGGCGCAGATGGATGATCTGGCGCGCGACGAGCCCCGGCAGCAGCAGCTGCCACTTGGCGCTTTGGGAATGCTCGTGCACCTCGCTGGCGAAGGACTGATAGGCGAGCAGGAATGCCTGGGTCAGGTCGAACAGCGCGGACCAGAGCTGGTTCTCGATCTTCGAGCTGCGGCTCGCGTGCTCGATGTATTGCGACGTCAGGAGCTTGCGCAATGCTCCGGCGCGGCCGTCCACGAAGAACAGCGTATCAAGACGCGCCGGCGTGCGCCGCGTCGCGTGTTCATTGATGAGCCCGAGCTCCGCCATCAGCGCGCCATGCAGCGCCAGCGGGTCGGTTTCCGGAAACGACGCAAACCAACGTTCCGCCGACTTGATGTCGGCAAAGGGATCGCGATGGGTGCTTCCGAATCCGAACATGGCAGCGTCCGCTATGGCATCTGGCTATGGCATCTGGCTACGGCATCTGGCTACGGCATAGGGCTCTATGCGAAATGCAAGAACCGCTCCTGCGCATCGAGGCGCCGCAATGGCAAGCCTCGCGGCGACGAGGACAAACGGCACCGCCGTACGGGCTGCCGGTCAAGCGGGCATCATCGCGCATTGGCTGCCGCCGGGCAAGGCGGGGCAGGGCTTTTGGCACACATCGTGCATAAACGCTTGGTGCAGCACAGCTCGGTCGGACCTATGCCAAGGGGCCTGACCGTGGCCAGTGCCCATGGACCGCTGGGCTA
>Ga0302323_100001234_pt1 | contig 20736 bp, 22 predicted proteins | sample Fen_T0_3_FD_201950 | JGI IMG/M metagenome (GOLD analysis project Ga0302323, IMG submission 201950) | Peat permafrost microbial communities from Stordalen Mire near Abisko, Sweden - Fen_T0_3 | ecosystem: Environmental > Terrestrial > Soil > Wetlands > Permafrost | place: Sweden: Abisko... | reverse complement strand
TTCCAGATGGCGTTCTTGCCTGCCGGAGTCCAGCCACCGCTCGGCGCGCTGTGATTGGTGTGTGAGCCCGCGCGTTGGCCTCGACGTCGCCCCGGACCGACGCGGTTTGCGCGGCAGCCACCACAAGCGACGGCATGCCTTCATCCCCCTGAACGCGCACATTCTACCAGGGCGTCGCTCTGCGGAAGCGATATGGCCTCAGATACCTCAGCTCTCTTCGCCGGTGAAACGAAGGGCACCCGAACGTCACGATCTACATGATGCGCTTGCATCATCGGGACTGGCGTTGCAGTCGCGTTCTCGTGGCGGGACCATGGGCGCGGCTGACAACGAGGCCCCTGACGCAGGCGCGAATAGCGTTTGTTGGTGTCGGTCTGTGGCCAAGGCCACACCGAAGGTCCGGCAAGAGAACACGATCGAGAGCGGAGGGAATCATGATTCGGATGGTTCGTCGGAGACTGCTGCCCACCACAACAATCGGGCTGGCGCTGGGCTTGCTCGCTGCGTCTGCCGCGGCCGCGCCCGACACGTACGTCTCGGCGCTGGGGCGTGACGGCGGGTCCTGTACCCGGCTGCGGCCCTGCCGGACTTTCGCGGCAGCGCTGGCCGCGACCGATCCGGCCGGTACGGTTCTGGCGCTCGATTCAGGCACGTTCAGCACTAGCTCGCTGCTGATCAATCAGTCTGTCACGATCGCCGCAGAGCCGGGTGTCCGCGCTGTGCTGAGACCGACGAGTGACTCCGCCGTGTACGTGGACGGCGGCGCCTCCGACGTCGTGGTCCTCCGCGGCCTTACCTTCATCGCCCCGCCGGGCATCGCCACGCCATCCAACGGCATCATCTACAACTCTGCCGAGGCACTCTACGTCGAGCACTGCACGATCATCGGCTTCCCGACGAAAGGTCTGCTGGTGCTCGACCACAACGGGCTCGTGGTCCGAGACACGGTGGTGCGCGGGGCCCGCGTCGGCATCAGCCTCGATGGTCCGGTACATGCCGCTCTGGACAACGTCACGATCGCCGACAGCGAGTTCGGCCTGTTGTCAGGGCTGGGCGCGCAGGCATCCATCCGCAACTCTCTGATCACCGGAAATGGGATTGGCCTGCTCGCGGACGCGGGGTTCGAAACGGTCACAGCCGAGCTCAGCATCGAGAACTGCTTGATCACGCACAATCAAACCGGGGTTGAGGTGCGCACGGCGAATTCCACCGGCCGGTTGTCGAATTCCACGGTCACGAACAACGGAGTCGGCGCGCACGCGTCAGGCGGCGTGCTCGAAACGCGCGGCAACAACACCATCCGCGGCAATGGCACGAATGTCTCGGGCACGCTGACTCCGGTCTCGGGAGAGTAGCGTTCGCGACCGACCATCGCCGGCCTCGCCAGGTGACTGAGCGCCGAACGAGGCCGGCGGCTGTGTCGGTTGCTCTCTAGCACGTGCCATCCACGTCGCCTTCGATCGATCGTGTCTGCGCTGTCCGGCCCGCGGCGCAGGCCCTGCCGCTTTGGCGCTACACTGGCTTTTGCATGAAGATCTGTGGAGCGACCCTTGTTGCTTTTCTGGTTCTGCCTCCGGCGCTAGCGTCGGGTGGCTCCGCATCCGACCCGCGCATCGTCGAGTTGCTTGGCGAGATCTCGCCGGCGCGCCTCGCGGCCACGCTCAAGAAGCTCGAGTCTTTCGGGACGCGGCACACGCTCTCGGGCGTGACTGCGCCCGACCGCGGCGTCGGCGCGGCCAGGCAGTGGATCCTCGACGAGATGAAGGGCTACTCGCCGCGTCTTCTGGTCTCGTTCGACACCTACCGCATCCCCAAGCAGGGCGAGCGCATCACACGAGACGTCGAGCTGCGTAACGTGATGGCGGTTCTGCCGGGCCGCAGGCCGCGACGCTTTTACGTGAGTGGCCACTACGATTCGGTGGCCCGTCCGGTGCCAGCAGGCGCGCCGACCGGCAGCCCGAGGAGCGCCGGCGGCTTCGACTGGATCCACACCGACAACCCAGCGCCGGGCGTGGACGACGACGGCAGCGGGACGGCGCTCACGATGGAGCTGGCCCGCGTGTTCGGCCAGAGTGGGATCGAGTTCGACGCCACGCTGGTCTTCATCTGCTTCGTCGGAGAAGAGGAGGGTCTCGTGGGCGCCAAGCTGCACGCGCAGCGTGCCCAGGCGGAGAAGATCGTCATCGACGGCGTCCTCAACAATGACATGGTCGCGAGCGCGGCGAGTGGTCAAGGCGTCGAGGACACCGCAAGCGTGAGGGTGTTCTCGGAGGGCCCGGAGGACTCTGCCTCGCGGCAGCTGGCGCGCGCCATCCGACGCGTGGCGGCGCTCTACGTGCCGGAGCAGCACGTGCGCCTGATCGCGCGCCACGACCGCTTCGGACGCGGCGGTGACCACACGGCGCTCAACCAGCACGGTTACGCAGGCGTGCGCTTCACCGAGAGCAAGGAGAACTACGCCCACCAGCACGCCGTGGAGGATGACCTCTCAGGCGTCGACGTGCAGTACCTCACACGCAATGCGCGCGTGAACGCTGCGACGCTGGCCACGCTTGGCCTGGCTCCGCCGGCCCCGACCGTGGTCGACGAGCACGGTCGGACACTACTGGGTCGCGAGCCCAGCGGTTACGACGCGCGGCTGCGCTGGGTCGCCTCGCCCGGCGCGGCTGGATACCGAATCTTCTGGCGCGAGGCCTGGACGCCCGATTGGCAGTTCGAGCGCGCGGTCGGCGAGGTGACGGAGCTGGTCATGCCCAGTGTGTCCATTGACGACTACGTGTTTGGCGTGGCTGCCGTGGATGCTGACGGACACGAGAGTCTCGTCACGGCCTACGTGAATCTCGTGCGGCCTGAACCACCTATCTTGACACTGCAGTGAAGCGCTGGCCCGCGAGGCGGCGTGGTCACGCGCAATGGTCGTCCTAGTCTGAAGCGGGCATCGGCCAACGAGACCGACTGTGACACGTGTCCGGCCGCGCTGCGTGGCACGGGCTTTGCTCTTGTCCCTGGCGAGAGAGTTGGCCTCAGGCCGTCCGGCGATGGGTCGCGCGCATTGAAGGCTGACGACTCGTTTGGAAAGGAAGAAACCTTGGACACCAACCTGGTCATCCTCATTGTCGTGCTGGTCGTTGTGTTCGGTGGCGGCGGCTTCTACTGGAACCGGCGGCGCTAGCGGGGTTCTTCCCCCGCTCGGTATCGAGCCCCCATTTGTAGATTGTTCCAGGCCGGGGTTCGCGGTTGTCACGACGCGGCCCCCGGCTCGCCCGGCGGCCTGGCCCCGACTCCTCGCCGCTCTCCGCGTTGAAGAGCCCTAGCCGTTCGCTGAGGGTCTTTGCTCGGACGGTTGCGGCTCTCAAGCCCAAAGCGGCGCCGCATCACTCCGGAGGCCTGCGGCCATGAAGGTAACGGTGCTCTTGAACGCATCAGCGGGATCGTGCGCGGGCTCCGAAGTTGCCGCCATGGCGTTGCGCGTGCGGGAGGCGTTCGAGCGCACCCATCTGGAAGCGGAGATCTTCGCGATCAGCCACGAGAGCCTCCCCGCAGCAGCACGAAGGGCGGCCGCTTCGGACGCAGATGCGGTCGTCCTGGGCGGCGGTGACGGCTCACTGAGCGCAGGTGCGGCCGCATTGGTGGGTAGCCACAAGCCTCTCGGCATCCTGCCCCTCGGTTCGTTCAACCACTTCGCCAAGGACGTCGGCATCCCGCTGGATCTCGATCAGGCGGTCGCCACGATCGAGAGGGGGCACGTCACGGAGGTGGACGTCGGCGCGGTGAACGACTGCACCTTCCTGAACAACTCTTCCATCGGCCTGTACCCCTCGACCGTGGACGAGCGCGAGGAGCTGCGCCATCGGCACGGCGGGGGCAAGTGGCCGGCCATGCTCAACGCGTGTGTGGACGTCTTCCGACGCTTCCCTCTCTTCGACGTCACACTGCAGGCCGACGACCGAGCCGTGTCGCTGACCACACCCTTCGTCTTCGTGGGCAACAACCGCTACGAGATGCGCCTGTTCTCCCTGGGGACGCGCACCAGCTTGCAGGGGGGTGAGTTGAGCATCTACCTCACGCGGAACACGGGGCGGATGGGGCTGCTCCGGTTGTTCGTGCGAGCACTTCTGGGGCGTTTGGAGCAGGGTCGCGACTTTCGTTCGGTCATGCTTCCGGAAGTCGAGATCCGGACTCGCCGCCGCTCCCTGCGCGTCTCGCTCGACGGAGAGGTGGTGCGGATGGCGTCGCCGCTGCGCTATTCCATCCGGCCGCGAGCCCTGCGCGTGTTGACCCCAATGCCTTCGGCTGCCCCGGAGGGAACATGACCATCCTCGCGCACATCTCCGACCTCCATTTCGGGACCGAAACCCCCGAGATCGTAGAGGGCCTCATTCAAGACCTCGCGTTGGTCGAACCCTCGCTGGTGGTGGTCAGCGGCGATCTCACGCAGCGGGCACGGCGTAAGCAGTTCATCGCTGCGCGCCTCTTCTTGGATCGCATCCCCTTTCCCAAGCTGGTGGTCCCCGGCAATCACGACATTCCCCTGTTCGACCTCGTGCGTCGTTTCGCGCGTCCACTCGTCCGCTTCCGGCGCTACATAAGCAAAGATGTGGATCCCTTCTTCTCCACGGACGATGTGGCCGTGCTGGGGATGAACACCGCCCGCTCCAGCGCTTGGAAGGACGGGCGCCTCTCCCTGGCTCAGATCGACGACCTTCGAAGAAAGCTGGGCCCGCTCCCGCCGCATGTATCGAAGGTGCTCGTGACGCACCACCCGTTTCTACCGCCGCCTGGGGACGCGTCGCCCCCGCTCGTAGGGCGGGCCGCTGAGGCCCTTCAAGCGGCCGAGGCCTGTGGAGTCGATCTGGTGCTCGCCGGGCACCTCCACTGCGGCTACACCGGCGACATACGCACGCACCATGGCAACATCCGACGGGCGATCCTGGTGGCCCAAGCCGGAACAGCGACCTCCCATCGCGTCCGGAACGAGCCGAACAGCTACAACCTGATTCGCCTCGCCCCGCAGCGGCTCGGCTTCTCCCTCCGCGTATGGGACGGCAAAGGTTTCCACGAGACCCATTTCGTCGAATACGAGAAGGGCGGCGTCGACTGGCAGCCGACGCTCGGGAGAGACTCGCCCCGCACGACGGGGAGCTTCTCGGCGTTAGAATCGAAGAAGGGGTGATGAAATGTCCAAGAGACACGTCAAGCTGAGTCAGCCCAAGATCGCGGAAGCATTGTCGAAGCTACCCGGCTGGAAGCTCAAGGCTGGCAAGCTCCATCGCGAATACAAGTTCGCCGACTTCGTCGCCGCGTTTGGCTTCATGACCAGCGCGGCGCTGGTCGCCCAGAGCCTGGACCATCATCCCGAGTGGTTCAACGTCTGGAACAAGGTCCGCATCGACCTCGCAACCCACGACGCCGGCGGGATCACAGCGCTCGACGTGAAGCTGGCCCATTCGATGGAAGAGCTAGCAAACCGACAGCTCGGGCGATGACGCCTTTCGAGCGGCTCTTCGAGCGCGATGGGCTGCCCCTATTCGGACTGCCTGCTGCCTTGGCAGCGACCTACGCTGGCGACTTCGGCCTCAGCCGCCCGAGGCTGTACGCGAACTTCGTCTCGTCCGCCGACGGGGTGGTGGCCCTGCCTGCGGACGGCGACTCGGGACGCATCGTCAGTGGCGACAACGAGCCCGACCGATTCATCATGGGACTGCTGCGCGCAGCCGCTGACGCTGTTCTGATCGGCGCCGGCACCTTCCGCAAGGGCGCCGGCGATTGTTCCCCAGAAGCCATCTACCCCGCGGCCGGGAAACTCTTCGCCGAGCTGCGAAAGCAGTTGGATCTTAGGCCGCACCCGCTCTTGGTCGTCGTCACTGCCTCGGGAAACATCGATCCCGCGCACCAGGCGCTCCGCGAGTGCCTGGTCGTCACCACGCCGCACGGCGAAACCCGCCTGCGGGGAGCGCTCCCGAGCGGGGCGCGGATCGTCGTGCTCGGCGCCCAGCGCATCGACGGCCGTTCGTTGCTGGACTTTCTTCACGCGCAGGGGCTGCAGGTCGTCCTCACCGAGGGAGGGCCCTCGCTGGTCGGTCAGCTGCTCGAAGAGGGCTTGCTCGACGAGCTGTTCCTCACGTTGTCACCGCGGCTCTTCGGACGCTGGTCAGGGGATGGACGCAAGTCGCTCGTCGAGGGAGTCGATTCGGGTGGACGCCCTCTAGAGCTCTTGAGCGTGCGGCGTCACGAGTCCCATCTCTATTTGCGCTACGCGCTCTGAGAAGTCGGGCCCGTACGCGCACGCCGTGCGCGCCTACCTGAGCGCCTGATAGACCGCGGTTTCAATCTGGGGCCCAAGACTGTGCAGGGCTGCGTCCTCGAGGTCCAGCATGCGCTGGATCAGCAGCAGGGAGACCATCTGCTCGACAGGGTCGATCCACACTTCGGTGTTGAACGCTCCTGACCAGCCGAACGTGCCGCGCGATGCCAGGCTGCCCGCTGCGGCAGGATCATCGAGCACTCGCACGCCGAGGCCAAAGCGATAGCCCGTGAGGTCCACGTATAGGCTGTGCAGCTGCAGCTCGTCCACCTGGTTCGACGCCAGCAGATCGACCGCTTTGCGCGTCAGCACCCGACGGCCCTCGAGCTCGCCGCCCTGGGCCAGCATCAGGGCGAAACGCGCGTAGGCCTCAGCGGTTCCCACCAAGCCGCCGCTGCCCGATTCGTAGGGGCGCAGCGGCGCTGCGCCCTTACCTTCAGTCGAGAAGGCCAGCATTCCCGCCGGCTTGACCGGCCTGAGCCCACCTGGCGTGCGCATGTAGACCGTGGCCACCTCTGGCAGCCGGTCCGCCGGCACGCGGAAGAAGAGGTCGGTAGCGCCGAGCGGCGCGAAGATGCGGCTGCGCAAGAATTCGTCCAGGCTCTGGCCTGAGGCGATCTCGATCACTCGGCCGAGCACGTCGAATCCGAGCTCGGGTGAGTAGCGGAACTGCGTGCCAGGCTGAAAGCGTAGCGGCACAGACGCCATGCGTGGCGCGACGTCGGCCAGGGTGGCCCCGGTGCCCAGGCCGCCGGGCACATCGGTGAGCATCGTCGGTTTCGGACCGGTCCCGAGCCCGGCAGTGTGCGTGAGCAGGTCCAGAAGCGTGACTTCGCGCGCCGCTGGCACGAGCCCTGTCTCGGTCTCGACGTGCAGCGCCTTGAAGGCAGGCATGAACCTGGACACCGGGTCGGTGAGGAGTAGCCGGCCCTCTTCGAGCAGCGTCAGGATCGCGGTGCTCACGACTGGTTTGGTCATCGAGGCCAGGCGGAAGATCGTGTTGGTCTGCATCTCGCGGCCGGTGGCGAGATCCATGTGGCCCTGCGCAGAGAGATGGACGATCTTGCCCTTTCGGGCGACCAGCGTGACCGCGCCAGCGATCACGCCGCGTTCGATGGACGAAGCGACCACAGCGTCGACGTGCTCGAAGCGGGGCGACGAGGAGTTGGTCTGCATGCATGGATCCGCGGCGCAGGAGCGACCCGCAGCAACGATAGCACTATCGGCAATGGCGACGACGCGAGCGCGGAGTGGACTATCTGACGCAGCGCAAGACGCTCCCTGGCCCTGCCGGCGTGGGGGGGGCGCCGAAACCCGTAACTTCCGGACTCGTGGCAGATACAACGAGAGCGCCGCAGTTGCCGGTCAGTAAGCCGTGAGACATGATGTCGCGCTGACAACGGAGGAAGCACAATGCACAAGATCGCCCGGCGCATATTCACGACTGCCGCTGCCGTCTTCTCCCTCCTCGCCCTGTCGCCAGGCGCGCGTGCCGAGGAGAAGAAGCCGGCCCTGGATCGTGACTCGCTGATCGCTGCCGCGCGCGAGCTGATCGCGACGCAGAAGTACTGCGCACTGATCACCCTTGACGAGACCGGTCGCCCGTCCGTGAGGACGATGAATCCGTTCCCACCCGAAGAGGACATGAGCGTCTGGATGGCCACCAACGATCGCAGCCGCAAGGTGCAGGAGATTCGCAAAGATCCGCGCGTGACCGTGTACTACTCCGATCATCACGAAGCGATCGGCTACGTGGCGATCACCGGGCGCGCGGTGCTGATCGACGACATGAACGAGATCAAGAAGCGCAAGCGGGACTACTGGGACAGCGCGTTCCCAGGCCTCAAGAACCTGGTTCTGATCAAGGTCGTGCCGGAGCAGCTCGACGTCCTGTACTACAAGCGCGGGATAGCCGCTGACACGGTCACCTGGCGGACCCCGTCGATCGAGCTCAAAGCCAGCGCGCCCGTCAAGTAGGCCTACCTCGCAGGCGCGGGGCTGTCTGCTGCTGGGAGCGCAGGCTGGGCAGGAGCATTCCCTGGTGCAGAGGCGGCGCGCTGCTTCTGGAACCACTCGGCATCGACCTGCTTGAAGTGCGCCTTCTGTTCTGGCAGCTCGTCCTCCTGGAAGATGGCGACCGGTGGACACACAGGCACGCATGCGCCGCAGTCTATGCACGACTCCGGATCGATGTAGAGCTTGCTTTCTGTCGCAAACTCCCCCTCATCCAACCGCGGGTGGATGCAGTCGACCGGGCAAACGTTCAGGCAAGCCCCGTCCTTCGTGCAGTCGTCCGTGATCACATAGGTCACTGAGTTCCCCCGCGTTTCACCAAGCGCCCGCGTCCTTCACTCTGCGGAGAACGTCTGACCGCAGCGACAGGTGTGCTGCGCCTGTGGGTTGCGGAACAAGAAGCGCGGCTCCCCGCCCTCAAGTTCCACGTCCAGTTCCAGGCCGTCCAGGTACTCCACGTGCTCTTGGGCTACGAGCACCGCCACGTCATCGTCGCCGAACACCTGGTCCGAGGCCTGGCGCGGCCCGCTATCGAGATCCAGGACGTAGCGCATGCGCGCCGGGCCAGGATGCCGCGCATCAGGCGCGACGCCCAGCCGCAGGGCAGGCGTTTGTGAGCCTGGCTGGTCCCCAGCCATCATCCGAACAACCTCTTTTACGCGTGGCGTCACTGTGATCATCTCAACCTCCCGACGACAACCCAATTGCATCGTCTCCTGGCACGCGCAGAGAGGTCACGTGGCTCTCGGCGTGGTACGAGGAACGCACTAACGGGCCAGACTCGACGTGGGCAAAGCCCATCGAAAGCCCGGCATGCCGCAACTCGACGAACTCGTCCGGCGGATAGTAGCGCGCCACGGGCGCATGGCTCAGCGACGGACGCAGGTACTGGCCGATGGTCAGCACGTCGGCCCCGGCCCGCTGGATCGCGCGCATACAGTCGAGGATCTCGTCCCACGCTTCGCCTAGCCCGACCATGATCCCGCTCTTGGTCACCAGGCCAAAGGCCTTGGACAGCCGCAGCACGTCGAGCGAGCGTGTGAAGCGCGCTCCCGGCCGCACGAAACCATAGAGCCGCGGAACGGTCTCGACGTTGTGATTGAGCACGTCCGGTCGGGCTGCAAACACAGTGTCCAGCGCCGAGCGCACGCCCTTGAAATCCGGTATCAAGACCTCCACGGCACAGCCAGGCACGCGCGCCCGGATCTCGCGGATGCAGGCCGCGAACGAGCCGGCACCGCCATCGGGGCGGTCGTCGCGGTTCACTGACGTGATCACCGCATGTCTAAGCCCCATCGCTGCGACGGCTTCCGCCACGCGTCGTGGCTCGTCCGGGTCCGGCGGGAGCTCCGGCAAGCCGGTCGCCACTGCGCAGAAGCGGCAGGCGCGCGTGCAGACGCTGCCGAGGATCATGAAGGTGGCGGTGCCGCGATTCCAGCACTCGCCGAGGTTGGGACAGCGGGCCTCCTCGCAGACCGTGTTCAGGCGCTGATCGCGCACCAGCCGCACCAAGCGCTCGTATCGCTCGCCCATCGGCGCGCGGGCTCTGATCCAAGCGGGTTTGGGTTCTAGCGCGAGCATCGTCGTTGGCCGCCCTCGGCGTCCTGGTCTCGCTGCCGACATCGCCAGCGGACAGGTATTCTCCCCCTTCGTACGCAGCGAGCAGCCCGTTGGGTTTGGACGCTGCGTCGATGCTGTGTCATCTTGGAGAGGGGGAGCGAGTGCCTGCCGCAACCGACGTCCGTCAGAACGTCCTCTTCTACGACGCCACGTGTGGAGTCTGTTGCGTCAGTGCACGCTTCGTGGCCTGGGCCCGTCGCGACGGAGTTGCGCTCGATGTCGCAGCGCTCGGCAGCGCCGCATCACGGCAGTTCCTGACCGAGAGCGAACGCGCATCAGCGCCGGATAGCGTGCTCGTCAAGACAACGGATCAGCGCTTGCTCGCGCGATCGGACGCCTTGATCTTCACGCTGACGCAGCTCGGGTTGCCGTGGTCAGCCCTGTCCTGGGTCGCACGTCTCGTCCCGCGAAACCTGCGCGATCGCGCCTACGATGCGTTCGCGCACCGGCGCCAGTGCATCACTCGGAGCGCGCCTGAATCGGCGCAACGCAGACCCGATGGACCCGCACCCCCTGCTCAGGGGCAGTGTCCAAGGTCGTCCAAGTCGGGGCCTCGATCTTGACGATCACGGGCGCGCCCGGTGCCGCGCGCGTGCGCATCGCATAGGGTGCCGGCGCGCGCGCGAGTCGAAATACGTGCGGCTCGTCACGCCCGATGCGAATGGTGACCTCCGGCTCTGTCAGAGGTGACGGCAGTCCGGAGTCCATCCAGAGGGTGACGCGCTGCTCGCCCGCAGGTTGTCGCGGCACGATGCGCAGCCACGCCCGTCGCTCGGTCCACCGGCCGGCCTGATCGTGCCCGGAGAAGCCGCGCGCCATCCCGAAGTCGGCCCCCCCGATGGTGACGCAGTCGGCGCGCAGCGGCGGCAGCTCCTGCCAGGCCGCGTCGAGATCGCGACCTCCGCCCTGGTCGAAGCTCAAGCCCTCGCCGGTCGCCGGGCCAGCCGCAGGCCGCTGACCTGCATCGCGCAACAGCGAAGGTACGAGCAGCGCCAACCAGCGGCCGGCAGGCTCTCGTGCCCCGCGTTCGTAGGCCTGAGCCGCGCGCAGGGGCTGACCAGCGGCCGTGAGCCAGCCGCCGTACCAGCGCCACGGTCGCGCTGCGCCAGGATCTCGCGCTGTTGCGATCGCGACCTCCCGGTCGGCGTCCGCAAACCGTCCCTGGACAACGGCGGAGTGGGCCCGCCAAAGCGGCGGTGCCGATGCGACGACATGCGCGACGATTGGCACGTATGGAAGCAACTGTAGAACCACCCACAAGCCGCCGACCGTGAGCGCCGCCCATTGGCGTCGGCTGAGGCGCTGGAACGGGCGTTGTCCCAAGCTGGCCCACGCACCCCAGGCTGCGGCGAGAAGCAGCGGAGTCAGCGCGCTGCGGTAACGAATCTCGGTGTGAAACACCACGACGATGAGGAACACGTAGTAGCCCGTCCAGAGGGCCAACAGGCGGTGCGCGGGCTTGCCTGGTGGCGCGAGCAAAGACGCCAGGAAGAGCCCCTGGGCCGTCAGGAAGAACAGGTCGTCAAGCGCGATTCTTGTCGCGTGCGACCACCAGGGTGCAGGGAGCTCAGCGACCAGCCACATGCGCAGCCCTTCGGGTCGGCAGAGATGACGCAAGTGATCGCGCACCTTCTCGACAAATGCCCCCGGCGCTGCGGCCACGTTCTGGACGGTGTAGGCCATAGCAAGCGCGGAAGAGCAACCGAGGCGCTTGCAGCGCATGACGTCTTTGGCCTGGGCCTCTCGGGCGCCAGGGTTGCCGCCTGAGTTGTCGCGCCAGAGATTGAACACAGACACGGTCTCAATCGGCACCACCCTCCCGTAGAGTCGGAAGTTCCGAGCCAACCACGGCACGATCACGAGGGCGGCCGCGGCCACGAATAGAGTGGCCCGTTTGGCGCCGCGCCGCCAGCCGCACTCGAAGAGCGTCCACAGCGCAGCGAGCGGCAGAAACGCCGAGGACACCGCGCGCGTCAGCGCCGAGAGGCCAAAAAGCAATCCGCCGACAGCAGCGCGAGCGGCCCCACGCCCGGCCTTCTCGTCGGCTGCCGCGTAGACAAGACAAACGAAGCTCGAGACGAGCAGCGGGGTATGCAAGCACTCCGAGAGGACTTCCGACGACAACGTCACGAAGGCCAGGCAGAACGCCATGGCAAGGCCCGCTGTCATGCCGCGGCGGCCGCCCACGGCCCGGCCGAGCGCGGCAACGCCGACCGCGGTCACGGCGTCCAGCGCTGCCTGGACAAGGCGGATCAGTAGGAGGTGCGCGCCGCCTAGCTTGACGAGCGCTGTCAAGAAGAGCGGATAGAGCGGCGCAACGGTCCATCCGCTCCAGTCTCTCCAATAGTCTGCGCTCAACACCTCGTGCCAGAGGTCGGCGCGCGACGCCAGGTCCATCGCTGTCCAGAAGAGCTGCAAAGACGTGGGGTAGCCGAGCGGCGGGTCTACGACCAGCACGTAGACAAGGCGCACGGCGAGCGCCACGAGAAAGACCGCGAGCCACCAGGGCGTGTGACGCCGAGCCCAAAGAATAGACGCGTCGATGCCGGACAGAGATCGGCGCGCCAGCTCCTGGAGCCGCATCTCACGCCCGCTCAAGATCGCACCGCATTGTCGCCAGAACGCTCAGCCCACGCTGCGGCGCATTATACGAGGACGCGGTCAGACTCAGAAAGCGTCCGCGCTCGCCAACGGGGCCTCTGCCGGCGCAGGCGCGTCCGACCCGCGCTCGCGCCACGCGGCTTCCCATCCCAGAATCGCCTGTTTGCGCAGCGGGCCCTCGCCGTAGTTGCCAGGATCGCCGAGTTTTCGGATCACGCGGTGGCATGGGATTAGGAACGGGATCGGGTTCGCGCCCACCGCGTTGCCCACTGCGCGCGCGGCTTTAGGCAGCCCGACGTGGCGCGCCAGATCCTCGTAGCTGATGAGATCTCCCAGCGGGATGCGCAGCAGCGCCTGCCAGACCTGGATCTGGAAGTTGGTGCCGCGTACGTAGAGATGCAGTGGTGCTTGGGCGCGCTGCGACGGAAACGCGAACACGCGTTCCGCGAGGCCCTGCGTCTCTTGCTGATCATGAATCAGTGCGGCCCGTCCCCAGCGCTGCCGCAGGCGCTGCAGGGGCTCCTCGTCGCCGTCGTTCACAAAGGAGAGTTGGCAGATCCCGCGTGCCGTCGCGGCAATCAGGCTCCTGCCGAACGGCGACGGGTGAAAGCCGTAGACGATGCTGAGACCCTCGCCACGCAGCCGCAGCTCCCCCGGCGTCGCTGCCTCGCAGCTCACCAGCAGGTCGTGCAGCCGGCCAGGCCCTGAGAGCCCAGCGTCGTAGGCAGCGTCGAGCACGCTGCGCGATTGCTCGAGCACGCGCAGGGCGTGCTCTTTCGTCAGGTACTGCAGAAACCGTTTGGGGCTGATCCCCACCCAGCGCGCAAAGAGCCGCTGGAAGTGAAACTCGCTGAGACCGACGTGCGTCGCGATCTCCTCGAGCGTCGGTTGCCGCCGGAAATGGGCGCCGAGAAAGTCGACCACTCGCTCGACTTTCTCGTAATCACGGGCCAACTGGTTTAGCTCTGCCATTTGCATCCCTCACACGCTCAGCAGACCCGATTTGCGGCCAGCGATCCACCCGGATCTTGCGGTCCGCCTAGTCGTCGTCTGTCTTGCGCGGACGGCGGCCGCCCGAGAGTTGCGATTGCGCCACCAGGCCGCAGAAGCCAAGCACGAGCCACGCGCCCAGAATCACGAGCGCCCACCGCGAGGAGTCCAGACAGTGCGCCGGGAACGTTTGCAGGGGACACCCGGCGATCGCGGCAGCCACCCCGGCCACCACAACCCACGCACCGCCGAACGCGGTGAAGAGCGTGATCAGTGGCCTCTGGAGCACCAGCGCAGCAACGCCGCCGACAGCGGCCAGCAGCAGGGTCAGAGGCCAAGCCGGAGGTGCGTGCAGGTGCTGCTGCAGCAGCGATGCGACTAGTAGCCCGAAACCGGCACCGAACAGAAATACGCCGAGCAGGTAAAGCACGCTCACGAGCACCGCGCCCACGAGGCCGCACAGCAGCGCGCCGACGATCTGCAGGAGAGGATCGAGGTGCGCGCCGCCAAGCATGGTCAGGCCTGCGGCGGTACCGGCCACGAAGCCCCAGATGCCCAGGAGGACTCTGAAGAGCCGGTAGCCGAAGAAGCAGTTGAGTAGACCGAGACCGATCAAGACGACGTACGCGAGCAGCGCGACGTCTCCGCCGCCGAGAACGCTTTGGAGGTGTCCCATAACGATGCTCCTCTAGGCGGCGCCGCCGCCCGCATACCTGGCGTCTCAGTATCGCTCAAGTGGGATTTCCGCGTCTCTGGGCCGCGTGCGAACATAGCCCGCCCATGTCGAGCGCCCCGCTGACACCCACGCGCCGCGTCGCGTTCGCGCTCGCCAGCGCGGGCGTTCTCCTGGGTGGCCTGCTCTATGCCCATGGTCTGACAACGGCGCACGCTCAGCCTGCACGCGGCTTTCTCTGGGCCTGCTCTGCCGTCGCCGTCGTGGCGGCGGCACTCGCTTGGATCCGCGCGCGCGGCCGCGTCGCGGAGGTGGGCCGGGCGTTGCCAACCTACCTGCTGTTACTCGCGCCGGGCGCGCTGTTGCTCTCGCTCCCAACCGCATACGCAGCCAGTCTGGGTGTTACTCATGTCCTGGCACTGAGCTCGCTGCTCCTGACCGCGCTCGTCCCGCTGACGCTGGCGCTCTGCGCCGCCGGCCTCGCAGACGCGTCCTTCGCTCGCTGGCGCGTCAATGTGCTGACCGCTAGTGTGTCGATGCTGCTCGCGTTGCTGACGCTCGAGGCGGGCGTGCGTCTCCTCGGTCTCGATACGGGCGGCCCCTTGCGCCGCTTCCACGAAACGCCGTTCCACACGGTGCGCAGCGCGATCCCGCGCGTGCGCTGGGAGCTCCTGCCCAGCCAAACGTGGAAGACCATCTATCCCTCCAACGAACGCCGCTACTTCGACGCCGACAACGGTGTGGCCTATCGCACGAACGACGCTGGATATAGAGGCGACCACTTCGCGGCCGAACGCGCGCGCGGCGTCAGACGCGTGGCGCTGCTCGGAGACTCGTTCGCTTTTGGCCTGGGCGTCAAAGAGAACGACACCCTAGCGCGTCATCTCGCGACCCTCCTCGGCCAGGAGGCGGCTTGCCCGACGGAGGTTCTCAACTTCGCGGTGCCGGGCTACGGGACCGACCAGGAGGAAGCGCTGCTGCGGCGCAGGGTCTTGCGCTACACGCCCGACGTCGCGGTCGTGTGGTACTTCCTCAACGACGTGGAGATCGAGGGCACGCTGGGCTTCCTGGGCGGCGACAAACCGCGTGGCTTCTTTCCGCTGGCGCGGCGTGTCTCCGCGCTGGCGCGCCTCGTGGCTTCGCGGCTCGATGCGCATCTATCCCTGCTCGCGCTCGTACACACGTACCGTGACGCTTACCGCCCGGCCGATCCGCACTGGCAGGTCGTCGAAGCGGCCTTCGCGCGCTTGGGGCGCACGGCGCGCCTGCGCGGCGTCAAGATCGCGGTCTTCGTGCACCCGATTCTCTTTCGCCTTGGACCCTCGTACCCGTTCGCCGCGATCCACCGACAGGTGATCGAGGCGGCCCAGCACGCCGGGCTCGAAGCCTACGATCTCGCGGACGCTTTTGCCGGCAAGCGCGCGGAGGACTTGTGGGTGCACCGTTCCGACCAGCACCCCAACGAGATCGCCCACGCGCTGGCCGCCCGCTTCGCCGCCGAGCGCATCCGCCCGCTCTTGCCGGCCTGCGACGCCGCGGGTCGCTGAGTCGCTCAGCGTCCGGTGGCAGCTCGGAAACGAGCGCTAACCGGCCTTGGTCAGCTCTGAAAGCACGAGCTTGGCAACGCCCTTGAGCGTCTCGAAAACGCCGATGCCCTTTGAGGCAACGGCCTCGTAAGTAGGCTCGCTCTTGCGCACGAGCAAGCGCCGCAGCTCATCGGTAGAGGCGACGTTGGGCAGATCGCGTTTGTTGAGCTGCAGCACGTAGGGCATCGCCATCAGGTCGTAGCCCTGGCCCTTGAGGTTGATGACCAGGTTCTCCACTGACTCGATGTTGGCGTCCATGCGCTCGACCTGGGAGTCGGCCACGAAGATGACGCCGTCGACGCCCTTCAAGATCAGCTTGCGGCTGGCGTCGTAGAAGACCTGCCCGGGTACCGTATAGAGATGAAAGCGTGTCTTGAAGCCGCGTACGGTGCCCAGCTCGAGCGGCAGGAAGTCGAAGAACAGCGTGCGATCGGTCTCGGTCGCGAGCGATATCAGCTTGCCCTTGGCGCTCGGGTTGGTCTTCTCGTAGATGAACTGAAGATTCGTCGTCTTCCCGCACAGACCGGGACCGTAGTAGACGATCTTGCAGTTGATCTCGCGCGAGGCGTAGTTGATGAACGTCATCGAGACTGACCCGGGTTCTTGTCCTTACTCGCTGAACAGGCTATCGATGTCTTCGTCCGTGATCTCGGCGAAGGGGCTCTCGAACGCGGTCCCTGCCGCGGCGCGCTCCTTCTCGACCTTGCTCATGATGCGCCCGAAGACGTCGGCCAGCTCGCTAGACGCCTTCTTGACCCTAAGCCGCACGAGCCCAAGGGAGGAGCGCTCGTCGAATATCACGACGAGGATCACCCGCTGCGCCACGATGGAGATGTGGATGTTGTCGCGCTCGCCCTCGTGGAAGAGGATCGAGAACTCCTTCTCGCCGATCAGTCGCGCGAGCCCGTCTGTGGCCGCGACGTTGCCTGCGGTGAGCGACGCCAGGGACGTGGTGTCCAGGTTCTCGATCTCGCCGTGCGCTGCGATTTGTTGCCCGTTCTTGTCGACGAGGAACACGACCTTGGCGTTGGCGTCTACCTTCAGCTTGGCGATGATCTGCTTGATCTGGCTGAACTCCTCCTCGTACATCACGATATCTGGCGCCGCCATTCAGTGATCCTCCTCCAAGCTCAAGCCATCCTGGACTGACGCAGACACACTCGCAGGACTTTCATTTATAGCCCGCCGGTTACGCAAATGCAAGGCAGTCGCGAGAGGCGTTGTGCGGTTAGTTGTTGAGCAATAGCGACTTCGCGCACGACGCGGCTCAGAGTCGCTATTGCCTAGTACTCGCGGCGTCCCTCGAGCGCTCTGGCCATCGTGACCTCGTCGGCCCACTCGAGCTCAGATCCGACCGGGATGCCAGTGGCGATCCGCGTCACGCGCACGCCGAGCGGCTTGAGCATCTTCGAGAGGTAGATCGCGGTCGCCTCGCCTTCGGCCGTGGGACTCATGGCCAGAATGGCCTCCTCGACGCCACCTGCTCGCACGCGTTCCAGCAAGCTGGCGATACGGAGCTGATCCGGTCCGATCCCAGCCAAAGGCGCGATCGAGCCGTGCAGGACATGGTAGCGGCCCTTGAACCCGCCGGCGCGCTCGACAGCCATGATGTTGTGCGGTTCCTCGACCACGCAGATGACCTGATCGCTGCGGCCGGCATCGGAGCAGATGGCGCACGTCTCCTGATCGGTGAAGGCATGGCAGCGGTCGCAAGTGCGGATCGCATCGAGCAGCTCGGCGACGGCCGAGGCCAGCCGGGTCGCCTCCTCGTGGGAGCCGCGCAGCAAGTGAAAGGCGATGCGCTGGCCAGATTTCGGGCCGATGCCTGGCAGCTTGCGCAGCTCGTCGATCAATCGGGCGAGTGGGGCAGGGTATTCCACGGCGGCGAGTCTATAACGGCCTCACGCGGCCTGCACGCACGCGCCACTCAGCGCAGGTCGACGCAGGCCAGCGGGCATACACCTTGGCCGAGATCAGGCGCCTCGCTGGAGCGCAACACACACAGGCGGCCGGTCGCGTCCGCGCAGAAGGAGCGCAGCCGCGCCCCAGCCGTGGTCGGTGTGGCGACGTAGGCGAACGCTGCCACGCTCGTCGGGGAGACGCGCCGCTCGTCGACCGTGCCGCGCGCAGGTGGCGGTCCAGGATGAAAGACAAAGCGGTAGTCGCCGCGCGTTTCCGCCGCGAACGCCGCGGCGTCCAGAAAGGCGCGTCCCGTCGCCGGGTAGCGGGGGATGCAGCGACCGGGCGCAGCGAGGCAGTCGAGGCGGTCATAGTGGCCTGCGTTCGACTGGGAATAGCGCAGCTCAGCCACGACCACTGCGCGCAGCTCACGCAAGGCCGCGCCTTCGTTGGCGGTCGCCTGGCTGCGTAGCCGTTCCGCGACGCTCAGGCTGCCGGCGATCACCGCCGCTGCTACAACACAGAGAATCGTGGACCACACCATCCAGCGAGAGCGACGCGGCGCCACGTCGGGGGCGCCCGTCGACGTCGTCGGCTGTGCCTCAGCCGCCGGTTGGAGGCGCGCGTGGCAGCGCTGGCAGAACGCGTTGCCCGGGAGCGCGGCAGCGCCACAGCGCGGGCACGACGGCACGCTCAGCAACGCCGCACGAGAGCGCTGAGCAGCTTGCGCTCCTTTGGCCCAGGCTGATCAGCGGGATGCCCAAGCGGCGTGAAGACGATGGGTTCCTCTTCTGACGGCAGGGCCAGAACCTCACGTGCCGCGACAGCGTCGAAGGCCCCGATCCAACAGGTACCCAGACCTTCGTTTGCAGCGGCCAGGATCATGTGGTCCATGGCGATCGCCACGTCGACGTCAAGGTAACGGCGGCCGTCACGCCGCACCCACGCCTCGGCGCTCACCCCCGTGACGAACAGCCACAGCGGCGCCGCACGCACCCAGTCGCGGCGGGAGATACGCGCTAACGACTCACGCCGGGGCGCGGTCTCGACCACGACGACGCGAAACGGCTGCCGGTTGCAGGCCGTCGGCGCGAGGCGCGCCGCGTCGAGGATGCGCGTGAGCGCCGCCTCGTCCACTGCATCCGGCCGGTACGCGCGGCAACTGTAGCGTCGTCGAATCAGCTCAGAGAACTCCATGGCTATCGTCTCTTCGTCCAGCGGCGCTTCGCGCGCTCAGCGGCCAGTTTCCTCCGTAGTGGACGATTGGCGATAGAGTCGCGCCACGGTCGGTATGACCCAGCTGCGTGGCAGGCAGTGCATGAGCCACGCCGTGACGCGGTTCATCGCGCCCGGCACCACCAAGGCGCGACGCGCCACGAACGCACGCACGGCTGCGGCCGCGCAGGCATCGGCCGACATCATACCGGGGCCGTCCGCAGCGAATTTCGCGGACAGACCCGAGAGGTCGAGCATTTCGGTGGCAATCCCGCCAGGCGCGAACACGCTCACGCTCACGCCGCTTTGGCGCAGCTCCTCCCGCAACGCCAGGCCGAAGCTCGTGAGCAAGGCCTTGGTCCCGCCGTAGACGGCCTGGTAGGGCATGGGCACCAGGCCCGCCATGCTGGCGACCAGGAGCATCCCGCCTCCCTCGCCTTGCGCCACCAAATAGCGCCCGAAGAGCTGAGCCAGACGAACAGGCGCTGCCGCATTCGTCGCCAGCAGCGTCTCGACCGACGCAGCGCTCTGGCTTAGCGTTTGACCGTAGAAGGTCACGCCGGCGTTCAGGACCACGCCTTTGACCGCCCGCCCGTTCGTGGCCTCCGCGAAGCAACGCTCGAGGTCCGCAGCGCGCGTCAGATCGGCGACGATCGGTAGGGTGGTCGCGCCCCAGCGCTCGCTGAGCTCGCGCGCCAGCTCGGCCAGCCTGTCCGCGCGTCGCGCCACCGCAACGACATGGCCATGGTAGTCGCGCGCGATCACGCGGGCGATCTCGCGCCCTAGCCCGGACGAGGCGCCTGTGACTACCACGTAGCGGCCAGCCAACGCCAAGGAACGCGCCATCGATCTCTCTCCAGTCACTTCACAGCGACGAGGGTCTGGCCGCGCGTCACGCCGCTGTCGTTGGCGGCATCGATGCTCACGAAGTACGGCACGCCGACGTTCAGGCTGCCGATCTCCACGTAGCTCGCGTCGTACACCTGGTAGTTGCCGAACAGGCGGTCCGCCGCGGTGCCGTAGCGCACGATGTGAAAGTCGGCCCCCTTGGCTGGCGTCCACGAAACGCGCACGCGACGGGGATCTGCTGCGTCGCGGCTGGCGACAATGGCCTGCACCTGCTTCGGGGGCGCACCCAAACCGTTGCCGAAAACGCGCAGCTCGCTCACGGCAAAGCGGCCGCCGTCCGGCATGTGCACGTTGACTAGGCGCACGTAGCGTTGCATGGCCGGCCGATCGAGCTGCACGTAGTCGATCGGCGCGTTGTAGCTGCTCCCGCGACGGTCGAAGAGCGGAGTCCACTTCCGTCCATCGGCGGACGCTTGCGCAGCGTACTCGTAGGTTTCGCCGCGCGGATGGCCGAAAGGCGCCGCATCCAAATCGGCGAAGGCGACCTCCAGGGCCTCGATGCGGCAGCGCTTGCCGAGGTCGACGCTGAGCCACTCTCCGGCGGCCGCAGATGCGGCCGACCATCGAGTGCGGGCGTTCTCGTCAAAGGCGTTTTCGGCAGGGAAGCCGTCCTGCGTCGAAGACGCCTCGGCGCGCTTCGCGCCCGACAGCAGCATCCAGCCCGGCGAGTTGCCCGAGAGGGGGTCTGCCGCGACTCCCGGCGCATACTGCGGATAGTCGCCGAGATATGTGTCGACCGCCAGCTGGCCGTCCGCAAGGAAGCCCGCCGGGTAGAGCGCGAGGTGCGGCGTGCGGCCGGCGTGCTCTGGAAAGGAGGCGCCGGCAACGTACCAGAGGCGGCCACCGGCGTCGACGAAGGTGCGACCGTGGCGGACACCGCTGACGAAGCCGGCGGGCCTGCGCGCGAACGGGCTGTACGCGGCATA
>Ga0302323_100001233_pt1 | contig 20737 bp, 15 predicted proteins | sample Fen_T0_3_FD_201950 | JGI IMG/M metagenome (GOLD analysis project Ga0302323, IMG submission 201950) | Peat permafrost microbial communities from Stordalen Mire near Abisko, Sweden - Fen_T0_3 | ecosystem: Environmental > Terrestrial > Soil > Wetlands > Permafrost | place: Sweden: Abisko... | reverse complement strand
CTTCGCTCTGCTGGTCGGGCGCCTCGGGATCCCATACCTGTGGGCCACGGTTCTGATCTTCGTGCTCGTCAACGGCTACGGCTTCATCGCCAACCGCCGCTGGGTCTTCCGCGTCGCCGACCGCCCCGGCCGCCGGATGATCCGCTACTACGCCACGATGGCCGCCAGCCTGGGGCTGAACCTGCTGTCGATGGCCGCCCTCGTGGGCGGTCTCGGGATCGGCTATTTGGTGGCGAGCGTCATCACCTCGGCCTGGCTGGCGCCAGTGCTGTACCTGGCCCACGGCCGGGTCGCGTTCCGGCGAGACGCCGCTCGAGACCCTGGGACGAAACCACGCATCCTCCTGGTCACTCACTACTACCCGGAGCACGGCGGCGGCGTCGAGATCGTGGCCGGAAAGCTGGCGGCGCTGCTCGGCGGCGACTTCGAGATCGAGTGGCGCGCGTCCGGTGCTCCCGGCACGGGCGGGGAAGTCGGAGTTTCGCGGCGACCGATGCGGTGCTGGAACTGGCTCGAGCGGCACGCCGGACTGCCCATCCCGGTCCCCTCGCCCCTCGCGACGGCCGCGGTCGTGAGAGCCGCCCGCCGCGCCGACTGCGTCTGGATCCACGACCTCATCTACCCCGCGAACCTGGCGGCCGCCGTGGGCGCGCTCACCGCCGGAACACCGCTCTTCGTCACGATCCACGTCGGCGCCATCCCCTACCGGAACCGTGTCGTGCGAAGCGTCATGGCCGCGGCCGTGGCGATATCGGGGAGCCTGCTGCTGACTCGGGCCGCGGTTGTGGCATTCGTGAGCGAGCGCGTCCGGAGCGAATTCCTGGCCCGCTGGCGGTTGCGGAACGAGGAGCTGATCCCCAACGGAGTGGACGTCGTGACGTTCGCGCCGCCGGCAGCGGGCGACCGCGACCGAACGCGGGCGGCACTGGGCCTGACGTCGGGCGATCCGGCGCCGGACACGACCGCTCCGAGCCTGCGCCCCGCCGGCCGGCACATCGTTCTGTTCGTCGGCCGCTTCGTCGAGCGCAAGGGCCTGCGCCTGCTCCACGAGGTCGCCGCGGCCACGCCGTCGATCACGTGGCTCTTCGCCGGCCACGGCCCGCTCGATCCCGGCGACTGGCACCTTCCGAACGTCCGGGTCGAGCGGACCCGCTCCGGGGCGACGCTGGCCGAGCTGTACGCCGCGGCCGACCTGCTCGTGCTACCCAGCGTCGGCGAGGGTTTCCCGCTGGTAGTCGGCGAAGCATTGGCCGTGGGGCTGCCCGTCCTCGTCGATCCGTCCACGGTCGCCGGCTATCCGGCCGTCGCCGCGGTGGCCGAGAGCGAGCCCGCCATCGGCCCCGACGCGGCCGCTCGCTGGCAGACCCGTATCGAGACGATGCTCGATGCCGGCGAGGACGAGGACGTGGCGGCGCGGTCCGCCCGGGTCGCGTTCGCCAGGGAGCACTGGAGCTGGGACGCCGGCGCGGCCGAATACCGGCGATTGTTCGGGGCAATCCTGGCTAGCGACGGCGCTGGAAGCGACATCGCTCAGGGTCGCGAGTAGCCGCTCCCGAAATCGGTCGTGACCACGAGCCGCGAGCCCGGGAACCACTTGTCCACCAGGGCCTGATCCGCCACTGGTCCCCGGCTGATCAGGACCAGGAAGCCCTGCGTCGAAGGGTTGTTGTTGAGGGTGATTCCCGGAATCAGCTCCTTGTCCAGGTCGATGAAGACAAGGTTGACGCCGGGCTTGCTCAACTCGGCGATCGGTTTGTCACTGAGACCCGCCAGCCCGTGGGCGTAGGAGGTTTCCAGCGGCACGACCAGGAAGAAGCCGACCAGCGCGGCGGCCAGGGCCGTGTTTCGCAGGCGCTCCCAGCCCGGTTTGACGAGCTGGACGCCGGCCAGGATCGGCAGCACGCCCCACGCGACGTAGTAATACCGCGCGCCGTAGCCCAGGCCCTGGTCGCCGGGGAACAGGACGTACAGGACCACGGTCGAAATGAACGATGCCCCGAGCAGCCGGACGCCGATGTTGTCGCGAGTGCTGCGCCAGCCGACCCAGGCCACGACCATCAAGCCCGGCGCGGCCCATGCCCAGGCCCGGCACAGCTCCCAGAATCGATAGCCCAGCGACGTCAAGGTCGGGACCGAAATCAGGAGTGACAGGCGCGAGAACCAGACCGCGCCCGCCGCCGACGAGTCGGTCGTGCGCAACGAACCCTGCAGCATCACCCAGCCGACGAGCACGACGAGCCCAGGGACGTAGGCCAGAGCCAGCGGAATCAGCCGCTTCCGCCGCGCCGGATCGGCGAGCAGCCAGATGCCCCACGGCAGCGCGAACACGGCATGCGGGAACGGGTTGTTGAGGACCAGGGCCAGGCTGCCGACAAGACCCGCCAGGAACGCGTCCCGCATCCCGCCCCGGAGCAATAGCCAGGCGAACAGGAGGCTGAGGGCGAGATGGCCGGCGGCCGGAAAGACGCTCATGCCGGTCAGGACGAACGTGCCCGAAGTGAGCGCCAGAAACAACGCCACCGTCGCCGCTTGCGCTCCGCCGAGCAGCCTCGCGAGCTTGCCGATAAGCAGGACGCTCGAGGACGCGGTCACGGGCCCGAGCAGCCAGGGCACCCCGAGCCAGACGAATGGGGTCATGAGCAGCGCCCAGCCGGGCCAGTAGATCGACATCGCCCGGCCGTCGGCTCCCACGAGGACGATGTAGCCCTGGAACTTGGGCACGAGCATCTGGTCCACCAGGCCGACCGGATATTGGTCGATCACCTTGAAGTGCGAGAAGAGCCTGGCCTGGAAGAGCGCGGCCTGCTCGTCGGGCGTGGCCGGAGCCGTGCCCATCGTCCACACGGCGCCGACGGCAAGGACGATCAGGACTGCGACGGCCAGCACCAGAAGCCTCCGGTCGGTGGCGTCGGGCAGTGGGATCGACCTGGGCCGTCTGGTCATCCAGATTCCGAACACGAGACTCGCCAGGACGAGGCCCGCGGCCGGCATGTCCACGTCCTGCCCGACGAAAGCCGGCTGGCCGCCGGCCGCGATCAGCCGCACGACCAGGATCGCGAATACCGCACAGGCCACGACGAACATGGCCAGGCCGGTCTTGAAGACCGGGGAGGCGGCGCGCCAGCGTTCCTTCACGACTTGGGCTCGCTTTCGGGTTGCGGCCTGCGGCGTTCCTCACCGGGCTCGCGATGCCCCTCCTCGGCCACCAGCCACATCACGAACGAGCTGAAGCACACCTGCACGCCGGCGGCGACGAGCGTTGCGGCGACGATCGTCGGATGGACGCTGCTCTCCGCCGGCCCGCCGCCGGTGGCCACGAAATGGGTCAGGACCGCGACCTGAACCGCGATCCCCGCGGCGATCATCACCAGGCCGACGAGCAGACCCTGCTCAAGGCGGAAACGTGTCTGCGCCCAGTTGGCCAGGCGGCTCTTCATCGCCGGGTGGGTGCGCTTGATCAGCAGCTTGGCCAGCGTCCCGAAGACGAGGAGCGACAGGCCGCTCAGTGTCAGCATCGACCCGATCGCCAGCCAGTGGATGCCGAGGTATACCGACCCGATCGTGACGGGGCCGCCGGCAAGCAAGAGGACCAAAACGCCGCCCAGAACCAGTGCGGCCAGCGCCGGGCCCAGGAACAAGTAGTCGGGCGCATACGTGGCGATGAAGCGGAGGTGCCGCCAGCCGTCGCGGAACGTCTGCAGATGTGGGGCACGGTCGCGGCCGTCCGGGTAGAGCACCACCGGCACCTCGCCGATGCGCAGTCCGGCCAGAACCGCGTTCGCGACCATTTCTGTGGCGAACTCCATGCCGGGGGTGCGGACGTGCATCCGGCGGTACGCATCGGCCGTGAACGCGCGCATGCCGCAGTGGAAGTCGCCGACCGGCGAGTGGAATGCGATGCGGGCGATGAACGACAGGATCGGGTTGCCGACGTAGCGATGCAGCGACGTCATGGCGCCCGGCTTGATACCGCCCTTGAATCGATTGCCCATCACCAGGTCGAAGCCGGAGCGGATCTTGTCGATGAAACCGCCCATGGCCGACCAGTCGTACGACTCGTCCGAATCGGCCATGACGATGATCGGGGCACGCGCCGCTTCGATACCGCCCATCAGGGCCGCGCCGTAGCCGCGGCGAGTGACGTCGATCACCCTCGCTCCGAGCGACCTCGCGATCTCCTGCGAGCCATCGCGCGATCCGTTGTCGGCGACGATCACCTCGCCGGCCAGACCCAGGTCCCGGAAGCAGGCCTGCGCCTTTTCGATGCACGCGCCGATAGTCCGGGCCTCGTCGAGGCACGGCATGACTGCACTGACCTGAGGCGTGGGGACTTCGGAAGCCATGGCTGTTGGCAAGATAGGGTAGAAGCAGATCGGCAGGCACCGGTACTTACGGGTGATCGCCCGCGCCGCGGCCGAGGTGCGCCAGGCGACCCACGTTTCTTGCCATCGACGCGTTAGCACGCCGTTAACAATTTGCTATCAGCATCAAAGGCAGTAGGCGCGAGAGTGCTCATTTCCGAATTCGCCCGCCGGTGAGCGGGCGGCGCCGTCAGCAATCAGAGGAGTGGTGCTGGTGGATATGGCGCCCCGGCGGCTCGCCGCCATCGGGCTGGCAGTCGTGCTGATCATCGGCGTTGGATTCGGCATCGTGACGTCGATTCACACCGGTCCAAGCGTGGCTACGGTTAGCGTCAGTGGCCTCATCGGCTCCGAGAAGCTGCCGTTCTTCCAGGATCAGCGCGTCGTCGATGCCCTGAAGGCGGGCGGGTTCATCGTAAACGTCAAGACGGCCGGATCGCGTCAGATTGCCCAGGCCGATCTATCCAAGGTCGACTTCGCGTTCCCGGCCGGTATACCTGCCGGCACGAAGATCAAGAACGACCACGCCGGCAGCACCGCATATCAACCGTTCTACACGCCGATGGCTGTCGCCAGCTGGAAGCCGATAGCCAACCTGCTGATCTCGGCCGGAGTGGCCCATCAACGGACCGGCTACGTTGCCCTCGACATGGACGACTTCATGAAGTCGACCCAGAAGGGGACGCGCTGGACAGACCTGCCCGGCAATACAGATTACGCGGTCAACAAGAGCGTTCTAGTGACTTCGACGGATCCCCGGACATCGAACTCCGCAGCGATGTACCTGGCACTGGCGAGCTACGCCGCTAACGGCGACAACATCGTCCAGAGCGACGCAGACGTCGCAACGGTGATGCCGACCGTATCGCCGCTGTTCCTGAAGCAGGGCTTCGTCCAGAGCAGCACCGAGGAGCCCTTCGACGACTACCTGGTCCAGGGCATGGGCAAGAGCCCGATGGTGATGATCTACGAGTCCCAGTACGTGGCTCGTGCGGCGGCGAATGACGGCAGCATCACGTCGAACATGGAGTTGATGTATCCCGAGCCGACGATCTTCTCCAAGCACACCTTCGTGGCCCTGGATGACAACGCCCGCCGCCTGGGCGATTTCCTGACCAATGACCCGGGCATCCGCAAGCTCATTACGGAGTTCGGATTTCGGACCAGCGACACGGCCGGCTTCGGCAAGTTCGTTGCCGACAAGGGCATTTCCGTGCCGGACAGCTTTGTGAACGTGATCGATCCCCCAACGTACGAGATCCTCGAAAAGATGATTACGCAACTGGAGCAGTTGTACGGCACCGCCTAATTCCGGCCAATGCAGGGAGAAGTTCCGATGAGTGATTCGCTCAACATCCTCCAGGCGTCTGGAAATGCCTCTGCGACCGGCCTCGCAGCGCCGTCTCATGGAGCCGAAATAGACGCGGCTTCGGGCGCCGGCGCTCTGTCGCTGACTCCCCCGTCGGCCGTGGCTGTCGTTGCGGCCCCGGCCGCGGAGCAGGCCGTCAAGCTCGATCCCGCGGCTACCAAGAAGCTCGACGACATGGCCGGCGCCTATCTGGGCTCGATCGCCAATCTCGACGTCCAGGACCCCAAATTCGACGCCCGAGCATCCGACATCCGAAAACTCGGCGACGACGATATCAAGGCCTCGGCGCAGGTTTCCTCGCGTCTCCTCGACCGGCCGGTCGCGTCGATGCAGCACGGTGGCATTTCGGGCACGTCGGCGGTCTCGAAAAGCCTGATCGACCTGCGCAACCAGATCGACGATCTCGATCCCTCTCACCAGGGCGACCTCCTATCGGTCCACAAGATCCTGGGGATCCTGCCGTTCGGCGATCGTCTGCGCGACTACTTCGGCAAGTACCAGTCCAGCCAGAGCCATATCAACGCCATCATCACGTCGCTCTACCACGGCCAGGACGCGCTCCAGAAGGACAACGCCGACATCGAGCAGGAGAAGGCGAACCTGTGGGCGATCATGGAGCGCCTGCGCGAGTACATCTATCTCGGCCAGAAGCTGGACGACGGTCTGTCGGCGAAGATCGCCCAGATCGAGACCGGCGACCCGGAAAAGGCCAAGGTCCTCAAGGAGGACATGCTCTTCTACGTCCGTCAGAAGGTCCAGGATCTGCTCACCCAGCTCGCCGTCTCGGTCCAGGGCTACCTCGCCCTCGACGTCATTCGGCGCAACAACATAGAACTTATCCGCGGCGTAGACCGCGCCACGACCACTACCGTGTCGGCGCTGCGCACGGCCGTCATCGTGGCCCAGGCCCTGGTCGATCAGAAGCTCGTGCTCGACCAGATCACGGCCTTGAACACGACCACCTCGAACCTGATCGAGAGCACGTCGGTCATGCTCAAGCAGCAGTCGGGCGCGATCAACGCGCAAGCCTCTTCCTCGACGGTGGACCTCCAGAAACTCCAGAACGCTTTCGACAACATCTACGCCACGATGGACGAGATCGACTCGTTCAAGCTCAAGGCCCTGGACAACATGAGCCAGACCGTCACCGCGCTGACCGCCCAGGTCGGTAAGGCCCAGGCCTATCTGGACCGGGCCAAGTCCCGCGACGCCGGTTCCAGCGAGGCCGACGACGGAGCTCCTGCGGGCGAGTCCGGCCTGACGCTCAAGTGATCCGCGGCCCCAGATGTTGAAGCCGGTCCGGCTCCGGCGCCTGAGCCTGATCCTCGCGGCGGCGGCCCTCGTCGGCGTCGCCAGCGGGTGCGGTTCGGACTCGTCCCCTAACCCGAACGATCCCAAGACCCTCACCGTCCTGGCCGGGTCTGAAGTCAAAGACATCGTGCCGATGCTGCCGGCCCTCAAAGCCGCAACCGGCGTAACGCTGTCGTTGAGCTACTCGGGCAGCCTGGAGGGCGCGGAGCGTATCGACGGCGGCGAAACCCCGGACGTCGCCTGGTACAGCCTGGGCAACTACCTGCGCCTGCTTCCCAACGCCGGCAAGCGAGTGGTGGCGTCCACCAAGATCATGCTCAGCCCCGTGGTAATCGGCGTGAAGCAGTCGGTTGCGGCCCGGTTCGGCTGGGCCAACAACGCGAAGGTCAGCTGGAAGGACATCCAGGCGAAGTCGGCCGACGGATCGTTCCACTTCGCCATGACTAATCCGGCAGCCTCGAATACCGGCTTCTCCGCTCTCATCGGAGTCGCGACCGCGCTCTCCGGCAGCTCGGACGCCATCGATACCGGCACCATCGACACCCCGGCCCTGAAGGACTTCTTCAAGGGCCAGAGTCTCACCGCCGGCTCGTCCGGGTTCCTGGCCGACGACTACGTCCGCCAGCAGAACAACCTCGACGGCATCGTCAACTACGAATCGGTGCTGATGTCGCTCAATAGCGGCGGCAAGCTCAAGGAACCGCTCACCCTGGTCTACCCCAGCGAGGGCATCGTCACCGCGGATTACCCGATGATGCTGCTCAACGGGGCAAAGAAGGACGCCTACGACAAAGTCGTCGCCTGGCTCCTCGATCCGGTCCGGCAGCGCCAGATCATGGCCGACACCAATCGCCGCCCGGCCATCGCGGGTCTGCCTCTCGACGCCAAGTTCCCGACGGCGACCCTCGTTCCGGTGCCCTTCCCTTCCAAGCTCGACACCGTCAACTCGCTGCTCAGTGTCTACCTGAATCAGATCCGCCGGCCTGCATCCGCCGTGTTCGTCCTGGATCTCTCCGGCTCCATGAACGGCGTCCGCCTCGACAACCTCAAACACGCACTGACGCAGTTGACCGGTCTGGATCAATCACTGACCGGCCAGTTCTCGGGTTTCCGGGCGCGTGAACAGGTGACCTTCATCACGTTCTCCACGGCAGTCGAGGACGTCAAGACGTTCACGATCGACGACACGAACACCAACGGCCCCGACATGGCGGCCATACGTGACTACATCGACGGCCTGCGAGCCAGCGGCAGCACGGCCATCTACAGCGCCCTCGAGCAGGCCTACTCGACGGTCGGGACGCAGATATCGACCGACCCGAACAGGCTCTTCTCGGTCGTGCTGATGACCGACGGCGAGAACAACGCGGGCGCGTCGGCGAGCGAGTTCGCGGCGGCCTACGGTCAGCTCCCGGCGGGGACGCAAGCCATCCACGTCTATCCGATACTGTTCGGGGACGGTGCCGTGAGCGACATGCAGTCCATCGCGTCAACAACCGGCGGCACGGTCTTCGACGCCCAGAAGGCTTCGCTCGACTCAATCTTCAAGCAGATCAGGGGCTACCAGTAGAGTGAGCCGTCGCTTCGAGGTGTACCTCTATTCCCGGCGCAACATCGTCGGCTGCGTCCTGGCGCTCGGCGGCCTGGTCCTCCATTTCTCCGGATTGATACCCGGAATTGCGTGGCTCCCGATCACGGCCGGGCTGTACTTCATCGGGGTCCTTTTGACTCCCGGCGAGGGTGGCCTTGGCCTGCGGCTCGACGCGGCCCAGGACGCCTCAGGTGTCCGAACCGCGCTCGATCAGCTGATGGGTTCGATCAAGGGCCGGGTTCCGGACGACATCTACGCCAGGGTGTCGGCGATCCGGGACTCGATCCTCGTCACGCTCGGGAACGGAGCCGGAGCCGGGCCGTCGATGGTCGCCGACCCCAACGTCTACCTCATCCGGCAGACGGCGATGTCGTACTTGCCGGACGCGCTCAACGCGTATCTGGCCCTGCCGCGCCTGTATGCGAACCGGAATCTCGGCGGCCGGAAGAGCCCCCACGACACGCTCCTGGATCAGCTCAACCTCATGAACCAGAAGATGTCCGAAGTCGCCGAGGCGATGGTCGCCCACGACGCCGACCGGCTCGAAGCGCACGGCCGGTTCCTGGCCGAGAAGTTCGGCGGCTCAACGCTGGACCTTGGATCGGGCGCCGCCCGAGCGCTGCCTGGCGGGCAGGCCAAGCCGCAGTAGGGCCCGGGACCGGGCCGACTTGCCCGCATCTGGTAACCTCGATGACCCCCGCCCACTGTGAGACGGGGCAAGAGAACGCGAGTGGAAATGATGGCAGAGAGACCGCGCACACTTGTCGAAAAGATCTGGGACGACCACGTAACGGCGTCCGACCCCGGAGCCCCGGCAATTCTCGCGATCGATCTTCACCTCGTTCACGAGGTCACCAGCCCGCAGGCATTCACCGGCCTTCGAGCCCGCGGCGCGAAGGTCCGCAAGCCCGGACAGACGGTGGCTACCGCCGACCATTCGATCCCCACGACGGATCCGTCGATCCCGATCGCCGATGAACTGGCCCGCAAGCAGCTCGCCCAAATCGAGGAGAACTGCCGCGAGTTCGGGATCCCGTTCTACGGCAAGGGCTCGGTTTCGCGCGGCATCGTCCACGTCATCGGGCCGGAGCTCGGGCTGACCCAGCCGGGCATGACCATCGTCTGCGGCGACTCCCATACCGCCACCCACGGCGCCTTCGGGGCGCTGGCGTTCGGCATCGGGACGAGCGAGATCGAGATGGTCCTGGCCACTCAGACGCTGCTCCAGCGCAAGCCAAAGACCTTCCGGGTCCAGATCGACGGCCGGCTCCAGCCGGGCGTCGGCGCGAAGGACATCATCCTCGCCCTGATCGCCAGGATCGGCGTCGGCGGCGGAACCGGCCACGTCTTCGAGTTCACCGGCGACGCCATCCGCGCCCTGTCGATGGAAGAGCGGATGACCGTCTGCAATATGTCGATCGAGGGCGGCGCCCGCGCCGGTCTCATCGCCCCGGACGAGACCACGTTCGCGTACCTCAAGGGCCGGCCCCACGCACCCAAGGGCGCGGCCTGGGACACGGCCGTCGCGGCGTGGCGCAAGCTGCCGACCGACGAAGGCGCGACATACGACCAGACGATCGTCATCGACGGCGACAAGCTCGAACCGATGGTCACGTACGGCATCAACCCCGGCCAGGGCATCTCGGTCACCGGCCGGATCCCCGGACCGGCGGACGTGGCCCCGGCCGACCGCGAGGAAGTCGAGCGTGCCCTGGCCTACATGGGGCTCGAGGCGGGCAAGTCGATTGCCGGCCAGAAGCTCGACGTCGTCTTCATCGGCTCGTGCACCAACGGCCGGATCGAGGACATGCGCGCCGCGGCTTCGGTGCTGCGCGACCATCACGTGGCCGCCGGCCTTCGGGTCCTGGTCGTCCCCGGTTCGCAGCAGGTCAAGAAGCAGGCCGAGTCGGAGGGCCTCGACGCGGTCTTCAAGGCTGCCGGCGCCGAGTGGCGCGAGAGTGGCTGCTCGATGTGCATCGCCATGAACGGCGATCAGCTCGAGCCCGGCCAGTACGGCATCAGCACCTCGAACCGCAACTTCCAGGGCCGGCAGGGCAAGGGCGGTCGGACGTTCCTCGCCTCGCCGCTGACCGCCGCCGCGAGCGCCATCACCGGCGTAGTCACGGATCCCCGCACCGTCGCCACCTCGACCCCGGCAGTGGAGGCCCACTGATATGCCCGAACCGTTCAGCAAAGTCACCAGCCGCGTGATCGCCATCCCGCGGGCCAACATCGACACCGACCAGCTCTGCCCGGCACGCTTCCTCAAGATCACCGACAAGGCGGGTCTGGCCGACGCGCTCTTCTTCGACTGGCGCTTCACGCCGGACGGCGCGCGTCGCGAGCCGGTTTCGTTCATCGATGAGCCCCACAACCAGGGCCGTCAGATCTTCCTGGTCGGCGACAACTTCGGTTCCGGTTCCTCGCGCGAGCACGCCCCGTGGGCGCTGCGGGCGTGGGGCGTGCGGGCGATCATCGCGACCAGCTTCGCCGACATCTTCAAGGGCAACGCGCTGAAAAACGCGCTGATCCCGATCGTCGTTTCGCCGGAGCGCTACGCGTCTTTGACCGCTGCGCTGGCGGCCGATCCGGACGCCCAATGGACCGTCGACCTCGAGACCCAGACGGTCACCCTGCCGGGTGGCAAGGGTGCCCCCGAAACTTTCGACTTCGAAATCGATCCGTTCTCGCGAACGATGATCCTCGCCGGCACGGACGAAATCGGTTACGTCCTGTCCCGGCTTCCCGTAATCGAAGCGTGGGAAGCCACTCACCCCGCCCGCGTCGAAACGCGAGAAGGCGCCCCGGCGCGATAACTCCTCGCAAACGTGAAGGCCCGCCGGTCGCACCGACGGGCCTTTCGATTCCACGCCTCACGCATGAACCGTCGGTCACGCCTGTTCGGAAGCACCGACGGCGGCTAATCTCAGGCTCGACGGCGGCACCGACCGGCGCAGTCCGGCCATGCGAAGCCAGCGGGAGGCGACATGCTGGACGATCGGATCGTTCGCGCGATCATCGGCGCCCTTCGCGTACACGACCGGTCCGGCCACGAAATCTGGCACTGGCTGGGGGCTACACATGGCGACCACGGCGCCGAACTGACCGAGGCCAACCTCTACCCGACCCTGTACCGAATGGAGGCCCAGCGGCTCATCCAGGGCGAGTGGCAGGAAGGTGAGCAGACTCGACGCCTCTATCGAGTGGCAACGCGGGCGACGAAGCTGGCTCGGGCTCGGGGCTGGCCACCGCTGCCCCGGCCGCTCCATCCCGACCCGGAGGCAGCGGATACTGCCGATGAGCCGCCGCCCGTCTCGCCGGCGCTGCCCGAGTCGATTGCCGAGTACGTCGACCGCCTCGATGCCGCTCTGGAGCTCAGCGAGCCGTCCCGGACCGACGTGCGGAGCGAGATCAGGGATCACCTCGAAGACTCTGCCGCCGAGTACAGCCGCGGGGGCCACGACCCCGATACGGCGGCGCTCCAGGCAATCGCCAGACTCGGCCAGCCCGAAGAACTGGGCAGGGCGATCAACCGGGAGCAGGTGAGTCGGCGCCGGCTGGTGGAAGCCATGGGCAGCGCGGGCGTTGCGGCCCTGTACGGAGCGGGGATCGGGCTCGCCTTTGCAGCTTTCGCGGTTCTGATTGCGCCGGTGATCGCCAAGGTCGCGGTGTCGCTGATTGCCGGCATCGGGCTGCATCTGTATCTCCCGTATACCGACGAGTACCGGTCCCAGCAGCTCGGCGCGGCGGCATGTATGGCCGCCTATCTGGCGGCTCGCCGGAGTACGCCGGTGATTGCCGAGATCAGCCACCGTTCGGAGAGATCGATCGTGCCTCTCTGGACGCTGGCCGGCGCCTTACCGCTCCTGGTCGTGGCCCTGTTCACACCGATCGAGATGGACATCGCCTCAGCCATCGCCTTCCTGGGGTTGCCGGTGGCCTTTGCGGTTGGCACCTGGCGCCGCCAGCGGACGGGAGACGATCTCGTGTCGAAACGGGGGGTCTTGCAGGCGGCAGCCCTGTTGCTGGTCTTCCTGTTTCCGCCGGGAATCCGACTTTGGTATTTCCAGCCCGCGTCGCCGGCGGCTCAGCCGGCTCCCGTCGTGGCCTCCGACGCCCGACTCAGCATCGACCTGTGGGGCGGCACCGTTCAAGGTGCCAACGTAGACGCAGCCGCATGGCGAGATGCCCGCATCGCTTTCTGGCCGGCCATCCGCAGCGGCCTCGAGGTCGCGCCGGACCGAACGGCCGCATCGCCAACCGTCGAGATCCAGCCCGGCGACGCACTCACGCTCGGCGCACTGCCGGACGGACCGGGCGACTGGTGGGTAGTTCTGACGGCGGTCGGCAACGACGGAGTCCGGCACACGCTCGACGTGCAGATCATTCAGGGCTCGCGAAAGTCCGGCCTGCAGACTATCTTCGGCTGGCTCGAGGGCCTGCCGTAGCCGCCGCTCGTCCGCGGTAGAGATTCTGCCGGCCCGCGACCAGCGCCCCGCCCTACTGCGCGGCCCATTTCTGATCACTTGCTAACCCAGGTAGCACGGGATCAACTCCGCGCAGACGGCAACCGCCAGAACCACCTCTGCGGCCGATTCTCGGCACTGTGACCGCGATGGTGGAGCTACATTTGAGGCGTATTTGGGCGGATTCGAGCTGCGGACCCCACGTCGGCGCGGCATTACCCGATCTCGTGCTACGGGGGTTAGCAGATGACCAGATAGGTCCGGCGCCATGCCACGAACCAGGCGCCCCCGCCCACGCCCACGTCCCTCCCCGCGCCCGCGCCGCGCGCCCGCGCCCACGCCCACGCCCCTCCCCGCGCCCACGCCCACGCCCACGCCCCGCGCCGCCCCCTCCCCGCGCCCCGCGCCCCGCCGCTCGCCCGCGGCACGCGTCAATGCACCCCCGGACGGCCCCAGGCCATACACTCCGCATCGACTGAACCGCCGACCAGCCTTGCGGAGACAACCGATGCCTGAGACGCCGAACCCGCTGCCGTACGACCTGCCGAGCAACCCCGACAAGCGCCACAGCGCGGCGCTCACCGACGGCCCGGACCGTGCCGCCGCGCGCGGCATGCTCAAGGCAATCGGCTTCACCGATCAGGACCTGGCCCGGCCGATCATCGGCGTCGCCACGACGTGGATCGAAACCATGCCGTGCAACTACAACCAGCGCCGGCTGGCCGAGCACGTCAAGGCGGGCATCCGAGCCGCGGGCGGGACGCCCATGGAGTTCAGCACCATCGCCGTGTCGGACGGAACGACGATGGGCACGGAGGGCATGAAGGCCAGCCTGATCAGCCGCGAGGTCATCGCCGACTCGATCGAGCTGTGCAGCCGCGGTCACATGTTCGACGGCATCGTCTGCCTGGTCGGCTGCGACAAGACGATCCCTGGCGCGATCATCGCCCTCGGCCGGCTGGATATCCCGGGCGTGATTCTCTACAACGGCACGATCTATCCGGGCATGTACAAGGGCAAGCGCGACGCCACGATCGTGACCATCTTCGAGGCCATCGGCAAGTACCGGGCCGGCAAGATGACGGCCGAGGAGCTATACGAGATCGAGTCGGTCAGCTGCCCGGGCGCGGGCGCGTGCGGCGGCCAGTACACCGCCAACACGATGTCGATGACACTCGAGATTCTGGGCCTCTCCCCCGCCGGTCTCAACGGCATCCCGGCTGAGGCGCCCGAAAAGGACGCGGCGGCGCACCGCTGCGGCGAGGTTCTGATGGACCTGATCCGCCGCGACGCCCGGCCCAAGGACTTCGTCACTCGCCGCTCGATCGAAAACGCCATCGCCTGCATTGCCGCGACCGGCGGCTCGACCAACGGCGTCCTGCACCTGCTCGCGATCGCCCACGAATACGGCATCCCGCTCGAGATCGACGAGTTCGGCCAGATCGCCGACAAGACGCCGATCGTCGGCGACCTCGTGCCCGGCGGCAAGTACGCCGCGGCCGATCTCTACGATGCCGGCGGCTTGAGCCTCGTCACCCGCGAGCTGCTCAAGAAGAACCTGATCGACGGATCCACGCCCAACGTGGACGGCGGCACGATCGCCTCGGCGGCCGCGGCAGTGAAGGAGACGGCCGGACAGAAGGTCGTCGTGCCGGTCGAGAGGCCGCTCAGCAAGACCGGCGGCCTGACCATCCTTCACGGCTCACTGGCTCCGGACGGCTGCGTGATCAAGCTGGCCGGCCACGAACGCCGCCTCCACAAGGGTCCGGCCCGCGTCTTCGACAACGAGCACGCCTGCTACAAGGCCGTGCAGAGCGGTCAGATCGACAAGGGCGACGTGATCGTGATCCGGTACGAGGGTCCGGTCGGCGGCCCGGGCATGCAGGAGATGCTGTCCGTGACGGCCGCGCTGGTCGGCGTCGGGCTGGGCGAGCACGTCGCGCTGCTCACCGACGGCAGGTTCAGCGGCGGCACCCACGGCCTGATGATCGGCCACGTCGCGCCCGAGGCGGTCATGGGCGGCCCGATCGCGCTGGTCGAGGAAGGCGACGAGATCGTCATCGACGTCGATCGCCACGCCCTCGACCTCAACGTCGCACCGGCCGTCCTGGCCGAGCGCCGCGCTCGCTGGACCCCGCCCGCCCCGCGCTACAGGACCGGCGTAATGGCCAAGTACGCGGCCCTGGTTTCGTCCGCGTCACTCGGCGCGGTCACAACCGGCACGCGGCTCGCCGATCAGCTCGGGACCTCCGCCGCGAAGAAGTAGCTCGGCCGCCGAGGGGCGCCTGCGGACGCCGAGGGCGCCTACGGCTGGTATATCTCGACGGAGTCGAGGTCGCCCAGATCCACGTCGCCGCCGATCACTACGACACGGCCGTCCTGGAGCGTCGTCGCGGTGCTGGACTCGCGGCCCGTCGTCAGCGAGCTGGTGAAGCCGAACGTGCCCGTGCCCGGGTCGTACAACTCGGCCGTGGTGATGGCCACGTTGGTGCCGTCGTCGAAGCCGCCCGCCACGAGAACCTTGCCCGTGGAGAGCAACACGGACACGTGGCCGACCCGGACCGTGTGCATCGAGCCCGTCGGAGCGAACTTGCGAGTCGTCGGGTCGTAGATCTCGGCAGTGTCGAGGGCCGTGTTCGGGCCGTAGCCGCCGGCGACCAGGACGCGGCCGTCGGTCATCAGCACGGCGGTCAGCCCGTCGCGTGCGGTGGACATGGATCCTGTACGCGTGAACTTGCCCGTCGCAGGGTCGTAGACCTCGGCCGTCGCGAGGGGCGTGGCGCCGACCAGACCGCCCGCGACCAGGACGCGACCGTCGGGGAGCAGCACCGCCGCCGGGTCGTCGCGTCCGGCCGACATCGAGCCGGTCTTCTTGAACGTGCCGCTGGACGGGTCGTACAGCTCGGCCGAGGCCAGGTCGGTGGTGTCGTCCGTGCCGCCGACGATGAGCACCCGTCCGTCCAGGAGCGCGATCGCGGCGTGCTTGCCGCGTACCGCGGACATCGATCCGGTCTGGCTGAACTTGCCGGTTGCAGGGTCGTACAGCTCGGCTGAAGAGAGGTCGCCGGAAGGACCGCCACCGCTGATCAGCACCCGGCCGTCCGGCAGCAGAGCGGCTGCATGCTGGTCTCGCGCCGTCAGCATCCCGCCCGTCGTGCTGAAAACGTCGGTGACGGGGTCGAATAGCTCGGCCGATGCCAGCGACGTGTCGCCGTTGCGTCCGCCCGTGACCAGGATCCGCCCGTCCTTGAGCAACGTGGCAGTCTGGCCGCCTCGGGCGATGGCCATCGGACCGGTGACGGCGAACGTTCCGCTGGGCTGCGACGGTCGCTGATGGGGCGCGCTCTGGATCGCCGCAGGCGATGGCGTCGGGACAGGTGTCGGCGTGGCCTCGCTGCCGCAACCCACCACTACGAGACTCAAGCAGATGGCCCAACTCGCCCGTGCGGTTCGCTTCATCGAATGCGCTCCATCATCGACGCCGCGCCGCCGGCACGACTGGCTTCGGAACGAGGATACAACGGCACCGATTCTTGGTCGCGTGGCGAGGTCCGATTCGGCCCCGACAGCGCTCACCGGCGGCCTGATGCATCATCGAGCCCAACACAGCTGAGGTCGATGTGCAGGCGCCCGTAACGAACACAATCCCAGATGACGAAACGAACGAGCTGGTCGAGCTCCTCCGGGCGCTGATACGCCTCAAGAGCGTCAACCCACCCGGTGACGAGATCCTGGTCGCCAACTTCCTCGAGGAGGTGTTTGCCTCCGACGGTATTGCGTCCACCGTCGTCGAGCCATTTCCGGGCCGCGGCTCCATCGTCGCCCGCCTCCGAGGCGACGGCACCGGCGGCGACCCGCTGATGCTCCTGTCGCACCTGGACGTGGTTCCCGCGGAGCCCGCCGGCTGGAGCCACGATCCTTTCGCCGGGGATCTCGCGGACGGCTACGTCTGGGGACGCGGGGCCATGGACATGAAGGGCATGGTCGCCATGGAGGCGCAGGTCATGCGCCGCCTGGCCCGGGTTGCGCGCCGGGCCGGCCTGAATCCCGCGACGGACCGAATCCCGGGCCTGCGGCGCGACGTCATCTTCTGCTCGACGGCCGACGAGGAAGCCGGCGGCTGGCACGGCGCCGACTGGATCGTCCGCGAACACCCTGAGTGGCTTCACGCGGCAGTGGCGATCAACGAGGCGGGCGGCATCGCCACTACCTACGGCGGCATCCGCTTCTACCCGATCCAGGCCGCCGAAAAGGGCTTCGTCGTCTACAACATCCACGTCAAGGGTCGCTGGGGCCACGGCTCCGTCCCGACGCCCGACAACGCCGCCGTTCTCGCCGCCCAGATCGTGACCCGTCTGGCCGAACCCGGTCCGGTGCGCCTCACCGAAGCGATGGCCGCCTCGCTGGCGCGGGCACTGCCGCACATGGCCGCGCGCGCGGCGAAGGTCATCGCGAAACTCGTGGCCGATCCGGCGAGCGTCGAGGGGGGCGACATCGATCGCGCGTTGCGCGGCCTGTGCGATCCGGTGCTGGCACGGACCATCTCGGCGGTCATTCGCGACACGGTCTCGGTCGGGATCGTCAAGGCGGGCGTGAAGTACAACGTCATTCCCGGGACGGCCGAAATCGTCATCGACTGCCGCACCCTGCCCGGCACGGATGAACCGGCGATGCGCGCCGAACTGCGTCGCCGGATCGGCGAGGAGCTCTGGGCCCGCATCGACGTCGAATGCGAGCAGACCGGAGCTTCCGTCCAGGCCCCTCTCGACGGCCCGTTCTATCCCGTCCTCGAGGCAGTCCTGCGCGACCACGACCCCGACGGCGTCCCGCTGCCCTTCCTCGCGCCGTTCGCCACCGACGCCAAGCATCTCGCCCGACTCGGCATCCCGACATACGGTTTCTCACCGCTGAGGGTCGGCCCGGGCGATGGCCTGCTGGACCTGATGCATGGCGACGACGAGCGCGTGAGCGTTGAGGCCCTCCGCTTCGGGCTGCCGGTTCTATGGGACGCGGTCATGCGCATCTGCGGCGGTTCGTAACTGATGCCCACAGGCACCCCGGCCGGTGACCAAAGGCCCGGCGCCAACGCCGGTTGGTTGGACTAGCCTCTCCTGGCCGGGTGAACGCGGTTCTCCGCCCGAGCTACGACCAGGAGCCGTCTGACTGCCCGTCGGGAGCGAGACATGGGACAACCATTCGTCGTCCAGATGCCCAATCGTCCGGGCGAGCTCGCTCGCCTGGCCCGAGCCCTGTGCGCGCGCGGCGTGAATATCGTCCAGATCCAGCAGAGCACCGCGGGCGATCTGGCCTGCGCCCTCATCTACACCGACTGCTGCGACGACGACACCGCAGACGTCATCCATAGCATGGGTTACCAGTACGTAGCCGGCTCCGCCGTCACCATCGAGATCGAGGACACGCCCTGCGCGCTCGGCGACGTCACAGCAAGACTCGCCGGGAACGGTGTGAACATCAAGAGCTGCTGCGTTATCTCCCGCCACAACGGCCTGGCCGAGTGGTCGTTGAGCGTTGACGACGAAGAGCGGGCCCGTGAGATCCTGGGCTTGCCTGTCCTCGAAGCCGAGCCGATCGGCTGACCGCAAGCCCCTAGCGCGCCGGCCGCTGCTTGATCAGGTGGCCGCGGCGGGAGATGGCGTGGGTCGAGAGCGCGGCCACGCCCATCGCGACCAGAGCGCGCTCGGCGGTGGGGAGCGGGCGGACGATCGATAGGAATTCCTGGGCCCGCGCACGATCGACGATTCCGAGCAACGCCTGGCCGCGGCCGGTGAGAGTCAGGGTCCTGACGCGGTGATCTTCCGTGTCGCGGGTTCGCTCGATCAGCTGCCGCTCGACGAGACCGTTCACCAGCCGGCTGGCGGCGGACTGCGAACGGCCCAGCGCGTCGGCCAGATCCGCGACGGTCATCGTGCCGCTGTCGGCCAGAGCGTAGAGCGCGGCCAGCTGCGTGAAGCCCAGGTTCAGCTCACCGAGCTGGGCCGCAAATCCGATGACCAGGTCGCGCCAGATCGCACGCCCCATGGCGATCCGATCCGACAGCTCGCGCGGGTTCGACAGCCGATGGCGTGCCGCCTCGACGGGCCCGGCCAGCAGCTCGCGCGCCGCCAGCTCGACTGCCGCGCGGCTCGGAACCGTGAGGGTCGGCATATGCAGGAACGGCCGCTGGTTGCCACGAAGCCGGCGCAGGGTCGTGCCGCCCGGCCGGGTTGACGGCGTCGGCTCCGCTGCAGTGAGCGTCGCGGGAGCGCCCGCCGGGTCGCGTTCCGGGCCGGTACCGGGGCCGGATGGCGCGGGTTCGGTATCCGGGCGCGCCGGCCGCCAACCAGATTCGAGCGCCTCGACGGGCTCCACGTCGGGCGGTTCGACCGGTCGCTCGGCGGGAGTAGGAAGTTTGGAACGGAACTGCGGCATTGGCCCACACTACTCCTCCGCCGACGAACCATGCAAACCTGCACATATTTCGCCTCGTGCGTTGAAGTTGCAGGTTTAGGCTTTTCGTGCGAGGCCGACCACCCGTGGTCCGCCCCATCGATGAACGGAAACCGGCTCGGCCAGGACCGCCGCTTACGGCGTGCGCGGGCGCGCCGAAGGAGACCTGACGCACCCTATGGATCGCATCGCCTACGTCTTCCCCGGCCAGGGGTCTCAGTCGGTTGGTATGGGCAAGGCCCTGGTGGAGTCTTCGCCCGCGGCGAAGGCCATCCTCGCCGAAGCGGACGCCGCACTCGGCGAGTCGATCAGCAGTCTCGCCTTCGACGGCCCGGAAGACCGGCTCAACCTGACGGTCAATTCGCAGCCCGCTCTCGTGGCCGTCTCGATCGCATTCCTGGCCGCCTTGCGGGAGCGCTGGGCCGCCGCCGGAGTAGCCGAACCCACACCGGCCTACGTCGCCGGACACTCGATGGGCCAGTACAGCGCACTGGTCGCCGCCGGTGTCATCTCTCTCGCTGATGCGGTCCGCCTGGTCCGCGAGCGTGGCCGCCAGATGCAGTCCTCGGGACAGGGCCGCGAAGGTGCCATGGCCGCGATCATCGGCCTGGACGACGCCCGCATCCCGGACCTGCTGGCGCTCGGGGCCGGGCTCGGCACCGTGACCGTCGCCAACCGCAACTCGCCCGGCCAGATCGTGATTTCGGGCGACCGAGCGGCCGTCGAAGCGGCGGTAAACGGCGTCAAGGAACTCGGCGCCCGGCGTGGGATCCTGCTGCCGGTTTCGGTGGCGGCCCATTCGTCGCTGATGGCCGAGGCCGCTGAGGGCATGGCCAAGGTCCTGGCTCCGATCAGCTTCGCCGAGCCGAAGATCCCGCTGGTCGCCAACGCCGACGCCAGGGTGATCACCACAGCCGCGGGCGCACGGAGCGAACTCATCGAGCATCTCACGCGCGGCGTCGATTGGGTCGCCGCAGTCCAGCGCATGACGGCAGACGGTGTGACCACATTCATCGAGATCGGCTCGGGCAAGGTCCTGACCGGACTGATCAAGCGCATCGCACCGGAAGCCACGGCCCTGGCCACCGACGAGGCGACCGCTCCGGGCGGCATCGCCGTTCCTTTCACCGGCGCCGCCGACTAGCCCAGCCCCAATACGCGGCGTCCGCGCCGCCGACAGCTCCAGGAGGAA
>Ga0302323_100001230_pt1 | contig 20763 bp, 18 predicted proteins | sample Fen_T0_3_FD_201950 | JGI IMG/M metagenome (GOLD analysis project Ga0302323, IMG submission 201950) | Peat permafrost microbial communities from Stordalen Mire near Abisko, Sweden - Fen_T0_3 | ecosystem: Environmental > Terrestrial > Soil > Wetlands > Permafrost | place: Sweden: Abisko... | reverse complement strand
CCCCGTCTTACGAAATAACATGCGCAACAAGAAATTCGTTGGCCCAGACGGAAAAATGTATTGGGAACACAAACCCGAGGAAGGCAGTTTTCTCACCTATTTCGATGGCAGCACCTGGCTGATCACGTTTCCCACCGGTAAAGAGCTGGATCGAAGCTATTATTTCTACGGCGACCGATTGCCGGCGACCGCGCGGGACTGGAAAATTCAGCACGTCGGGAATCGAGGGTCTTTTCCTGCATGTATTGAATGCGGCTGATGGCAGTCGGTCGGAATGACACGAACTAGTCTACATCGCTAGTGGCAGGGTTTCTATTACCCCGCATTCGGTGCAAATGAAGGTTATGGCTGTTCGGCTGTTCCGAGTCGGCGATGGCCGATATCCGTATCGCTGGGGTGTGTTGGTAATCAGCTTATCAAACCCTTGGTCCTCGACAACCGGAGGTCTTGCTAACCGGCCATTTTCGACCGCCGGTAGATGCTGGAAGGGCTGACCGGCTCCGCTTACGGCCTAAGGTAGGTTTTCTTCTTGCGCATAGCGAAAACCGTCGCATGTCTCTAATTCCCTCCCGCCAAAAATCGTCAGTTGAGCCTAGCTCCTTTCGATTTCAGCCCTCTCTTCAAGAGAGGGCTTTTTTCTGTCCACAGCGATTCCCAAAAGACGCCGTTGCCTGCTTTTTACAATTAGCTCGGCGTGTTCTTCCTGGGATGAAGGTGCCTGACCTTGTGTGCAGCGCCGGGAGCGCTACAATATCTTGCATCGAGGACTTTCACCTCTTCAGTTCACTCACATGCCAGGCACACACCAGGCGCTAGTGACAACGGCTATGACGCAACCTCCTTCGGCGACGACCACCGCGCCCTTGTCACAGCTTTAACGTTGGCAGAATCGATGAAACCGCGTTTCCTCTTATTGCTTGGCATGATCGCTCTGGGATTGATGGTTTGGTGTTTTCACCATCAACGCACACAGGCGGGGTCAAGTTTCAGTGGCGTTGATTCGTCTGCGGCTGGGCGAACGAGCACGATTGGATCTCACGCTGGCCCCAATCAGTCGCCGATACACATTCTACCAAGTAAGATCGATGCGCAGGCATTAAGAGAATATACCCGTGAGGAAGGGAAGCGATATCTTGATGACGTAGTTAATCAGATTACGCGGAAACCTGCTCGAATCCCGCAGTTAAATTTTCAGCCTGAAGATAAAGCCACCGAGGAAGAGAAAGCGCGAATCACTAAGGCTAGGCAAGCAGCGCTCGCGGACGGCAAAATATTGATCGTTGCACGGACTGCAGACGGAACTCTGCGCTTTGCGGTTATCCCAAAAAATATTCCGCGCGAAGTGCGTGAACGGGTTCCTCCACATATAAGAGCCAATCTGACCGAAGAGGATTGGGAGGCGTTTGAGGAGAAAGTAGACATGGTCTATTTTTTGAGCATTTTCGGTCAATTCGATTACCCAGAAAGTAAAACGCCGAAGGCGCCAGTGCAAACGGCCACATCCGTCACGCCCGCTGCTGACGCACCGGTCTCGCCGGCTGCGGCCGCGGCACAGCTTTGACGTTCGCCAAAAACAATCTATGTCTGGATCACTAATTAAGTGCGGCGATTTCGAAGGTGAAGACAAAAGCGGCAGCCCGGCAGCCGCCGTGTTGTCTGAGGTATATAGCCGCGTTTTCCATCTCCGCCCACGCGGGCGCCTCTCTCTCGCGTTCACAGAATTTCTGGGACGAAAGCGAAACGGAATTGAAGGACTTGCCGAGGCGGCGATTATGGCGGTGAAGTATGATGAAATCGGAAAGATTTCGCCGGAGGTGTGCGCAAGTTTGCTTCCAGAACTAAAGAAGTATCAGCAAGAGATACTCGGTAGGCTTGGGATTGCAGATGACGCGGAAGAGATTTCGTCCCGCATGACGCGAAACTCAGCAGCAAAGTATGGATGGAAGCGGGATGATGGTTGGCATGCCTACTGTCTCCACGACCTTATTATCGCGTTTGAAAAGAGCGTCGGCACGCAAACACCGGTGGAGGTCATTTGGTGATGAAGGGGGCGCCACTGCAAACGACCATGGCTGATCCTTTTGCGATGAGTTCAGGCGTATTCATTTGTCTGTCCTTTCGCCGCATGGTCACGGCAGAGCTGTAACGTCTAGGCCACTGACATATGCTTCCGTCACTGCGCCATCGAATTTGTGCCCGACCGATGACGATTTCTTGGGTGCTCGGCACCTTGATGCTGTGGACTCTGGCTACGTACGCTCTTCGTGGTGAGGGCGTGTTCCCGGTAGCGTTAACCGATGTTTCGTCTGTCCTCTGGCTCTTACTGGCCTACGGCTGTCTTTCTGGACTCGGCTTCTTTGCAGGGGCATTCACCGTACTTTGGTTGGTTTTACGAGTTTGCCGCTACATCAACGGCGCTCCATTTGCGGTTGGCGATTACGTTACTGTTCTCACCGGCCCGCGCGTTGGCACTGTTGCACGAGTTTACGAGCTTACCGTCGGTCAGGGCGGAGGGCTGTTGCCACGCCTCGACCTCGGTGCGGACGTTGCCGCTAAGTATCTCGACGTATTCGAGGACTACTCCTTACTGCGTCTGTCACCAACGACCAATTCCAATGCGAATACCCCCTAACCAGTAAGGCGCCATAGCGCAACGCCCATGATCGACCGTTTTCTTTTTATCTCTGCTCGCTGGTACGGCGTGGCTGACCTTAGTTAAACATAAAAATGGAGCACTCATCACTCGAACAAAGGTTGGATGTAGTCGCAGCCGTCTGCGGCCTTCTGACAATAATGGGTTCTGTCATTTGGTACGGTTGGTATGCTGCCAAAATCAAGCATGACATCGCGAACGGCAATCTGCAGCCGGGCGAGGCGCAAAGGAAGAAACGCCGACTTCCTTTGGCGTTCCTTGCTGGTGCAATTGGCTATGCGATTTGGATTATCGGAAAGACGCACCAACACTAATGTGACGCTAAATCATGTCTACCAGACGCCACAGCGCAATGCCTCTAAAACGTCCGCTTCAATGATCGAGTCTCTGGTTCGGCATGGCTGAGCTGGGTCGTGGGCATTTACAAACCACTGAGCGATTTATGAGCATTAAAGACAATCTCGGCCCTGCAATTACGGCGCTAGTTTTACCAATAATCTTCAGCGTGATGTTCGCCGCCAACAAGCGCGCCGCACGCCGGGTCGGTTCGGTTTCGATAATCGAATATCCCCGCATCGCCAAAGTAATTGGCATACTCGCGATTGGTGCTGGCGCTTTTATGTTGTTTTTGGGCTTTCATGCACCCGAAAATGAACGAACCATAGCTCTCTCGTTCTGCGGAGCGTTCAGTTTGCTTTTCTTTTTCTTGCCATTGGAGTTCTTCTTCCGGCGAATCGAATTCAATGACCATGAAATCGTGATTTATTGTGCATGGCGGAAAGTTCGTCGGATTCCGTGGATTGAGGTGGTTTCATTCGAACACCTACATATTGTGAAGGAGTGGGTCCTTGAGACGAGAAGCCACGGAACAATCAAACTATCTACGTTCCTGCAAGGATTGGAGGATCTGCGAGCCGCGACGTACAAGAATGCAAAGAAAGCCTAACAATTGCTGCGTCCGGTCTGCTCCGCCGCTGTCTCTAGCCGCTCTGCGTTTTCGGTTCCTCTCGCAAGGGGTGGGCTTTTTTACGTCCGGTGAGCTTCCAAAGGATCACCGTTGCCTACTGATTGCAATTAGTTCTGTGCCTTTCCCCTGGATGATGTAAACCGCTCTTGTGCGCCGGGGTCAATGCGGTACAATCCATGCATGAATCCGCTCGCGATCACGATTAGAAATGAGCCCGGCTTTCTGTTCGAGGGCGGATGCCCGGGAACCTACGCATTCGTCCCGATGGAATGCGTGACTATGGAGGGCGATGGATCTTTCTCGATAGACAAGATCCGCTACTTCAAGAAACGGTGGGCCGGACGAAATAGGCGATTCAACCATCTTGATGCTTCAGGAAGTAGGCTTTTCCCCGACGAAGGGAAGCCGGTTTGCAACACCGATGCGTCCGGCCTCGCGGCGTTTCTTGACCATTTGCGCCGTGGGTACGGCGCTGGCCTTTTACTTGGTGCAGCGTAGTCGACGACGGCCCCCTAGCGCGAAACGAACGGCATGCGTGCGCGTGCCGCTCTCGTTACATCTTCAAGACCAACCAGCAATTCGCTTGGATCAGCGGACTTGGTGTGGCATAAACAAAGGTCGCAAAAATGACTAAAGGAACACAGGAGACGAAGACGCAAAAGCTAACCCTGATATTCATCGCGACATTCGTGGGTCTTGCGGCACTCGTATTTTTGGCGACTCTTTATCCTTCCACGGTCATTGGATCGATGTTCTTTATTGGTGGCGGTTTCTTTCTTTCTCGTACACTCAGAGGTTTTCGAAGTGGCATATTTGTCGGAGGAAATCGAACCAAAGTATTGTTCTATCGACGCGCGGAGTCGCCATTTCACTTCTGGTCGTGTTTCTTTTTTAATGGATTCATATATTCGGCGATGCTAAGTTTTGGCGTTTGGATTCTTTTTACTCAGCCGTTATCGAAGAAAAGGGAAAACCAGTCGCCAGAGCGCAACGTCTATGCAAGACATGTTCACTAATAAAATATTCGCGTATATTTGCGCGGCGCTCGTGATGTTGCCAGTTAGCGCATTAGTCGGAAAATATGCAACCGTGTGGATTGCTGGATTTCGCGTCCGATATACAAAAGCGCTTATTTCGACCTGTGTTGCCTATGTAATCGTGATGGTTGTCGGATTGGCATTGCAATATGTTGGGAGCATTGATGGGTCGTCATCAAAGGGGCTACGGCTGCTAGCCGGTTGGGGAGTCTTGGGCTGTTGCCACATTTACTTTTTGCGCTCCGACGCCGGAGATAGTTTATCGCCAGGTAAAGCATGTCTGATCGCGGTCTGCCAAGCGATCGGTGGCGTGATCGCGTTGCTCCTAGCACTATTGATTGCCGGTGGAATAAGGCGCCTCTTCGTTTGAAATTAACTAAGCCAGGCGCCACAGCGCAATGCCTCTAAAACGTACGTTTCAACTATGAAGTCTCCGGTTCGGCATGGCTGAGCTGGGACGTCGGCAAAGAAAGGTACACCTATGAATAAATCCATTTCGGCTGAGGATAGCGCTTGGGAGAAAAAGCTTACGCCGCTTGGTTTGGCGTTTAAACGTATGCTGAAATTCGTTTCGCGTATGTTGGTTTTCCGGAAAAGCAAGGGCGGCCAGGACCTCGACGATGGTTCGGAAGAAGTCGGAGTCGCAGCAGGTTTGAAGCCACCACCTCCGACCTTGTCGGGCAGGGCTGAGAAAGAATTTCCTTACTCCGATGAAACGATCGCCTAACCCGGCGCCAGTGCCGACGACCACGACCGGAACGCCTTCTGAGGGGCATGAGACGCGCCAACCGTAGTTGCGGCACAGCATAGCGTTCGGCAAAACATGAAACTTCCTAAGGACTACGCACTACTCTACGAGTTTGACGTAATCTGCCGCTCACGCCAAATACGGCCTTGGGTCGTTCAGATCTCGGACTTTCGACGATACCAGACCAGTCTCGCCGAGATCCAGTGCATGTACGCACCGGAGTTCTACAGCCACTCCGAGAGCATTCCGTTGGAAGTGAACACGGCGAGAAGAGCAGAAAAATCTCCTGTAATCTATAAAAGTCACACAAATGTAATACAACGGCCTCGGTTTTCTGCCTTCCCTTAGAATAGAGCTAATGGCAGTGTTTTCAACGTTTCTAACGCCTCTCAACCACGCGCCCCAACGGGGGTTCTGCCTGCGTCATTTTATTCGAAACTAGAAACACAGGATTCGTATGTCTACCCACCTAGAAGTTTCCATGCAACGCGACCTCGACCGCATTCGCGCGTATGTGACCGAAATGGGTGCATTGGCCGAGCAGGCGCTGCAGGATGCGATCAAAGCACTTGTCAACGGAGACCGGCAGCTGGCTTACACAGTTATCCTGCGCGATCTGTTTGTTGACGAGAAGGAGAAGGAAATCGACCGCCTTTGTTTGGAGTTCCTGGTTCGGCAACAGCCGGTGGCCGGGACGCTTCGTTTTGTGTACAGCGCGATCCGGATCAACCTCGAGTTGGAGCGCGTCGGCGATTACGCCGAGAGCATCGCTAGGCAGGTGGCGAAACTCATTCAACAACCCGTTGAAATCCCTAAAGACGGTTTGCTCGAGATCGCACGTTACTCCATGACAATGCTGCGCGATGCAGTCGCGGCCTTCGTTGGTCAGAATCCCGAGCTTGCCCGCAAAGTCATCGAAGTCGAGGAGAAGGTGGACGTGTTGAAGAGTCAGCTCATTCGCGACCTGGTCAACGCCTACCGGGAACAGAAAATTCCCTTTGAGTCGCTCGATCCGCTGACGACGATTGTGCGCCGGCTCGAGCGTGTGGCCGATCAGTCCCGCGATATTTGCATGGAGACGATCTACGCTTGCACGGGCGAATATTCCAGGCATCCCGGCTCCGAGGTTTTCCGGGTTCTGTTTGTGGACAACGACGGTGCGGGTCTCGCGATCATGGCTGAAGCCATCGCCCTAGCCATGAACCAGCCGAAGTTCGTCTTCGGCAGCGCCGGGCTCAAGCCTCAGCTTGTTTCCCCGGGGCTGGCCGCATTTTTGCAGGAAAAAGGCCATGACACCGGCCATCTCGTCCCGCGATCGCTCGATCAGGTGCCGAATCTTGAGCACTATCACCTGGTTATTGCACTCTCTCCCGCCGTCAACCGGGCCTTGCCGCCACATCCTCGCAAGGGCATTTCCATCGAGTGGCAACTGCCCGATCCGGCTGTGGTCACCGGCACACCGGCCGAGGTTCAAACGGCTAACGAGGCGACCTATCAAACCCTTTGCACGAGCATCAATGACCTCGTGCAGGCACTTTTGCGCAGTTAGCCTGAAAACCACATAACCATTAGCCATTCCTATTCTATGTTACACATTCCCTCCAGCCTTCGGGCTTTCGTTCTGATTTCCGCAGCCACGGCTGCATTCCTTCCCGGCTTGCTCGGCGCCGCCGACAAACCGGCCCAAACCACCATCCAGAACAAGGGTTCTGACACCATGGTGAACGTCGCCCAGGTCTGGGCCGAGGAATACAAGAAATCGCATCCCGCTGTGGAGGTCGAAGTCTCCGGCGGCGGCTCCGGTGTTGGCATCGCCGCTCTCACCAAGGGCATGATCGATCTCGCAAATGCGAGCCGAAATATGAAAAAGGAGGAAATTGAGCAGGCGAAGAAAAACACCGGCAAGGAGCCGAAGGAATTCATCATCGGTTACGACGCGCTCGCCGTCTACGTCAACAAGGACAATCCTCTCGACGAGATCACGATCGAGCAGCTTGCCTCCATTTTCGCCGAGGATGGCAAGGTTACCAAGTGGTCCGAGATCGGAATCAAGATGCCCGCGGGCAAGGATGAGATCATTCGCATCAGCCGCCAGTCCAGTTCCGGCACTTACGAGTTCTTCCGCGAGCACGTTCTCAGCAAGAAGGATTTCAAGCTCGGTTCCCGCGACATGAATGGTTCCAAGGAAGTGGTTGAGCTCGTGGCCTCGACCGTCGGCGCCATCGGCTACAGCGGCATGGGTTACAACGAACCCGGCCGCGTGAAGATGTTGAAAGTTTCTTCCAAAGGCGGCGCGGCGGTCGCCCCGACCGTGGCCAATACGCTCGACAAGAGCTACCCGATCGCCCGCTCGCTGCAGGTCTACACGCTCGGTGCGCCCGAGGGTGAATTGAAGAAATATATCGATTGGATTCTCAGCGACGCCGGACAGCAGGTCGTCGAGAAGAGCGGTTATGTGCCGCTGCCCAAGGCTGACCGAACTCACTAAGACCGCTAGACGGCCTTGGTTTTCCACCGCTCCGCCAGTGGCGAGATGAATCCTCCCGAAGTCGAACCCCCATCCGCGCCCCCTCTCTTGGTGCGCGCAGCCCGCCGCAGTCTGCTGGCGCGTTATGGGGAAAAAGTGTTCGAGTGGATCATCCGCCTCTGCGGGATCAGCGCGATCATCTTTGTGCTGGGCATTTTCGCCTTCGTTTTCAAGGAGGCCCTGCCCATCCTCTACAACGACGATTTCAGCCTCACGCAATTTCTGTTCAGCGACAAATGGTACCCGACCTCGGAGCTGAACAAGCGCTATGGTGTTCTGGCGATGATTGCTGGCACTGCGAGTGTGACGGTTCTCGCTATGGTTCTAGCGGTCCCATTCGGTTTGGGCGCGGCGATTTTCCTCTCCGAGTTTTGTAAACCCAAGACTCGCGAAACACTCAAGATCGTCATCGAGCTGCTCGCCGCGATACCGAGCGTGGTCTGGGGTTTCATCGGTCTCACGGTGATGTCGAAACTCATCGTGACCTATACCGGCGCCCCGGTGGGAGTGAACATTCTCAATGGCGGCGTGATCCTCGCCCTCATGAGTGTGCCGATTATCGTCTCCATCGGCGAGGACGCGCTCAAGGCCGTGCCCGACTCCTACCGCGAGGCGGCCATCGCCATGGGCGTGACCCGCTGGCAGCTCGTCTATCGCGTGCTCCTGCCTGCCGCCAAGAACGGACTGTTGGCCGCCGTGCTTTTGGGTGTGGGTCGTGGTGTGGGCGAAACGATGGCCGTACTCATGGCCACGGGCCACGCCGTCCACATTCCCGGCAGCATCCTGGATTCCGTGCGAACGCTCACGGCCAACATCGCCGCTGAGCTCGGTGAGGCGCCTGCCGGCTCTGACCATTACCGCGTGCTCTTCCTAACCGGCGTGCTGCTCTTCACCATCACCTTTGTCGTCAACCTGCTCGCCGATGCGTTCGTGCGCGGCATCCGCAAGAAATGACGGCACCTGCTTCAAACTTTACCGAGACTGCTCGCGGCCGCCGCAAACGCCGCCAGGAAGTCATCGCAAAATGGATCTTCGGTTCCATGGCCGCGGCCATGATTGTGCCGCTCCTGCTGATTGTCGGTTACTTGATAGTTCGGGCCGCGCCTTCGCTTAAGCTCGAATTTCTCCTCGACATCCCGCGCAAGGGCATGACGGCCGGCGGCATCTGGCCGGCGTTCATCGGCACGATCTACCTGGTTTTTCTTTCACTGGCGTTTTCGGCCCCCGTGGGGATTCTCGCGGCTGTTTATCTCAACGAATACGCGAAGGACAACTGGTTCAACCGCCTCATCAACCTCGCGGTCATCAACCTCGCCGGTGTGCCGAGCATCGTGCATGCGCTCTTCGGCCTTGGTGCGTTTGTCTATGCGGCAAGGTTCGGCTATTCGATCATCTCGGCGTCGCTCACCCTCGCGATCATGACCCTGCCGGTCATCATTGCCAGCACCCGCGAATCGCTGGCCAGCGTGCCGCGCAGTTTCCGTGAGGCTTGCTGGAATGTCGGCGCCACCCGCTGGCAGACCATTCGCGCGGTGGTGCTGCCCAACTCCATCAGCGGCATCCTCACGGGCGTCATCCTGCAGGTCAGCCGCGCGGCGGGCGAGACGGCTCCGGTGATGTTTACCGGCGCGGTGTTTTTCAAGGCGGTCCAGCGCGGAGACCTTCTGCCTTACGCGCTCACCGACCAATGCATGGCGCTGTCCATGCACCTCTACACGCTCTCAACCCAGGTGCCCGGCGTGCAGGAATCCATTCCCTACGCGACTGCGGTCGTTCTGCTTGGTTCTGTATTGTTGGTTAACACCGCGGCGATCACGCTGCGCGCCTATCTGCGCTCCCGCAAGAAATGGTGACCGCTATGACCGCCGCCGCAAACGCCCTTCCTCCCGCCGACGTGCACATCGAAGTGCGCGACCTCCGCCTTGCTTACGATGCCCGCGAGGTGATTCACGGAATATCCTTTGATCTTCATCGCCACGAAATCCTTGGCGTCATCGGTCCGGCACAGTCGGGCAAAACCTCCCTGCTGCGTTGCCTCAACCGAACCATTGAATTTACCCCAGGCACCCAGGTCTCGGGCTCGATCCGCTTCAACGGCGAGGACATTGCCCGCACCGACGATGTCTTTGGTCTGCGCCGCAAGATCGGCATGGTCGCCCCGCTGCCCGTCGGTCTTCCACTTAGCATTTACGATAACGTTGCCTTCGCTCCGCGCTGTGCCGGTCTCAAAGGAAAATCAGACCTCGACAGCATCGTTGAGCAATGCCTGCGCCAGGCCGCGCTTTGGGACGAGGTAAAGGATCGTCTTGACAACCTGGGCACCAAGCTCTCCGGCGGACAGCAGCAACGTCTCACCATTGCCCGCGCTCTCTCGCACCAGCCGGAAATCCTTTGCCTTGACGAATTCAGCATCGCGATCGATCCCGTGACGACGATGCGCATTGAGGACGTGTTGAAGGAGCTGCGCCAGTCGATGACGATCGTGCTTGTCACCAACCTCACCCAACAGGCGCGCCGTCTTGCCGACCGCACGTTTTTTCTTTGGAGCGGTGAAATCGTCGAATTCGGTCCGACTGAACAGATTTTCGGTGAAAAGCCGAAGGATCGCCGCACCTACGACTATGTCAGGGGGATCTTCGGATGAGCGATACCGAACCACTCAGAATCACTACACGCGACCTGAACCTTTGGTATGGAAAATTTCAGGCGTTGCACAAAGTGTCACTCGACATCAAGCACGGTATCATTACCTCGTTGATCGGCCCTTCGGGTTGCGGCAAGACAACGCTCCTCCGTTGCTTCAATCGCGTCAACGAGCGCTACGGTTACGTCACCACCACGGGTGAAATCAAGCTCCTCGGGAAGAACATCTACGATGCCGACATCTCACTGATCGAGCTGCGCAAGTCGGTCGGCATGGTTTTTCAGCGGCCGAACCCGCTCCCGCTCTCGATTTACGAAAACGTGGTATTTGGACTACGGATACACGGCGAAGGCGAGGAACTCCGCCGCTCCGCGCTCGACGAGGCGGTCGAAAAATCGCTGACCGAGGTTGGCCTGTGGCACGACCTCAAGGACCGGTTGGATCAGAGGGCTATCACCCTTCAGCTGGAGCAACAGCAAAAACTCTGTATCGCCCGTCTGCTTCCGCTCAAGCCCGACATCATCCTGATGGACGAACCCTGCTCGGCGCTCGACGTCGAGGGCACTCGTGCGATCGAGGAACTGATGTTCTCGCTGAAGGGCCGCTACACCATCGTCATCGTCACGCACAACATGGCGCAGGCCCGCCGTTCCAGCGACGAATGCATCTTCATGCTGATGGGTGAACTGGTCGAGCATGGCCAAACCACCGATATCTTCCTGAAACCAACTAATCCCAAGACGGCCGAATACATCGAAGGTCGCTACGGCTAGAATTCATTCGCTCTGGGTCCAATACCTCCGAAGCTCGCCTGAAAGAAGATTTCAATCTAGAGATGTTTTGAGATGTATATCTTGTGTCCTACCAAGAGAAATATCCGGAAGCCCGTCCTGAGGATTATGTGCTTGCGGATGAGCAAATCATTCGGGAATGCCCATGACGACTAAGACGCTCAACAAGCCGTCAGTGACAACGGCTAGGGCGCATCCTCCTTCGGCGACGATTCCGACGCCGTTAGCTCACCTCTGATGTTATGGTTATCGTACTTCTTATAATAGGTCTCGCTATCATTGGTCTGGCTGTCGCCATGCGCCAAAAGGGGATGGCAGCTGCATCGTGGCCATCTGTTAGTGGCGTGATCGTTGAATCACGGGTTGCAGAGGATACTCATGACTCGGGTTGTTCAGCGGTTATTCGGTATCGTTACCAAGTTGGAGTCGACTGGCATGAGAGCTCACAGATTTCGTTCAATGTTCGCGCGAACTCTCGTGTAGCGAACGAAGGTCTTGTACGGCGATATCCAGTGAACGAGGTAATTACGGTGTATTATAATCCGAAGTCGCCAAAAGAAGCGGTCATCAACAATGCTCAAAGCAACGGCTGGATGCTGCTTGCCGCTGTTGGCGTTGGATTCCTAATGTTTGGAATTATTGGGCATTTTATACACGCATGACACTCGAACCTAAGCAGCCGAACCAGTCGCAAGAATTCAGTGACTGAGCTCAAACGTAGCCATGAAAATTAAGGCCGTTCTTATCGCCGCATTCTTGCTGCCATGGACTGCCTTTGCGTAGATAAAATTCGTTGGTCTTTATCGTGAGGATGCGCGCGTTTTCATCGGCTTGCTGGATACGGAAAATGGCGTGTCTAAATGGGTATCTTCTGGCGCGAATTTTGCTTCGTACACCGTCGGCAATTTCTCGGATGCAGACCAATCTATCACTTTGAGTAAGAATTTTGAGACCTTACGTTTACGACTTCAGGACGCGCATATATTTGTGCATTATCCCGCTGCTCACGGCTCGTCCGAGACTGTGAACGGTCGCGGTGTTGGCACGTTAGGTTTTCCGTTCGTGACTGAACCCCGCGTGATTTTATTGCCACATCTCGACGCTCCTCAAGAGCTGCGAGGAACGAACGAAGTATGGACACTCCGTGTCGCGGTAGCAGTCGACAAAACCGGCAAGGTTATGGGGTTTCAAATCCTTGAAGCGCAGCCGAAGATGAAGGTAGAAAAGGCCGTGGCCCCCTTTTTCCGCCAAATCTTATTCGAAGAATACAAACCGGTGAACGAGCCAATTCAGTACGAGACTGAGATGATACTGATCATTCGTCCTTCAATTCAGGGCAACCAGGAACTAGTGCCAACAATCACGTCTGTTGCGGCACATCTTTAGCATTCGCAAAAAATTCATCATGTTCGAGCACATCATTCCTGAAGGCAGAAACCGAGGACCTATCGCACTCCGCTACCATAAAGAGTTCACTTTCGACGTTCTAAATCACGTGACGAGACTCGCGATAGCGAATCAAGGAAAGCCATCGCGTGCGGTCACACTTCAAGGTGAAACGCTAGAGGAGCTGTTTCGCTTCTCCAAAGAATTGGCTAATCGTGAACTCGGACCCGAGGTTGTAGAATGAAAATGTATTGAGGCCGGGCACCCTGGTGTCAATTGCCGGTTGGTGATAGTTATTGAAAAGCTGACTTCCGCCGCCCCCGCTATTGAAAGCCCTATCCCGGGAACCCCGTCGCTTTTGGATGTAGCAAAGGCAGTCGATGGAAAACGTGCCGTCCTCGTGGGGCTCTACACAGTCCTCAGAAAGAAGGGGGGCGCTCGAACTTGTCGCCCCTATTGCGGAAGCACGGCTATCAAGGATGTTGAGCAGAAGGTTACATTGCAGCAACAGCACTCGAATGTGTTTCAGAACCGGTACAACGGGTCGATAAAGCGCTCTATTCGTCCTTCTTTCCGATCCGATGCTGCGTCACCTACATCCGTACAGGCCAACGACTGATCGAGAAGCGTTGCGCGAAGCCCAGAAGGCCATCGATCACCACCGACCTCCCTGGTACTTGCTACTGATTCGGGTACTTGGCCGTTTTCTTGCGATGGTACTTACGCCCTCAACCGGTCGCACCAAGGCACCGTAGGTGCTGATCGTTCGACTAGGCCGAGACCCTGTCCGGTCGCGTCAAGAAGACGCTGCGGTGGTCCGGATTCCGTCGGCGTAGGGGGTGCCAGCGAAACCAAACTCCATGACAAATTTGCTGGAGTCGAAGAGGTAAGGGGCATCGCTTTGATAAAGCATTTCGTAGGATTCCGAAACCAGCGGATCGAACCATCCGGCAATCCGGATCATCGGCCTGCTCAAGACGCGGTATTTCGGCGCGACGCCCAATGCTTTCGCAGCCAAGGCGACAAACTCTTTTCCCGTAAGCGGATTTTGCGCGGTGGGGACATGCCACGTCTGGTTCCAAGCCGTTTCCCGTTCGGCAAGTTGGATCAAACTTTGAGCGGCGTCCGGCGTATAGGTGAAGGAGTGCGGAACGGAATCATTCACGAGCCAAGATGCTTTCCGTTTTCGGAACAAGGGCTCGAAAACGAGAAGATTGGGCACGCCGTTGCACCTGCCGGGGCCGTAGAAATCGGCGGACCGCGCAATCAAGCCGGTGAGCGTACCGGATTTCCATTCGTTGATGAGTGTGGTGGCAATTTTCGCGCGAATCTCGCCCTTTCTGCTGCAGGGATTGAAGGGGGTCTCCTCCGTCATCGCGCCGCTGACTTTGCCGTACATGTATACATTGTCGAAAAAGATGAGCTTCGCGCCGGCGCGCTTGCAGGCCTCGATCGTGTTGGTCATGACGCGCGGCCACGCTTCCGCCCAAACCTTGTGATCGTACTTAAGACCAACGAGCAAATACACAACACGTGAACCTGCCACGGCGCGGATGGTCTGGTCTTTGTCAGCAAGATCAGCAACGACTGTTTCAACCGCGCCGGACGTCGCCTGCGGATTCCTTCCGACCAGGCGGAAAGGTTGATTTCTGGCGGCGAGGCGCTTGCCAAGCTCGTTGCCGATCGCGCCGCCTGCTCCAAGGATGGTAATCATTTAAATACTGTGTTTCACGTTCACGGGTTCCAATTTAATATGATTATGCGCTTTTAATTTTGGGAAAACATGGGGTGTTACGCTCGTACCATTCTTGCGTGACCTCAAGGTGTTGTCGCGGTCTTCACAGCAAGAACGTGGTGCAACGACCTCATTCGATGAAATTCCGATTCACCTCTCTCTCCTCATATGACCACCCTCATCGCACGCGCAACATTTGCTTGGTTCGGTCTCTTCGTCCTCGCTTTCGCGAACGGAGCTTTTCGCGAAGCCGTGTTGAAAAAAGTGGCAGGCATCAAAGAGCCATTGGCGCATCAGCTATCCTGTTTCACAGGAGCTATTTTTTGGACCACATTCGTGTGGCTGACTTGGAACAAGATCAATATCAGCTCCACGACGGAAGCCGGTATGATCGGTTTCTATTGGTTCGTCTTGACCGTCCTGACCGAAACCTGGCTGATCAACCGACTGATGTCGAAAATGACCTGGAAGCAGATTCTGCATACTTACAACGTGGCTGAGGGGGAGCTATGGGGACTCGTACTGATTTGGGTTGGGATATTGCCTATGGTGATTTTCTGGGTGAAGAATCCGTGAAACCGAGAACGGCTATCCCTATCTGGAATTATCGCCAAAGTTACGAATTGCGCGGTGAACTTTCGAAGTTTGGACCGGACGGGGTTTTCGACACGCTTTTTGGGAAAGTCTACGCGCCGGATTAGCCTTTGCTTCATGCCTGCCACGGGCGGGCCGAGCCCGTCCGTTTTACCGATAATCCACATTGTGGATACGCCGAGCAGGATGCCGGCTGACGCCGGTATTTCCCAGCGCGAGCAGGCAAATTCACCACTCCGGCGCTCCGCTACGATTCCGGCTCCGGCCCTTCGCTGCGGTCGGAGACGGCTTGGTTCCCGCGCTCACGGACGCCTCTGGCGACTCGTTGCCCGAGCGCAACCCTTCGCCAGGATCACTCCCTTTCGCAGGCTCCGGTCGCGACATCGGCGGCCTTGCCGCGCTCCCACCTGCGCCGACTCCTCCCTCCACTCACGGCCTGTCGCCTGCACTTCGCTCCCGCACCTCCGCGGCGAACCCGCACGCTCGAAACAGTAGGTGTTGACGATAGTGAGTGAGGCTTCGCCTTCCAGGCTGGATACGCTCAAACGCCGCTGGGCTTGGGGTGCTCGCTCTCGTTGCGCCGCTCGCGGATTTTCTTCGAGCAAAGCCACACCCTGATGGCTGCCTCATTGTAGCACCTGCGACGTCTGGCGGGCGTGCGGCGCGAGCGCCTTTGCCCGTCCGCGCCTCAAGGTCTTGCTCGCTGCGCTGCGCTCCACCTTGCGCGACGGTGCTGATCGTCGGCATCCCTCCGGGGCGGCCGATTTAACGGTTCGGCTCGGGTTGGGGTCCGCGTAGCGCGGCCCGCTACAGGCGCCCTCGTTGGGGCGCTCATCAGCACATCAAAGTCATGAATACATCCGCTATCGTTTCCCCTGCTCGCGTCTTTAAGGCGCTTTCCTCCGATGACCTCCGCCGTTGCGCTCCGTCGATTTTCGCGGAGCACGCCCGGCCTGGTGTTTCTTCCCGCTACACTTTCGTTTCCACCGCGCAGGTCGTTGCCCTGCTCGGCGCCGAAGGTTGGGACCCGGTCAAAGCCTCTGAGCAACGCGTGCGTTTGGAGGACCGGGTTGGTTTCCAGATGCACGAGATTCGTTTCGCTCGTCGGGTCGACTTGGAGGCCGGCGCGTTTCAGGTTGGCAGTACCCGCGCAGAAATGATTCTGCAAAATGCGCACGACGGAAGTCGTGCCTACCGGATCGATGCCGGTCTCTATCGGTTGGTTTGCCGCAACGGTTTAGTTGTAGCGGACGCGGATTTTGCGCATGTCTCGATTCGGCACGTGGACGTTTCAGCCGATGCGTTCGCGAAGGCCGCGCAGTCGGTGGCGGAGAACACGCCGCGCACATTGGAGGCCGTCGCCAAATGGCAGGCCGTGCAGCTTCCGCAGGCGACGCGGATCGAGTTCGCTCGCCGGGCAGCGGCGCTCCGTTGGGATGCCGATCAGCCGGTAACGAAGTTGCTCAGCCCCGAAAAACTCCTGACGCCTGTTAGGTATGGGGATGCGGCGACGGATCTCTGGACAACATTTAATGTGGTTCAGGAGCATATAATTCGTGGCGGCGACCGCTACTTGGGATATAGCGAAGGCGTGGGTATCCGTCGTAACCGCACGCGCCCGGTGGCGGGCCTGAATGAGGGCCAGCGGATCAATAAGTCGCTCTGGTTGCTTGCGAGCGAGTTCGCCAACAACTGAAATACGCGAACGTCGGGAGCGGTGGCCATCGCCGCTCCCTTTTTTGCGGGTCTCCGCGTTTGTCATGTACTTACCTGCTCATTCGTTGGGCATCCCGGCCCAAAGTTGATAACGGCAGCGGAGATATCCGACCTAAATTGAAACGTTGAACGGACGGTCCCTGTCCCCGGCCACTCCCGTGACACGGCGCAAGAAGTAGCGGCCAATTTAAGTGCATTAGTACACCTTTTGAGGAGAACGGCCAAGTTGCCTTTGCCGGTTGACGAGATAGCATCGCCCTCATGAATGCACTGGCTCTGACTATCGACGGTGAGCGTGGTCACCTTTTCGAAACGACTCATTCTTCGGATGCCGTCGTGTTTGTGCCGGAAGCTGTTTTCACAAATACCCGGTACAAAGGTGACGGGTTTGACCAATCAGCTTACATGACTAGTGGCTGGGCTGCAAAAAACGCCCGGTTTAACTCAAGCGAAAGCTCCAAGCACGCATTCCCCGCTCTCAATCGTCCCGTGGGTAATGCCGACGAGCCGCGTGTAGAGTTGTTCCTGCAACGGCTTCGTCACGCATACACGGTCGAATTATTTGCGGATGCGGTGAACTAGAAAAACAGAGCCTACGAATCCCCGCTTGGTATCCAGCTTCGTGTCAGTTTTTGCCAAGACCTGCGTGGATTGTCTTTGAGCGAAGCCCTCCCGCCACAAAATCTCCGGTCGACCTTAACTCACCCGGGAATTTCAAGCCCGCTCTCTCGAACGGGCTTTTTTGTGCGGAAGAAAAAATGGCAAAGCCGAACTACCAAACGTAGCGAGGATCTTCCCCCCTCCCTTCCGGACTAAGACTACTCAGTGCAAGCGAGGTTTCAGCTCGATCGTATCCGCTTTATGCCATGAAGTTGGAGTCGCAACGTCGTTCTGCCAGGCTTCGACTTGTGCGCCGGTGTTGCCAACCACAACCTTTAGATAGGTTTGATGACCTTCGACATTTTTGCCGGCTGCACCATCGGAGATTTGATACACACCGTCTTTCGTTTCCTTGTAGTAATAGTGGATGTGCCCGGAAAAGAAGGCCTGGACTTTGTACTTGGCGAGCAATGCCCAGAATGCGTCACGATTCTCTGGATACAGATCGAGACTGTCACCCGTGTGGCGGGTTTGAGGGAAGGCAGGCTCGTGGCCGAAGATGAAGACAAAGGGTTTGTCGGTAGCTTTTAAGTCGGTTTCCAGCCATTCGCGCAGCGCGGGGACGACGTCACCGTCGGTTGCATAATCACTTCCCGGCTCGTTCTTCCCGTTCCAATATTCATTCAGCATGACAAAATGCACGTTACCGTGGTCGAAGGAATAGGTGGTCTCGATGCATCCCGCTGGACCCGAGCGAAGGACTAGATTCTTGAGCGGTGCATGTTTGTTGTGCCCCCGGGTGAATTCGTCGCGTAGCCAGGCAAAAGAACAGGACGATTTTTTGTCATGGTTGCCCGGAACCGGCCACCAGATCGTTTTTTCGCCAAATCGGGAATCAATCAGGTCGCGGAGATTTTGTGGAGTCTGACCATCATGATCCACCAGATCACCGATCGAAATCATGAACGCTCCCACTCCGTCGGGTTGAGCTTTGACCGCATCAAATACATAGGTGCAAAGCGGAATGGTATCATGCAGGTCACTGGTAACCGTAAAATGTAACGATTGCGCTGCCGGTGGACCGTCTTCGGCACGGAGGTGAAGCTGCGCGGACACGGCAAGTGCCGCGACGCAAAGCAATGATTTAAGCAAACGATGGAGGAGCCAATTGGATGAAGACATGAGATGAAAAATTAGAGTTTGTCCGGCGCGGATTTCAGCCACTCGCTCCAAAGTTGGGGATGACCGTTGGGATTGGCGCGGGAGTATTGATAGAAGGCACGCACGAAGTCTGCACGGTCGGCGGCGATACCGGCTTTCCACCCGGCGCCTGGTTCCTTTTCTTTTGAGAGCAGGTTATAGTCGCCCACCAACAGTGATTGTCGGTTTACGATATCTTCGAGTCCAACGTGAGGCGCGTTGCGGAGCATGTCGTATAGGGCAAGAAATGTCGTCGTGCGCCCTTTCCCAGCGCGGCAATGGAAATGCGCCCAGCCGTCGGCGGGCATGGCGCGGACAGCGACGATGAAGCGATCAACTTCCTCGTCGAGTGGACGGGCGTGGTCGGTTACGGTGAGGCGCACGTAGACCGCACCAGCATCGGCGACAACCTCTGCCTCAGTCTGGACTTTTGTGACGGTGACATGTTCTGAGGGAGCAGCACCGCTCGTTCCCTTTTTTACGCGGTCATCGGCCAAATCGAGCTGAGTGCCGGGCTTGAGCACGGCGGCACGAGCGCATTCGCTGGCAACAATTTTCTCGTTGGCTTTACCAACATTTGCCCAGTTGTTGGTGGCCATCCAACTGATCGGTTCGCCATTGACGAAGAGATGGTCCTCTTGGCGCAGGTCAAAGACGATGACCGGACCGGAAAACTTCGCGAGCATGAGTTTCAGCCCGGCGGGTGTGAATTCCGCACTGCCAGAAGCATGTAGGTCGACCAAGCCGTCGGCGGCGGGCACTGCGCCGCTCTTGGCCTTCAGCGGGTCGTTGCTGGTGCGAAAGTTGCGTGGAAGTCCGTTGCGCAGTTCGGGCGCCACGTCCCAGACGAGTAACGGTGAAGAGGCATCCTCTGGCGGTTGTGGTGGGTTCTTTTGAGCCAAGGCCGTGTTTGCGGCGCCGGTCACCAACCAGAAGGAAAGTAAGAAAAGAAAGGAGCGGTTATTCATAGGCTGGAGCCGGTCGGCCACTTGTGCGGCCGACCTGGTGTGCGGAGTTGGCACGGAACAATAAAACAATGAGGTCAATAGTTCCAGCGCACGCCGAGGTTAGCACTCCGGCCATATTCTTCGAATTGCACGAGGCGCTTCGGATTGGAATTACCGAAGTAAACCCGGAACGGCTCGTTGGTGATATTTACCAGTTCGGCGTAGACTTCCCAGTGCTTGTTAAACTTGTAGCTGGTCGAGAAATCCCACTGGAGGAATCGGTCCACGTAACGGTCGTCGGCCGAGGTCGCGCCCAAAGCCGTATCTTCGCGCAAGCGAGGCGTGCGGTAGTTGGCCGCGATACGAGCGAAGAAGCCGTATTTTTCGTAGGTGAGCGCGAGATTACCAATCGTTTTTGATTGGCCGATGAAGTCCAGTTTTTCGCCGGGACGGTTTGGGTAGGTGGCCTCGCTGTCGCTGAACGTGGCGTTGGCAAGGAAACCGAGACCGTCAAGTGGCGCCGGCAGAAAACGGAACTGTTGCTGATATGCGAGTTCGAGTCCGGCGATGTGGCCCTTCGGACCATTAACGTAGGTGGTGAGTGGATACCCGGTATCGGCATCGGTGCCGGCCAGGGCTTGAAAGGAGAAGTTCGTGATGTCCTTGTAGAATACGGCTGCGGAGACCATTCCGAGCGAGGGGAGATAGTATTCAGCCGAGGCGTCCCAATTGATGGACTGGAGTGGTTTGAGTTGTGGATTGCCCTGCGAGACCGAAGGTGACGCTGCGTCATCATTCACGCTGCGGCTAATCGCAGTCTGGGTGAAATCCGGCCGCGAAAGGGTATTGGACCAAGAGGCACGCAAGACCAGTTGCTTCGTTGCATTGTACCGCAGATAGACACCGGGCTGTGAATTCGTGTAATTAGATGAAGCGGTCATGGGTGTATAGACCACTCCGCGCAACTGGGTGCCGTGAGTTTCGAACTGGGTGTTTTCGACGCGTACGCCGGCAATCACATCAAGCCGGTCAAACGTTGTTCCGCCCATTACATAACCAGCGGTTAGATCTTCGCTCGCATTGAAATCGCCAAGGATGGATTCTTTGGGAGTGATCGTGAAGGCGCCACGATTGTCGAAGAAACTCGAACGGAGTGCGGCGACGTTAAAACGGGGACCGGAAAAATATGGGTATTCGCTCTTGCTCGCGGCCTCGGAC
>Ga0302323_100001229_pt1 | contig 20769 bp, 19 predicted proteins | sample Fen_T0_3_FD_201950 | JGI IMG/M metagenome (GOLD analysis project Ga0302323, IMG submission 201950) | Peat permafrost microbial communities from Stordalen Mire near Abisko, Sweden - Fen_T0_3 | ecosystem: Environmental > Terrestrial > Soil > Wetlands > Permafrost | place: Sweden: Abisko... | reverse complement strand
CAGCTGCTCGTGATCACGGGGCTGTCAGGCTCGGGCAAGACTCACGTCTCCCGGGCGCTTGAGGACTTGGGCTGGTTCTGCGTCGACAACCTGCCGACGGCCCTCATTCCGCGCTTTGCCGAGTTGATCCGCGCGACGCCCGACCTCAAGCGGTCGGCGCTGGTGGTCGACGTGCGCGAGCGAGACTTCGTACGGCGCTTCCCGGAGGTCTTTTCCCAGACGCGGCGCATAGGCGTGGCCGCTAGTTTGCTCTTCCTGGAGGCGGGCGAGCGCGTGTTGCTGCGGCGCTTCAGCGAGACGCGCCGGCCGCATCCTTTGGCCGGTTTCGATCAGACGCCTTTGGAGGCGATCCGCGAAGAGCGGACGGCGTTGCGGCCGATCCGCAAGATGGCCGACCTGATACTGAACACGTCGGAATACAGCGTGCACCAACTGCGCAACTACATTGGCGAGCACTACGACGTGCGCGAGCGCGGCAGCGATCTTAGGCTGACGGTCATGTCCTTCGGTTACAAGTACGGCGTGCCGTCAGAGGCCGACCTGGTTTTTGACGTGCGCTTCCTGCCTAACCCGAACTTCGTGCGTGCGCTCAAACGCCTCACGGGCCTGTCGCTAGCCGTGGTGCGCTACCTCGACCGGCAGGTGGAGACGCGCGTGTTCCTGAGACGCCTGGGGGGCTTCCTGCGCTACCTTATCCCGCGCTATCGACGCGAAGGCAAGAGCCACCTGACCATTGGCATCGGCTGTACGGGTGGTCGTCATCGCTCGGTAATGATCTCCGAGCGGCTTGGGAAGTCGCTGCGTAGAGGCGGACACGGCGTGAGCGTCCGGCATCGGGACCTGCGCTTGGAGTGAGCGCTGGCTGGCGTATCGACCGACGAGAGGAGGCGGCGTGATCGGCATCGTGGTCGTGACGCACGGCCAGCTGGCGGAAGAGCTGGTGCGTGCGGCCAGAACCATCGTCGGCGAAATCCCGGAGATCGCTGCGGTTTCGATCGGCTGGGGAGACGACGTGGCAGCCGCGCGCGCGGCCGTCGAGCGAGCGCTGGCTGAGCTGGGGGCACAAGGCGCGCTGCTGCTGACGGACATGTTCGGGGGCACGCCGACCAACGTCGCGCTCTCCTACCTGGCGCCCGGTGTCGAGATCGTTACTGGCGTCAACTTGCCGATGCTGATCAAAGTGAGCACGCACCGCGACGGCGCGCTCGGCGATCTGGCGAGGCTTGCCAGGGAGCAGGGCCGCGACTCGATCGCCGTGGCCAGCGAGCTTCTGGGGCGGAATGCGTGATTGAACGCGAAGTCGAGATCTGCAACCCGCTGGGATTGCACGCCCGGGCTGCCGCGCGTTTCGTGCGCTTGGCCAGTGAATTTCAGGCCCGCGTGAAGGTCGAACGCGGGGGGCGAGTCATGGACGGCAAATCGATTCTCGGCATGCTGCTGCTGGCCGCGTCAAAGGGCACACGTTTACGCTTGCTCGTCGATGGCGCGGACGAAGCGCAGGCCGCCGAGGCCTTGGCCGCGCTGGTCGCCAACGGGTTTGGCGAGGTCAACGAATGAGCGCGGGCGTGCACCTCGAAGGCGCCGGCGTCTCGGCTGGTTTTGCGGTCGGTCCGGCACTCGTAATCGAGCAGGAGGCGCGCCCCATCTTCTGCCTGTCGCTGCCGGCTGCCGCAATCGGCGCCGAGCTACAGCGGTTCCGCACGGCGGTCGACGCCGCTCGCAGGCAGTTGCAGGCCATCCGCGACCGGCTCTTGCGCGAGGTCGGCCCGCGCGCCTACATCTTCGACGCGCAGCTCTTGATGCTCGAGGACGAGTTGCTCGTGGATCGCTGCGAGGCGCTGATCCGCGAGCGGCGCATCAACACGGAATGGGCGCTCAGGACGGTCTCGGACGAGCTGCACGCGCTCTTCGCCGAGTTCAGCGACGACTACCTGCGCGAGCGGAGCAGCGACGTCGACGACGTAGTCGGTCGCGTGCTGCTCAACCTGGCGGCGGCGGGAGACGCGCCGACGCTGGCGCACTTACCCGGCCGTTTCGTGCTTGTCGCGGGGAATCTGTCGCCCTCCCAGGCCGCAGAGATGGACTGGGAACGCGTGCTGGCAATCGCCACGGATGCCGGCTCGCCGACCTACCACACGGCCATCCTCGCGCGTTCACTGGGCGTGCCAGGCGTCGTCGGGCTCAAGGACGCAACTCGACGCATTCCTCCAGGCGCGACGGTTCTGGTGGACGGCTTCACCGGCCGAGTCGTCGTGGATCCGGGCGAGGAGGAGATCGCGCGCTTCCGCCAGCTTGCGGAACGACAGCAGGCAGAGGTAAGCACCCTGCAGGCGACGCGCGACGTACCTGCCGAGACGCTGGACGGCGTGCGTGTCAGGCTCCTGGCGAATGCCGAGTTTCCGGAGGAGGCCGCGTCCGCGTTGCTGTACGGAGCCGAAGGCATCGGCCTGTTTCGGTCGGAATATCTGCTAAAGCGTTCGCGCGAGTGGCCGTCGGAGGACGAACAGCTTGACACCTACCGCCGGCTCTTGGAGCAGATGCGTCCGCGGCCGGTGACCGTGCGCGTCTGGGACTTCGGTGGCAAGGATGCCTCGCTCATGAGAGGCGGCGCTCGCCTGCCCAGCTCGATGGGCGAGCGCGCCCTGCGTCTGATCCAGCGCCAGCCGGATCCCTTTCGCGTCCAGTTGCGCGCTTTGCTCAGGGCCGCGGCGACTGGCCCACTGCGAATCATGTTTCCCTTTGCCTCCGGACCCTCGGATCTGCGCACTGTTGTGGAGCTTCTCGACGAGGCCAAGGCCAGTCTCAAACACGACGGCCTCGACTTCAAAGAGGACACGCCGATCGGCCTCAACGTGGAGGTGCCAGGCGCAGCGACGACGGCTGACCTGCTGGCGCGGGAGGTCGATTTCTTCAGCGTGGGGACGAACGATCTGATTCAGTACCTGTTGGCAGTCGATCGCGCCGATCCACGCGTCGCAGGCTACTACGAACCGCTGCACCCGGCCGTGCTCAGGACGCTGAAGACTATCGTCTGCGCCGCTCACGCGCACGATGTGCCTGTCTCGGTCTGCGGGGAGATGGCCAGCGACGCCCTGCCGGCCCTTGTGCTCGTGGGCCTCGGGGTGCGCGAGCTGTCCATGGGCGCGAGCGCCATTCCGAGGGTCAAGGACGCCATACGCCACGCGAGCGCCGCGCTGTTGGAGGCGGCCGTGTCAGAGTGCCTGGGTTTGGCGACGGCCGCCGAGATCGAAGCCCGGATGCGGGGCGCTGGCGATTGCGGCGGCGCGAACCAAGCCTCAGTAACTCTGCGCTGAGCGTCTCAGCTCGCAGGACGGGCTAGAACGGCACGTCATCGTCGGCGGCCGGTGGGACCTCGCTCGCTGGTGAGCTGGGCTCAGGTCCGCCTTCGGACGCGGCGCCGCGACGTGCTCCACCCTGACCCTCGCCTCGACCTCCGAGAAGAACGAGCCGCGAGTTGGGGCCACTCACGCGAACACGGGTGGTGTTGCGTTTGTTGCCGTCCTTGTCGGTCCACTCGTCGTAGCGCAGGCTGCCTTCGATGTAGACCGCGCGGCCTTTGCTGAGGTACTCCTTCGCCACCTGGGCCGCCTTGCCGAAGATCTCGACGCGATGCCACTCGGTGCGTTCCTGGCGTTGACCGCTCTTGTCGTTCCAGACTTCGTTGGTGGCCAGCGAGAAGTTGGCGATGGGCTCGCCCGCCTGCGTGTAGCGGATCTCTGGGTCTTTGCCGAGATGGCCAATGAGAATGACTCTATTCACAGTCGACATGCTGACTCCTCTCGGTCGTTCTACTGAGGTGCGGCGCCCGCGCGGCTACTGGCCCTGGATCTTCTCACGGGACTTGCGGCCTGCCTCGGTGTTGGGGAAGTGCTCGAGCACGAAGCGGTACTCGATCTTGGCCTGGCTTTGGCGGCCGAGACGCTCGAATGCCATGGCCTTCTTGTAGTGCGCGTCCGGAATCTTGTCGGTGCCCGGATACTGGCGCAACAGCTCGTCCCATGCCGCGATGGACTCCGCGTACTGGCGCTTCCCGAAGAGACACTCTCCGATCCAGTACTGCGCGTTGTCGGCAAGATGATCGGTGGGCCGGCGCCTGATGTATTCCTGGAAGGCCTGGATCGCCAGATCGTAGTTGCCGCGGGCGAAGTCGGCGTAGGCCTGGGTGTAGAGCTCCTTGTCGGCAGGCCCTGCTGTAGCCTCTGGGGCCGCGGCAGGCCCTGGCCCAGGCGTTGCGCCGCCTGGCATCATAGCTGGAGCAGCCGTCGGTCCCTCTCGCGCGGGCAGGGCAGAGCTGGCCGCCGCAACGGCCTGCAGGCGGTCGCGTAGCGACGCCACGGCCTCGCCGATGTCCTTGATCGCGATCTGGCTCGCCTCAGCTTGGCGCTGCTGGTCCTGGACGCTCTTCTTGACCACGGCATTCTGATCAGCCAGCACTTCGTTCAAGCGGCGCAGCTCCTTGAGGGCGTCGTCGCTGGTCCGCTGTAACTGCGCGACCTCCGTTTGTAGACCGGCTATCTGAAGATATAGACGCTCGATGTCCTTGTTGCCGCTGGTCAGAACCGGCGCAACCAGAAGGCCTGCGAGTAAGACGGCGTGTGTCGGCATGATCGCCTCCGCGATGGACCGGACGATTATAGCTGCCATGCGCTCTGGCTGCGCTGCCGATCGCCTCTTGAGAAGCGACGTTGGCGCGCGCGGGCCGATCGGAGCATCCAGCTAGCGACTGACAGCGAAATGGGCCCTTCTGTTGCGTGCCCAGGCGGCCTCGTCATGACCGGTCGCGATCGGCCGTTCCTTGCCGAGCGAGGCGGTGCGCAGCCGCGCTGCCGCAACGCCAAGGGCGATCAGCTGTTCGCGCGTGGCCTGAGCGCGTTTGTCGCCCAGGGCCAGGTTGTACTCGACTGTGCCGCGCTCGTCGCAGTGTCCCTCGACCACGACGCGCGCGTCCGGATGCGCCGCCAGCCACGCGGCGTGGCGTACCAGGACGGCGCGCGCCGCATCGGTAAGTGAGGACTGGTCGAACTCAAAGTAGATGTCAGCCAAGGGACTCGCCTCGTCGCCAGTGGCAACGTTCCCGAGGTCGTCACGATTGGCCGTTTCGTCTTTGATCGGCTGGATCTCCGCTCCGGCAAATGGAGGCTCCGGCGTCTCGGAATCGCCCGGCGTAGCTCCGGCCCGCGCGGCCGTGGCGCCGGTCCCGCCGGTGACCACGGCAGGCGGACGCTTGGGTCCGCAGCCGACAGACGCTAGAACGGCGAGCGCAGCCACGGCGCCCACGAGTGGCCACAAAGAATGCTTCGTCCGCATAGGCCCTCCCTTGCTCTGCGATCGCGTCGTCATGGCGTCGGCCATGGTCCCCAGTCCGGCTGAGCGTTGTTCCCGGGGCCAACATCAAGCGTCTGGGCGCGTCGCCCTTCGCGATCGGCCGTCACGATCTGCCACCTACCGCCACGCGTGCACGAAAAAACCAGGTGACGACCACTCGGCGCCCACCCGGGCGACTCGCAGCTCCCGCCAGCGTCGGTGACCTGACGCACCTGATGCGTGGCGAGATCGACGACAGCCACCTGGAAGTGGCCCTCGATGCGCGAGGTGTAGGCGACCTCCGGATGCTCCTTCGAAGGGCTCCAGGCTGCGCCGTCGTTGTAGTCGCCCACCGTCGTGAGCCGGCGGACGTTGAGACCTTCACTGTCCATCACCCAGATCTGCGGCGTACCGCTGCGATCCGACGTGAAAGCGATCTCCTGGCCAGTTGGGCTCCAGCAGGGGGCCGTGTCAAGCGCGGTGCTGCTCGTCAGACGTCGAGTGCCGCTGCCATCCGAGTTGGCGGTCCATATCTCCATATTGCCGCTGCGGCTGCTGGCGAACGCGATGCGCTTTCCGTCCGGGCTGAAAGCTGGGGAGAAGGCCTGTCCGCTGAAGTTCTGGCTACGGCCTTCGTAGATCCAAGCGAGGAACAGCTCCGGGATTCCCCCGCGGTAAGAGACATAGACGATGTCGCGCCCATCGGGGCTCCAGGCGGGAAGGATGTTGAGGTTACGGTTGACCGTCACACGCCGCGGGTTGTAGCCGTCGTAGTCGACGATGTACAGCTCCTTGGTGGCCTTGCCTTTGACCGCGTCGCGATCGGACGTGAAAACGAGCTTGGTACGCGCGATGCCCCGGTACTGCACTTTGGTGAGGATCTCGTCCGCTGCCTGATGCGCGAAGATGCGCGGGTTGTCAGCCTTGCCCGTGTACTGTTTGGCCAACATGCTCTGGCCCGTGTCGACATAGAAGAGCCGCAGGCTGACCGAGGTATTGCCGCCGGACACGTCGGCCGCGAGCGTTACCAGAATCTGAGCGTCGATGGCCTTCCAGTCGTCGAAACGCGGCGAGTCCGGATTCAGCTGCGGCACGGCCTTGAGTAGCGTGTCAGGCACGAACTGGAAGATGCCTTCAAACTGCAGGTCCTTGCGCAGGACCTCGCTGATCGTGCGACAGGCCGCGATGGTCGCCTCGTCGTTGTGACGCGGCACGCAGGCCGGCAAGGCGAAGCGTTGGCGCTCCCCGCCAATGACGATCTCGTGAACGCCGCTGGCCGGCTGAGGCGGCTCTTGCGCCGAAGAAGAGCGACAGATCACGACAGCGCTGGTCCCTGCTAGGAACAGCAGCGCGCCGGCAACCGCTCTACTGTATCGGCTTGAACACGGCCTGGATGGTGAGTCGATCGGTTCCATAGTCTCTCGGTAGGGAAGTGAAAGGCGCTGCACTCTGGACAGCACGTTGGGCCGCAAAGTCGACCAATGTCACGCCGCTCGGTTGGAGCACGCGCACGTCGGTCACGTTGCCGTCGGCGAGTATAACGAAGCTGACGATCACCGGCACCTGTGTCTGCGGTTTGAGCTGAGTCGTCCAGATACTCCAGATGCGTCGTTGCACACCAGCCAGATACCAATCCCCGCCGCTGTCAGCGCCGTTCGGTACGCCTGGCCCGGGCGGGCCGATCGACAGTCCGCGGGCCCCGCCGGGCAGCACAGAGCTGGCCGACGTCGCGCTGGCAGCGGCTGCCGGCTGCGGCGGTTCAGGTCGTGAGTGGGTCTTCTTGAGATCTGGCGGTGGGGCCAGCCCCTGGCGCTTCTCCTCATGCGGCGGCTTCACGATCTTGGGTGGGGGAGCGACCTGCTCGGCCGCCTTGGGCTCGGGCCGTGGCTGAGGCGCCGCAGCTTCTTCCACCTTCGGCGATCCGCCCCCGCCGCGTGGCAGGATCACGGCAAAGGCGGTCTGTGGCCGGATCAACTGCGGCTTGGGCAGCAGCGCTGGCAGGACGATGCAAGCCAGCACCACGAGTACGTGGCCCACGACCGCCGTGGTCAGGCCGACCGATAGCCCCTGGTCCATCGTCTGGCGTTCTGCGATGAGCCGGTCGACCGCGTCGATCATGGCTTGGTCTTCTCTTGCGGGAGCACATAGACGAAGCCGATGATTTCCACGCCGGATTTCTTGATCTTGTCCACGACCTCCACGACCTTGCCATAGCGCAGCCGCTCATCCGCAGAGAGATAAACGACGCGCATGGGTCGGCCAGACTCGCGCAGTCCGCGAAGGTAGTCCGAAAGGCGCACGAGGTTTACCGGTTTGTCACCGACATACACGCGCTCGTCAGCGCTCACGGAAACCGTAACCCGATCTTCACGCGACGTGTCGGGCTGGTCTGCAATCGGCAGCGATACGTCGATACCTCGGCTCATCATCGGAGCCGTGACCATGAAGACGAGCAACAACACCAAGACGACGTCCACCAAGGGGGTGATGTTGATGTCGCCCATGGCCGACAGGCCTCTGCGGCCGCGCAACTGACGATACGTCGCGCCCGCTTGTCTGGACCCGTCTTGACCTTCGCCGCTGCCAAGTTGCATGGACGCTCTATGTGAAGTTGCGCTCTACGATGTTGAGGAACTCGAGCGCGAAATCGTCGAGCATCGCTGACAACACACGGACGCGGCTCGCGTAGAAGTTGTAGAACACGGCGGCCGGGATCGCAGCCGCCAGCCCCATCGCTGTCGTGATCAGGGCCTCCGAGATGCCAGGCGCCACGACCGCAAGGCTGGCGCTACCGCTGCCGCCGATCGCCTCGAAGGCGTTCATGATGCCCCAGACTGTCCCGAACAGCCCGATGAACGGCGTGACGCTGGCAGTGGTTGCCAGAAAGCTCAGCCGGCGTTCGAGCCGCGTCTGCTCGACTGTGGCCGCGCGCGCGAGGGCACGCGAGAGAGACTCCAGGCTGCGCACAGTCGGACGCGCCGCGCTAGTGCCCGGTGACGCGCTGCGCACCTGCTGGTTGACTTCGGCATAGCCGGATTGAAAGACGCCCACCAGGGGACTGGCTTTGAGCTGGCCGCAGATCGCACTCACCTCCGAGAACTTGGAGCTGCGTCTGAAGATATCGATGAAGGCCTGTGAATGCGTGTGGGCGCTATGGAGCACCGCGCCCTTGAAGAGAATAATGGCCCAGGAGACGATCGAGAACAGGAGTAGGATAACCAGAACGCCCTTGGCGACGAGTCCAGCGCGCGCGACGAGTTGTGTGGCTTCCCCCGAGAAGGCACTGCTTTGTGCGAGAATCACCGCTGGGCTCAAGAAGAGTCCTCCTGTGCGCACACGGGCGCCGGTGCGAGAATCCCACAAGATGTTGTGGGTGTCAATGGTGGCGCTACGAAAGGCGGCACAGTCGTGCACGGTAGGACAGCAGGAGGGCCGCCCGTCCCGATCCGGTGAAAGATGCTCAAGCTACTGCGAGTCGAGAATATCGCGGTCGTGCCTGCCATCGAGGTCGAGTTCGGCTCCGGCCTAAACCTGCTCACGGGTGAGACAGGCGCCGGCAAGTCCATTCTGGTGGACGCGCTGGGGCTGCTGCTGGGGACGCGGGCTTCGCCTGAGCTCATACGGACTGGCGAGCAGAGTGCCTGCGTCGAGGCTGTCGTTGCGAGCGCGGCGATGGCTTCGATCCTCGAAAAGCACGCGATTCCGCGCGAGGACGGTGAAGACACCGTGCTGCGACGGGAGGTTTTCCTGTCGGGAAAGAACCGTGCAACCGTAAACGGCGCCATCGTGCCTGTGGCGGTCTTGCGTGAGCTGGCGCCTTTTGTGGCCTCGATCCAGGGGCAGCACGAGTCGCAAAGCCTCTTGAGTTCCGACGCGCAGCAGGACTTCCTGGACGGATTCGCCGGGATCGTCGAAGTGCGGGCCGAAGTGGGCGGCCGCTATCGCGCCCTGACCAATGCGGAGGAGCGTCTGGCGGCCCTACGTCGAGACCGACGTGAGTTAGAACGCCGGCGAGAGATGCTGGAGTATCAGGTGCGCGAGATCGACCTGTGCCAACTTCGCGTGGGAGACGAGGAAAACCTGCGTCGAGAAAAGGCCCTGCTTGCCAACGCTGGCCGCCTTTCCGAGCTCTCCGCAGGCGCTTACGCCTTGCTTTACGAGGACGAGCAGGCCGTGCTGGCGCGCCTGGGTCACGTCTTTCGCAAGGTGGAGGAGTTGTCCTCTATCGATCCACGCTTCTCGCCGTATCTCGATAGCCGCTCATCGCTGCGCGCTCAACTGGAGGATCTGGCGTTCTTCCTGCGCGACTACGGCCAGGAGATCACAGTAACCCCGGGCCGTCTTGACGAGGTGGAGGCGCGCCTGGCCGCGATCGACCGGCTCAAGCGGAAATACGGTGCCACGATCGAAGAGATCCTCGCATTTGCGGAGCGCTGTCGTGCGGAGTTGGAAGAGCTCGAAGCCCCCGAGTTGCGCGAGCGTGCACTCGAGGCAGAATGTTCAACCGCAGCCAAGCACTATCTCGATCTCGCTAAGGAACTGTCGCGGCGCCGGCGCAAGGCCGCAGACCACCTCAGTCGTCGGCTCCACGCCGAGCTCAAGGAGCTGGCGATGGACAAAACGCGCTTCGCCGTGCGTTTCGAGCCGGAGCAACCGGCGGACGAGCCGGAGCACAGGCCGGCTTGGTCCGAGCGCGGTCTGGAGTCGGCGGAATTCATGCTATCGCCGAATCCGGGCGAGGACATGCGACCACTGGCGCGGGTGGCTTCCGGCGGGGAGCTCTCGCGCATCATGCTGGCCTTGCGGTCGATCCTGACCTCAGACGGGGCGGCCGAGGATCGGACGCTCATCTTTGACGAGGTGGATGCCGGTATCGGCGGTGGCATCGCTGAGGTCGTCGGACGCAAACTCCTTCGCGTCGCACAGCGACAGCAAGTCATCTGCATCACCCATCTGCCACAGATCGCGGCACTGGCGGACGAGCACTTCCGGGTCGCCAAGAGCATTTCCGATGGCCGCACGGTGGCTCACGTGGAGTGCCTCGACAGTGCCGGCCGAGTCGAGGAGGTGGCCCGGATGCTCGCTGGAGAGAAGGTGACGGAGGTCGCGCGGCGCCACGCGGGGGAGATGATCGCGGCGCGCAGCATCAAGTAGCAGTTCAGATATTGGCTCTACCTCTTGATAAATAAAAGACAAATCCGGTTCGCGATCCGCACGTTCGGCTGCCAGATGAACGTGAATGACTCGGAGCGTTTGACAGGGATGCTGGAGGCCGAGGGTTGGGAGAGCGTCAACGAGCCGAGCGACGCCGACCTCGTCGTCCTCAACACGTGCGCTGTCAGAGAGAAGGCAGAGTCCAAGCTGTTCTCAGAGCTCGGTCGCATTCGGCAGCCTCGGGGTGATGGCCAGACGCGGCCCGTGATCGCCGTCGGCGGCTGTGTGGCGCAGCTGAGGGGCAGGGCCCTGCTCACGAGCAGCTCGGACATCGATATCCTGATTGGGCCTCGTAGCCTGGCGCAGCTTCCGGGCCTGGCGCGCGCTGCCCTGGCATCGGTCGTCACCTCGCCCCAGGTCGCCCTAGATCGGCCCAGGCAGGAGGTATTCGGCGACCTTTCAACGGCGGCGATGGCCAAGCCGTTCAGCGCGTATCGGGCCCTTGTCACAGTCATGGAAGGCTGTAACCAGGTCTGCAGCTTCTGCGTGGTTCCGCGCACGCGAGGCGTTGAGACCTTCCGCCCGGCCGACGAGGTCGTCGCCGAGGTGGGGCACTGGGTCGGGCGAGGCGCGAGTGAGATCGTCCTTCTTGGACAGACGGTCAACGCTTACCGCTGGAACGGGCTCGACTTCGCCGAGCTTCTGTCGATGGTCTCTTCCGTGCCTGGGCTGCGACGGTTGCGCTTTGCGACTTCGCACCCCATGTACCTCACCGAGTCGCTGAGTGTGGCCTTTGCCAGGCTGCCGAACCTGTGCCCTCATCTCCACCTACCGGTGCAATCTGGTTCGGACAGGATCCTTGCGGCGATGCGGCGCGGCTACGATCGGGCCGAGTTCCTCCGCAAGATCGAGGAGCTGAGGCGAGTCGCCCCTGAAGTGGCGGTCTGGAGCGATGTGATTGTCGGCTACCCAGGCGAGGCCGAGAGCGACTTTCAGGAAACTCTCGATCTCGTCAGGAGCGTGGGATTCGCGGGTCTCTTCTGCTTTACCTATTCGCCGAGGCCCGGTACGGTTGCTGCCAGGGTGATGGATGATGTCCCGCCCGACGAAAAGCGCGACCGATTGGCTCGCGTCAATCAGCTGCAGCAGTCGATCCAGCTCGAGCGGAACAGTAGGCACGTCGGCCAGCACGAATCCGTGCTGTTCGAAGCAGTTGGCCGCGACAGCCTGCTCGATGGGCGCAGTCTCCACAATCGCGTCGTGCACTGCGCGGCGCCATCTGCGCTTGTGGGGCAGATTCGGGACGTTGAAATCACTTCGGCAGGACCGAACTCCCTCGTCGGACGCTTGGCCGATTGACGACAATGTGGGCAGCGGGTTGACACGTGCCGCAGACTCCCTGATATTCTCCATGAGGCAGTCATGGTGGGGGCGTGATGGAAATCGAAATGACCATCAAGGGGCTGATGATTGACCCTGTCACCAACATGCCCATCGTTGTGCTGCGCGATCTCGCGGGCGAGCGTGTTCTTCCGATCTGGGTTGGCGTCTTTGAGGCCAATGCGATCGCCCTCCAGATCGAGAACGTCCAGACGCCCCGGCCGATGACCCACGACCTCCTGACGAGCATCATCGGCCGGATGGACGGCCGCGTCGAGCGTGTCATCGTGTGCGACCTCAAGGACAACACGTTCTACGCGTCCGTTGTGATTCAGACCGCAGGGCAGAGCCTCGTCGTGGACGCGCGGCCGTCCGATGCCATTGCGCTCGCGCTGAGGGCCGGGTCACCGATCTTCGTCGATGAGCTCGTTTTCCAGCGCACGCACCAGGCCGAACAAAGCGGCGAAGCAGACGAGATGGCGCGACTGAGAAAATGGCTCGAGAATCTCGGCGAAGAGGATCTCGGGAAGTATAAGATGTGAGCCTCTTCGAGCGCCAGAGCGGACGCTGACTCTGTTCCGGCTCTTGACCCCAGGGTTGTCACGGCCTAACATTCCAACGCTTCCGTTGTCCTCGCTGAGGTTCCATTGATCACGATTGCCATTGCCAACCAGAAGGGCGGGGTCGGCAAGACGACCACTGCCATCAATCTCTCGGCTGCCCTTGCGATGCGCCAGCGCCGCACACTACTCATCGATCTCGATCCGCAGGGCAACACGACGATGAGCTACTTCGACACGCAAGCGATCCAGCGCTCGATGTTCGACGTCATGTCAGAGGGGGTGCCTCTGCCGGATGTCGTGATTCCCACAAAGGTCGAGTACCTGTCCCTGGCACCTGCGCGCATCTCGCTCGCGAAACTGGAGTCAAAGCTGGTGGGGGAGATCGATGGTCACTTCAGACTTAAGGATCGCCTGGAGGTTGTACAGGATCGCTATGACTTCGTGATCATAGACACGCCGCCCGCTCTTGGCCTGATCACCGTAAACGCGCTCGTGGCAGCGACTCATTTGCTCGTTCCTATTCAATCGAGTTACTTCGCGCTCGAAGGAACCGACGACCTACTGGAGACAGTTGATCGCATCCGAGCACGGCCTAATCCTGACCTGAAGCTCCTGGGCGCAGTGATCACGCTGCACGACAAGCGCACCACACTGGCGCGCGACGTCCACCGGGCCATCAGGGACGTGTTTGGCGAGCGGGTCTTCGAGACGACGATCAGCCGGAGCATCCGGCTCGAGGAGAGCCCAGCTCACCGCGAGTCGGTCTTCACATTCGCGCCTCAGTCGAGTGGCGCCTACGAGTACTATAAGCTGTGCGAAGAGGTGCTTGAGCGTGTCTAGCCCCAGACGACTCGGCCTGCCAGAGGCGCGCCGCATGCGCCATGACCTCCACTTCGTAGAGCAGCTCGGCCATCCGAGCGGCATCCCGATCGGTCGTATGGTGCCGATCGAGGACATCGACCCAAACCCCAATCAGCCGAGACGAAGCCTCGGCGAGTTGGCTGAGCTGACGGCGTCGATTAGAGAGAAGGGGCTTCTCGAGCCGATCGTCGTCCGAGCCAGGGACAAGCGCTTTCAGATCGTCGCGGGCGAGCGCCGCTATCGAGCAGCCCTTGACGCTGGCCTGGCCGAGATCCCATGCATTGTCAAAGAGCTCACCGACGCCGAGGCCATGGAGGTCGCCCTCATTGAGAACCTCCAAAGAAAGGACCTAGACGCCTTCGAGGAGGCCGACGGTCTCAAGACGCTCGCGGAGCGATTCGGCCACACTCACGAGCAGATCGCCAAGCAGATCGGGAAGAGCCGCTCGCTGATCACGGAAACCCTGTCCCTAAGCTCGATGCCGCAGGAGGTGCGGGATCTGTGTCGGCTGGCCGACATCACGTCTAAGTCCGTTTTGCTTCAAGTAGTTAGGAGCGGAGATACGCGCGACATGCTGGCGTTCGTGGAGCGACTGAACCAACGAGGCTCAGCAACCCGAGCTGCGGCGCGAGACATCGCCCGGCCGAAGCATGACGAGGGCCGTCATGCTTCACGCGCCCGGCCCTTTGTGTTCAGGTACCGGCCCAAGGAGAAGGGCTTTCACCTGATGGTCCGATTTCGGAAGGCCGAAGCCTCGCGCGAGGAAATCGTGGCAGCCCTGCAGAGGGCGCTTGCAGAGCTCATGGACGACCGCAGCGCCAGCTAGCGGCGTTGGGTCCGCGACGCCACCTCTTAGTCCACACGCACCGTCACGAACCGGGGGCAACAGACTGCCGCGGCGCACGGGCGTGCCGGCGAGCACAACGATAGCGGACAGCCGATCATCAGTCGTACTGGCTCGGCTTGGAGGGGCGGGCGTGGTGCTGTGTGCCTTGTTCGGGAGGCTGGCCCCGGGGGCCCGCCAGTGTAGCGGCGTCCTTGGCAAGACAGCGGCGTGTTGTGGCCGCCTGGGGGGGCCATCGATTTGCCGGTCGCCGTCGTCAACTTTACATAAGATATCTTATCGGAAGCTGTCGATCGACCAAGAACGCACTTGACGGCACTGGCCAGCCCGTCTATAAACCTGTGCCGCTTCTGGAGGGCCAACGAGCTTGCCACAACAACCCATCGTCGCGTGCCTGGATCTTGAGGGCGTCCTCGTGCCGGAGATCTGGATCGGCGTCGCTGACCGCACCGGGATTCCGGAGTTGCGGCGAACGACGCGGGACGAGCCGGACTACGACTTGTTGATGCGCGGTCGCATCGCGATCTTGGAGAGGCACGAGCTAGGTCTGGCTGACGTGCAGGCCGTGATCGCCGAGATGCGCCCGCTGGACGGTGCGACCGAGTTCCTGTCGTGGCTGCGGCAACGCTGCCAGGTGATCATCCTGTCAGACACCTTTGAGCAGTTCGCCTGGCCGCTGATGGAGCAGCTGGGCTTCCCCACCTTGTTCTGCAACTCGTTGGAGATGGACGGTCGGGGTCGGATCGTGGGATATCGGTTGAGGCTGCCGGAGCAGAAGCGGGCCTCGGTGGCAGCCCTGCGCCAGATCGCGTTTCGGGTGGTGGCTGCCGGGGATTCCTACAACGACACGGGTATGTTGTTGGCGGCGGACGCAGGGATCTTCTTCAAGCCACCGGAGAGGGTCAAGGCGGAGTTCCCGCAGTTCCCGGTCGCGTCCACGTATGCGGATCTAGAGGCCGCGTTCGTGAAGGCGGGTGTGCGCGAATAGCCTCGCGTTGGCGAGTGGATCTAGGGTTCGGAGTCGCGCGCCACTTCTTCGATGTCGAAGCGGATCGGCGCTATGTCGGGGTGGCGTTCGATCTCGACGCCCTGTGCGACCAGCGAGACGCGGAAGGCCAGCTCGCGACCAGGACCTGGCCTCAGCTCACTCAGCGGAACCGAGAGCTCTAGGACGGTCCGTGCAGCGGCGCGCGCGTCGGTCTTGGCAGAAATCCAGCCGAGCGAGGTCTTGTCGGTGCGTTGAAGAGAGAGCGCGTCACCTGATGCGCGCACGCAGTAGCGCGAAGTCGTGGGCCCAGGAAAGCTGACCTGTATCTCGGCTTGCGCCAGGAGTGCCAGGGCCCCGCCAGCGGTCTCGACCAGGACGTGCAGCTGGTCACTTCCGGTGCCGAAACGGACGACGCGAATACTCTCTGTGCCGCGATGCATGGCCCCGCCGAACGCGGAGGCGCGGTAGACTCCGGCGCCAATCCACTCGGAGGGCGACGTGAAGCAACCGTCGAGGACCGGCGTGACGGTCCCGGTCGGGCGGCTGTGGCGCACCGCGATGCTGCGGGTGGTGATGAGCGGCTCGTCGAGGACGTCGGGTGCTGGAAGGCCGAGAGTCGCATAGACAACACGCAGGTGGCGGCGGTAGAGCGCATCGAACTGTACGTCGTTGTCGGAAGTGTGATCCTCGCCGTACCACCAGCACCAGTCGCTGCCGCACGCGGCTCGAAAGATTTCCCACGCGTGCTGGACGGCGTCATCCGGTGCACGACCAGCCGCCGCGGCTAGAGCGTCTCGCGCGTAACCTAGCTGATCCCAGGCGCGTCGGTCGTCGGCATGGCCGATCCAGACGTTGAAGTCCGCGTTGATCCAGCTTCCGGCAAAGATGCGCGGGAGCGGCGCGGGCGGAGTGCCGTCGAGCGCCTCGGTCACGGTCGTGGCGCGCAGTCTAGTGGGATCGGCGGCCAGACCCGCGTAGAGCGCGCGGAGGAAGACGCGGCCGCTCTCTTTGAAGTACTCCCAGGCGTTTTCCCCGTCGAGAATGATCGGGACCACTGCTTCCCCGCCGATGCCGTGGCGCTCCCAGTACTCCCCGATTCGATGCAACCGCTCCAAGAGGTCGTGCGCGGCCGCCTGTGGCTCGAGCGAAGAATAGGAGAAACCGATCAGGTCCGAGAGGGCGCGATCGCGAAAGAGCACGGAGAGATCGCCGGATGAAGTGTGTCGCACCCACGGGCGATACAAGAGGTCGAGAGGATGCACCGTGCCGCGGCTGTCGCGGTGGATTGGCCGGTTGGCGCTGCGCTCGAGCACGCCTTCGTCTGAAGCCATCCAGGTCAGGCCGGCCTGAGCCACGAGCGTTGCCATTTCTTCTGAGACCGCGCCTTCCGATGGCCAGAGGCCGCGTGGCGGCGCCCCGAACACGGCGGTGTGGCGCTCGATCGCGCGATGGATCTGGTCAGCAGCATCCTCAGGGTGTCGGAAGCGGCGGGGCACCGGCGCGCCGGGGCAGGCCTCATGGTGTGCCTCTGTGTCGCAGAGCAACGGTAGGATCGGGTGGTAGTAGGGCGAGGTCGAGAGCTCAACCTGCCCGCTCTCGGCAGCGCGCCGATACGCTGGGAGCACGGCCGCGATCAGGGTCTGCTCCCGCTCAGCCAGGCGTAGCTTGTCCTCTTCGCTGAAATGAGCGCCTTTGGCAATGAGCTGCTTTAGCAACGGATCCTTCTCGCTCAGGTCGTAGTCGAACCAGGCGAGCTTGGCGAGAAGCTGGAGATCGAGCAGGTCTTGCTGGCTGAAGCGGGTAGAGGCGCTGCGCAGCGCGCCCTCCTCGCGGGAGGCACCACGTTGCTCGAGCAGCTGCGTGTAGCGCGGAAAGCGTCCGATGATGTTGCGCTCGTGTGCCATGAAGAAGGCCTGCAGAGCCGTGACACGCTCCTCGGCCGTCAACTGATCCGCAGGCTTCAGCGAGAGCCGTTGCAGCGGCTCGTGGGCCTGGCCGTTGGCGTAGGCCATGATCTGATCGACCAGGGACGGCACGAGGTTGAACGTCAAATGCACCTGCGGGAAGTCCTGGAGCAGCTCCACCATCCCCAGGTAGTCTTTGAGCGCGTGCAGACGCACCCAGGGCAAGACGAACGCGCCGTCCATCGGATCGCGATACGACGGCTGATGCATGTGCCAGAGGAGCGCGACGCGAACCATGTGCCCTGCCCTCTTGTTGTGGCCTCTCGATCGCGGCGCCCGCTTGGCGTCTCGCGCCCGGCGCGCACATTCTAGCCCGCTCCGACAGCAGCGTCATGCGCCCGACGCCGGGGCCAAACGACTGGTGCGACGTGCGTGATACGATCTGGCCGGTGATGAGGTCGCGTTCTCTTCGTCCAACACTAATCGATCGCTATATCTTCAAGGAGATCCTGCCCTTCACGGGCTTGGGGTTGGTCCTCTTCACTTTCGTGCTCCTGCTGCCCCAGATTGCCGAGCTGATGGGCATGCTGGTCTCGCACAACGCCGATCCACTGACCGTCTTCCGCATCTTCTGGAACTTCCTGCCCCATCTGCTCGCGCTGACCATCCCGATGTCTGTGTTGCTGGGCGTGCTGCTCGCATTCGGCCGCATGGGCAGCGACAGCGAGGTGATCGCGCTGCGTGCCGGTGGCGTGGGTCCGATGCGTTTGGTGCGACCGGTCATGGCAGTCGCCCTGCTGGCGACCCTGACGACGCTCTACATCACCGCCGTTGCCTATCCGCGCGCGAACCAGGAGTACCGCAAGCTGACCGCCTCGCTCGTTACGAGCCAGGTGCGCACAGCAGTCAAGCCGCGCGTCTTCACCGATGACCTGCTGCCCAGTGGCACGATGGTGATCTACATCTCGAATGTGGTCGCAGGCACAGGAGAATGGCGCGATCTGCTCATCCGCGACCTGCGCGAGCCCCGCAAGCCGCGGCTGATACTCGCGCGTCGGGCGCGGTTGGAGATCGATCGCGCGGCCGAGGAAGCCCGTCTCGATCTGGCCGATGGCGCCGTCTATGCCTTTGATCCGACACAACCGCAGCGCTGGGAGCAGCAGAGTTTCAGCTCGCGCGAGATGTTATTGCCCTTCGAGGAGCTGTTCCCACCGAAGATCCAGGTCGTGAAGGGCCGCAGGGAGATGACGGTCTTCGAGGTGCAGGCCGCGATTCGTGCGGCTGAGAAGGAGGGCGCTGCTGGCCGACAGAGCGCAGTGCCCCTGCGCGTCGAATGGCACATGCGACTTGCCGTCGCTGCCGCGTGTCTCGTGTTCGGCCTCCTGGGAGTCGGCTTGTCGCTGGGACAGAAGAAGGAGGCGCGTTCTGCGGCCTTCAGCCTCTCCGTAGCGGCGATCCTTGTGTACTACCTCTTCCTGCGTTTTGGCGAGCAGTTCGGCGATAACGGCTGGATACATCCCGCGCTCGCGATGTGGAGCGCCAATGTCGTCTTCAGCGCGGCGGCGCTAGCGCTGCTCTACCTGAACCACCGCGAGGCAGCGTTCGATCCGCTCGACCCCAGCTTGTACTTGGCCTGGCTTCCGCGGATACGGCGCCAAGCGGCGCCCTCTGTCGAACGAGCCGCACCCGATGCGTCGGACGACAACTACGCACCAGCGGCGCGGCGCAGCTTTCGATTCGGCAGCCTGCTGGACGGCTATATCTGCCGCAGTTATCTGGGACATCTCTGGCTGGCGGCTGCCGCGTTTCTGTCTTTGGCGATGCTGCTCGAGTTCATGGACCTGGTCGACGACGTTCAGCAGAACAAGGTGGCTTGGGGCACACTATTTCACTATCTCCTGTTCCAGGCCCCGGATCGGCTGCAGCTGGTCCTGTTGGTCGCCTTTCTCGTCGCCACGCTCATCACGCTGGGCATCATGGCGCGGCGCAACGAGATCACGGCCATGAAGGCCGGCGGTATCAGCGTCTACCGTGTGGCAGTGCCCATCGCGGCGATGGCGATAGCCGGGAGCGTGCTGCTCTTCGGCCTCGGCGAGTTCCTCGTGCCCTACACGAACCGCATCGCGCGCAGGGACCACGACATCATCAAGGGCCGGCCAACTCAGTCTGTGCGGCAGATGGAGCAGCGCATGCTGCTCGGCCGCGAGGGCCGCTTCTACGAGGTGACCGGCTCTCGCTCGACGCCCGAGGTGCTCCACTCGGTCTGGGTCTTTGACGTCGATCCGAAGAGCTGGCGGTTGGAGGAATGTTTGTTCGCAGCGCAAGCGCGCTGGAACCACTACGGCGGGTTCTGGGACCTCGAGCGGGGCTGGCGCCGCAGCTTGAGCGCCGCTGGGGCCACGGTGTTCCGCCTGTTCGATACGGCAAAGAACCGGGAGATCGAGCCGCCCAAATTCTTTGGCCAGGAACGGGGCAGTGGCGACACGCTGAGTTTCACGGAACTGAACGCGCACATTGGTTCGCTGGCTGCGCAGGGCATGGACGTCGTCGGTCTGCGGGTGGATCTGCACAGCAAACTGGCCTTGCCTGCGGTGGCGGTGGTGATGGCACTGATCGGGATCCCGTTCTCCTTCGTCGTGGGGCGTCGTGGCGCGCTCTACGGCGTCGGCATCGCACTGCTGCTGGCGATCATCTACTGGTCTTGTTTCGAGATCTTCAGGGGGCTGGGAGTGAACGGAGTGCTCTCCCCCGTGCTGGCGATGTGGGCTCCGAACATCCTCTTCGCCGGCGCAGCCGTCTACCTGTTGCTGTCCTTGGACACCTGATCGGTCTCTATCTCGCGCCGTAGGTCGAGGCCGGCGCTGGCGACGTGGCAGTTCCGCCAGGCATCAGTATCACCGGCGGTTTGCCGATGGCGGGAGGATACCGCTTCGGAACCGCTATGAAGCACCATTCGTTGTAGTGCGACTGACCCCAGACGATTCGCAGGCTCTTGTCCGTGCTGCGCGAGACCACGCCCGTGATTCCGCCGAACGCCGTGCCAGTCAACCCCGATTCAGGGGGCGTGATGGGTCTGAGCGACATCGATTGTCCCGCCGCGCTAGGCGTTGGTACTGGGCAAGGTTCGCCGCGTATCAAGCGCCACTCGCCCTTCGGCGTCATCGGGTCCTTGTAGAGCTTTCTCAGCAGACGCGGTCGACCCTTGATCAGCGCCTCGAGTGTCGGCGGCCCGGCGCCATTGTTGCGCGCTCGATACGCGATGATGGCCTCGGCGATCTGAGTGCCCCGAAAGAGCAGCTCCTCTTCGCGATCGTTCTGCATCACGTACTGCCAGGTCGGCAGCACGACGGTCATGCCGACGAGCGTGATGGCGACCGCGACCGCGAGCGCGACCAACGAGACGCCCCGTTCGCTTGAGCCCGCCGAAGGCCTCACTGCCGGACCCGACGACAGCGCGCCAGCACCTTCCTGACGTAGGCGCGTGTTTCTGAGAAAGGAGGAACTCCCCCATGCAGCTCCACCGCTGCCACGCCGGCGTTGTAGGCTGCCAAGGCCAGGCGACGGTCGCCCCGGTAGCGCGTCAGTAGCGCGCGCAGGTGTCGCACGCCGCCGTCGATGTTCTGATGAGGATCGAAGGGGTTGACGACGCCCAGCGCGGCAGCGGTGCTCGGCATCAGTTGCATCAGGCCTATGGCCCCCTTCGGTGAGACCGCGGTCGGCTGGAACCCTGACTCGACAGCGATCACAGCA
>Ga0302323_100001228_pt1 | contig 20775 bp, 14 predicted proteins | sample Fen_T0_3_FD_201950 | JGI IMG/M metagenome (GOLD analysis project Ga0302323, IMG submission 201950) | Peat permafrost microbial communities from Stordalen Mire near Abisko, Sweden - Fen_T0_3 | ecosystem: Environmental > Terrestrial > Soil > Wetlands > Permafrost | place: Sweden: Abisko... | reverse complement strand
AAACATTCACGGTGGCGAACACCAACCTCGAGGTTTTCAGCCTGGGTGTTTATGACTTTGGCGGGGACGGACTGAAAGCTGCCCACGACGTGATCCTCTTTAGCAACCAGACCGCGATTGCTTCCGCGACCGTTCCGGCGGGTACCGCGGCCACGCTGCTCCATGGTTTTCGCTTCACGTCGCTGGGCAACCCCGTGACGCTCCTGCCCGGCACGTATTCGGTGGTGGCTTACCAGATGAATGGCACCGCCAACAACAGCGATGGCTACGGCGATATCGGCAATCCGAATCACAACGGCTTCAACGGCACGTTTAATCTCCAACACGTCCAGACCATTTTTGAGTTTTCAGGCAGTGCGAACGCCTACCCGGGAACCGGCGGCGGCGGTTTGGGCACGGCGGCCAATCTCGCTGGCGCCTCGTTTACTTACCGCGATCCCAGTTCCACCAGCATTGCGTATACCGCCGATCCGCTCACGGCCAAATATGGCGCCGCGGCGAACAACAGCGGACTCAACATTGGCCATACCTTCAAGGTCACCGGCAGCGGCATTACCGTCTATCAACTGGGGGTCTTTGATTATCAGGGCAATGGCTTGGCCGCCGCCCATGACGTCACGCTCTTTGCCAATCAGAGCCCCTTGGCCTCGGTGACCGTTCCCGCCGGGACGGACGCGCCGCTGGGGAACGGCTTTCGTTTTGCGCCGCTGGCCACCCCCATCACGCTGGCAGCGGGGGATTATTCCATCATTGTCTACCAAATGAACGGTGACACCACCAGCGATCCTTACTGCGAAGACAACGCGAGCGGGTTCAACGCCGGCGGCAATGTCACGGACGCTGGTTACAGCCCTTATGTATTTGATGGCAACGGCAGTCCGGAATATCCGGCCGGGGGAGCCAACGAAAATTTTGCCGTCTGCTCGTTTACTTACTCCAACCTCCTTTCGAGCCCCCTAATAACCGCACAATCCGTGACCAACGTGACCGTGTTTGCTGGCGCCGCGCCCACCTTCAGCGTGGTGGCCGCCGGTTACCCCCCCATCTTCACCTACCAGTGGTATCTCAATGGAGCCACCCTCATCGCCGGGGCCACCAACGCCACTTACTCGCCCGGAAACGTCGCCCTGGCTGATACCGGCAAAAAATTCGTTTGCACCGTGGCCAACAGCGCCGGCCAGACGAACACCACGCCCATCGCACTGCGGGTCATTGCGGCGCCAACCCACAACTATCCAACCACGATTATTGCCGACCATCCGCTGAGTTACTGGCGAATGAACGAAGGCCCGGATGACGCGGCCGGAAACAACGGGGTGATTTGCAACGACTATTTGGGCGGGAGCGCCGGCGTTTATATGAACACTGATCTCGGCCACGCGGGTTACAGCACGAATGATCCGGATGCGGCGGCGTCTTTTGGCACCTTCGCCAGTCAGTATTGCTACGCCGGCAACATCTACGCCATTGACTTTGCCACCGCCGGTGATGCGGCCTTCTCCATTGAAGCCTGGGTCAATGGCCTGGGCGGCCAGCCGCAGACCGGCATCCTTTGCAAAGGCGTCGGATTGCAAGAACAGTTTTGTCTGGATACCGGCGGCGCGGGTGATGCCTTGCGTTTCTATGTCCGCGACGCCGGCGGGGCAGGTCACGTCGCCTCTGGCACCAACGTCCTGGACGGCAATTGGCATCATGTGGTGGGCGTCTGCGATACCGCCCATAGCCTCGTGGCGTTGTATGTGGACGGCATTTTAAGCGGTTCAGCCTCGATCACTCCGCATTCCGGAATCGAGAGCACCCCTGTGCCCATGGCCATCGGCGCCCGGCAATCCGGCGCGGGCAGCGGATACGACTGGCAGTTTGGCGGCAGTATTGATGAAGTGGCGATCTATGACACCGCCTTGAGTTCCGACCGGGTGTTGAGTCACTACTACGCCGCCGGCATTGCTCCGTCGTTTCCTCAACCGCCGGCCAATACGACCGTCTCCGAAGGCGGAACGGCCACCATCCGGACCGTCATCACCGGGACGCCACCGCTGTCGTATCAGTGGTATAACGTGACGGCGGGCGCTCCCGGTACGCCGGTGATTGGGGCCACCAGCTCCAACTTGGTGCTGACCGGTGTCAGCCCGGGCCAGAATGGCAATCTGTATCTGGTGGTGGTGACCAACCGGTTCGGGGGGGCGACCAGCGCCCCGGCCCAGTTGACCGTGGTTGCCGGGCCACCTGTGATCGAGACGGATATTCCGCTGCAGACGGTGATCTATGCCGGGCGCAATGCGACCATTCCCGTGCAGGCCGTCGGCACCCTGCCGTTGCATTATCAATGGCTGTTAAACGGCGTGCCCCTGACGGACGGCGCACACGTGCTTGGTTCACAGACCAGCGTACTGACCTTGGCAAATGTTGAATTTGGCAAAACGGGGGCACAGTATCAGGTGGTGGTCACGAACGCCTTGGGCGGGCCGGTATACAGCAGCATCGGCACGCTGCAGGTGATAACCGTGCCCACCTTCAACACCAACGGCACTGGCTGGACAATGAATGGTTCGCCGGGGCCGGCCACCATCAACCAGAATGTCCTGACTTTGACGGACGGCAATGGCGGCGAGGCCACCAGCTGCTATTTCAAAGATCCGCTGTACATCGGCGGATTCCAGGCCTCGTTTACCTACCAGGACGTATCCATCGGCGGGGCTGATGGAGCCGCGTTTGTATTGCAGAATTCGCCCGCTGGAACGGCGGCTTTGGGTGGAGCTGGCGGCGGTCTGGGCTACAGCGGCGTCACTCCCAGCGCGGCCCTGCTATTCAATATTTATGGGGCGGCGGGAATCGCGTACGGAGTCAATGGAACCGGAACGGGAAACTATGCCGGCACCGCTCCGGTGGACATTGCAAGCGGAGACCCGATCGCGGTATCGCTGGTCTACGCCCAGCCCCTCCTTACCGTCACCCTGACGGATCAAACCACGCTGGCCACGTTTACCACCAGCTTCACTGTGGGAAGCCTGCCCGAAACCCTGGGTGGGAACACTGCTTACGTCGGATTCAGTGGTGGTGACGGTGCCTCCACCGCGGTTCAGACCATCAGCAACTTTGCGTATACACCGATGATTCCGCTGGCCATCCAAGCCACCGGTGATGGGGCCGTGAGCCTTGCGTGGCCTGGTTCCGTTGGCGGCTATGCCGCCCAATACCGGACGAATTTGGATGCGGGCGACTGGCAAGATCTTACCAACCTGGTGAGCCAGGTGAATGGACAAAATCAGATCACCATTTCGCCCACTGCCCAGAAATCCTTCTACCGATTGGTGTTACCGGCGCAGTGACCCAACGACCCGGCAAAGAATCCGTGCAATCCAGCCACGGGGCCCGCCGTCCGACCGGCGGCGGGCCCTCCATCAAAGCCTTAACCATGTTCATGAACCCGCTCGCGACACTTTGTGTCACCACGTTATTAAGTTTGACCGTCTGCAGTTCAAGGGCGGCGGGCGAATTTAAATCTTCGCCTCCGCCAGACCAGGCCGATGTTCACGATCATTATAAAACCCGTGACCTTGTGCAGTTTGTGCGGCCCATGTGTGGCACCGGTGGGGACGCAAATACTTTTCCCGGGGCCGTGGCTCCGTTCGGAATGATCCAGTGGAGTCCCGACACCGAAGCCGGCCAAAGATCCGGGGGATACTTTGATGGCGACACGCGAATTTCCGGGTTCAGTTTGATCCACCTGAGCGGAGCTGGCTGTGGCTATGGCGAGGACTTCGCGTTTTCGCCGGTCCTGGGCGAAATTACGAATTCACCAGCCACGAACCGAACGGCCTTCGCCACCTCGTTTAAGCATGGCCATGAATTGTCCAAGCCAGGTTGCTATTCAGTAATTCTTGATAACGGCATTAAGGTTGAATTGACCACATCGACGCGCTGCGGTTGCGGCCAGTTTACCTTTCCGGCAGGCGAAACCGGAACGATCGCAATCAACGCCGGCAGCGATATAAATGGAACGATTTCGTCCACGATCAATGTTTCTCCGGATAAAAAGTCTCTGAGCGGCCGCACGACGGGCGGTCATTTTTGCGGTGGCCGCGATGAAACAACCATTTATTTTTATGCGGTCTTTGACCGCGCTTTCGATTCCTATGGAACCTGGAGTGGCGATACGCTTACCCGGCAGGGGACAGCCGGGAGCGGCAAGAGTTCAGGCGCCTACCTGGGCTTCGACACTTCCAAGCTCCGCTCGGTCCGGGTCAAAGTGGCCTTGTCTTATGTAAGCATTGACAATGCAATTGCCAATTTGGAATCGGAAATGTCCGGTTCGCACTTTGCGGCAAAGGAATTCGATCAAATGGCAGACCGCGCCGCGAGCACTTGGAACACCTTGCTGAACCGCATTCAAGTCAGCGGTACCAATGTTGATAACTTGCTGACTTTTTATTCGATGCTGTATCATTCACTGCTCGCCCCCACCGTGTGTTCAGATGAGAACGGCCAATACATGGGTTTTGACGGGAAAATCCACGCCGGGGATGGTCATACCCAATACGCCAATTTTTCCGGGTGGGATATCTACCGGAGCCAGTGCCAGCTGCTGGCTCTGATAGCGCCTGAACGGGCCAGTGACATGGCGCAATCCTTACTGGAGGATTACCGTCAAAGCGGAGCGTTTCCCCGCTGGGGGGTGGCGGGCGGGGACACCGGCATCATGATGGGTGATCCGGCGGCGCCCATGATAGCGGGGTTTTATGCGTTCGGTGCGACTAATTTTTCCGCCCTGGCGGCCTTGGCGGGGCTGGTCAACGCTGCGACCAACCCTTCCGTGAATGCTCCCCGCACCCGGACCAATGAACGCGATGCCCTTCGCGATTATCTTGAATTGGGCTTCGTGCCCGAACACCAGCAGGGAGGTTATGGCAATGTTTCCATGACCTTGGAATACTGCTCTGCCGATTTTGCCATATCCCAGTTGGCGCTGGCATTGGGTGACACGAACTCCAGCCGCCTTTGTCTGAAGCATGCGCAAAACTGGCAAAACTTGTTTAACTCCGACACCCGTTGCATCCAAATGCGGCGCTCCAATGGAACCTGGGCTCCAGGCTTCACAAATAATGCCGACAGTTATGACAATACGCTGGCTTATGTGGAGGGCACCGCGGAGCAATATGTTTGGATGGTGCCATTCAACTACAAGGCATTGTTTGAGTTGATGGGCGGAAAGGCGGCGGCCATAACGCGGCTGGACAAATTCTTTCAGAAAATCAATGCCGGTTGGAATTCAGAGTACGCCTGGCTGGGAAACGAACCCTGTTTGGTAACCCCATGGATATATTGCTTCCTGGGCCAGCCATACAAGACGCAAGAAATTGTCAGCAAGGCAGTGACGACACTCTATTCGCACTCAAATTCCGGTTATCCTGGCAATGATGATTTGGGTGAAATGTCTTCCTGGTACGTCTTTAGCGCCTTGGGCATGTATCCGGAACTGCCCGGATCCGACGTGCTTGTGCTTACGAGCCCGCTATTTCCAAAGGCAGTGCTGCACCTTGAGAAGGGAGATGTGACGATCACCGCAAATGGGGAAAACTATGTCCTGCCGTACGTTCAAAGCATGTCGATAAACGGAAAGCCATGGGCTCAACCGTGGGTGCGTTTCAAAGATATTAGTCATGGTGCATCGATTCGTTACGAACTGGGCGCAACCGCCAATCTCCAATGGGGGAGCGGCGAAGCAGATGCACCCCCGTCTTATTCCGCGACCCAATAGATACCCGGATTGCCGGGCAGAAATTACCAAGCAATCATCAACCAATCGCAGTTAAAGCTGATCATTTATGAAATTGTTCCGAGCCAATAAAAGTCCGGGTCGCCGGACTGGATTCACCCTGATTGAATTACTGGTGGTTATCGCCATTATCGCGATTCTCGCGGCGATGCTTTTACCCGCCTTATCGAAGGCGAAAGGGAGGGCCACGCAAGTTTCATGCCTGAACAATCTGCGGCAGATGATGATGGCATGGCGAATGTATGCCGAAGACAACGGGAGCCGCCTGGCATGGAATTCGCGCATTGTTACGTATCAGGAATGGTATGGCACGACCGACATGACCAACCCCACTGACGCCACGAACGCCGCGGCGATGATGACTGGCTTATTAGGGCCCTATGCAGTCACCGCACGTATCTATCATTGCCCGGCGGACACGAGTGTCGCGAATGGCATGCCGCGAGTGAGGAGCATTTCGATGAATGCTTACATTGGAGGTCAGAGTGATGGAAAGTTCTATCCCCAAATACAAGCCTCTCCCTACTTGAAGTTTACCAAACTGGAACAGTTTCGCGAGCCCTGCAATACCTTTGTCTTTCTGGACGAAAATCCAGCCACTATCAATGATGGTGTTTATTGGACGGCCGACCCGCTCGACACCGCGTTCAAATTTACGGACTACCCGGCCCATTATCACAACAATGCGGCTGGGTTTTCGTTCGCCGACGGCCATTCGGAAACACACAAATGGCTCAACTCATCAACCATCACCATGGGGGTAAGCTATTCGACCGATCAAGATGCGCGTTGGCTCATCTCGAAAACCAGCCAGCATCAATAAACAGCCGCGGACAAAATCAGTTTGCAATAATAATTTATTACCATGAAGCCAACCAACCTGCTCCTGCTTTTATTTCTGGCCATTCCATGTGGATTGGCGGTTTCTGCTCCCATTGACATGGCCAAGTTCTCAGCCCCGGTTCGCGTCGCCTGCATTGGGGACAGTATTACACAAGGTAGCGGCACCAGTTCCGGCTTTTCCTATCCAAACCAGTTGCAACGGCTGCTGGGCAAGCATTGGGAGGTCGGCAATTTCGGTGTCTGCAGCTGCACCGTGCTGCGCAAAGGCGATTTCCCCTATTGGAATGAAGGCGCCTTGATGAACGCGCAAAAGTTTCAGCCTGATGTGGTCATTATTTTGCTCGGCGCCAACGACACCAAGCCACAAAACTGGCGCTACAATGGGGAATTCTCAAAAGATTATACCGATCTGGTGCAGATTGTCCGCGCTTGGACCAACCAGCCCGTGGTCTTTGTTTGCCGGCCAACACCCGCACCCGGAGCCGGCAATTACGGCATTAACGAAGCCGCCATCGAGAAGGAGATCGCTCTGATTGACCGCATCGCCAATCAGTTGAAACTTGGTGTTATCGACATGCATGCCGCGCTGGATAAAAAACCACAGTTATTGCCTGATCGCGTTCACCCGGATAACGATGGCGCAGGCGAAATGGCCAAAGCCGCCTTCCGCGGGCTAACCGGAAAGGAACCGGACGTTGCGGTAATGTCCAAAGACACAAAATTGGAAACTCATGCTGGCGCCCGGTAAAAGCATGGCAATAATCCGCCAAGCCGCTTGCGACAACTTGATCCCACTCATGAGAATTTATACCGATAATTTCAACTGAACGAGAATTTTCATATTGTTTTAGATAAGCATAGCTTGGTGATCCAACTACTAACCTTAACGGCATATCCTTTCTTAGCCTCGGCATCAGCTTGTGAATGTAGTTACCTTGACGGTCCACTGGCATAATGACGCAATTTATCATGCCCAAGAGCCGGATTGCAAATTCTTGCGTGATAACATTTCTAAAAATGCATTAAATCAATAGTCACCCAAATTTGATCCATTTGGGTCTGAATGCCAAGATTTACGCAATTGCCAAGACGTGTTTGTGGAATCTTTTGTTAGAGTATAGTGGTTAATAATATTATTGGTTCTCAAAAACCAACCGATAGTCACCGTTAAGGGATAATTCGTTGAAGTGCTTTCAACTCTCACAGGGCAGTGATAAATTTTGTTGTTTGGAAATCCTGGCAATTTGCCTTTCATGCCTAATTGCATAAGATATTCCATAGCATCCATGGCTGATGCTCCTCCTGGAGCTTGCGCCATTATCTCGTATTCGATTTTCCCCTTATCAATTAATTCCTTACTCTGTTTCTGCGACCGAACTTGATCGTCATGCATTTGAATGGCTTTTTGTTCAGGAGATTCAGGTGCCTTTTTACATCCCAAAGCAAAACATAAAAGACAATACAAAACCACAAACCTAATATAACAGATATTACCTATCATACATTAATACATTAATACATTAATACATTAATACATTACTCTCTAAATTAAAACAATTGAGTCAGGATTGATCGCCAGCTCGTGTCAGCCGTATCGGAGTTCATAAACTCGAAGCCAGTAATAAATTGTCTACATAGTTAATAACGACCAGCCCCACCTCCCCGTCAGCCTATCTGATCAACGCTTTGAGCTTGCCGTCCGGGAGGGGCTCATAAAGAATCGCACCAGTTTTGGGGTGGCGCCGGGGGATGGTGTTTTTATGGGCGTAGATCGGAATCGAAATACTACCCTCTTTGACGACTTCAAAGGGACGGCCTGTCTTGTGACTTATGGCTTTGAACGGGGTCGTTTTCACGTGAAAACGGTCCCGTCTTTGACCCGTCATGTCAAGCAATCTTCAAAAACACCAATAAAATATGGTGGAGGCGGCGGGAATTGAACCCGCGTCCCAGGCAGACCTACCAGCCGCGACTACATGCTTATTCCGGATAATATTTTCTGCTATGCGATGCTGTCCGAACTCAAGTCGCACTGCCTAGTCCGCATGATAAGATCTCGGCTGACAACGCGCGGTCTCCGCCGTCAACCATGCCTGCTGTTGCGTTCATCCACCGTAGCAGGTGTCCGATGACGAACGTCGTGGCACTTAGGCCGCGAGGGCTAGTTCTTCGTTAGCTTTTTGGTTTTGATGCGGATGATTTACGAGGCCAACGCATCGTCCTCGGCATGCCGCCTCTGGCGTGTTTGCCTGGTCGAAACCAGTACGCCCCCATCACTACGGCACCAACATCATCGGTCACCCTCCGGCCCGGGTCAAACAAAAGAATTTCCCCATTGTGGCGTTGGTTTTGAAACAACGCCGGTTTTACCGGTCGCACTTGGTCGGATTTGGGCGGGCGGCACTTCCAGTTCCGAGCCGTGGCGGCTGATCGGTTCGGCGGGTGTGGCCAAGGCGGGGAGGTGCGCGGCCATTAATAAAATGCGAGATGATGGCTTGCCGCGCACACGTAATCATGTTTTATTTCCGGCATCCATGAAATCACTCTTACTGCTGGCGCTGGCCGCCGGCCTGACTGGAAACCTGGCAGCGGAAACTGTCTGGTTGGATACCTTGAAGCTGTCCGCCGCGACGCAGGGCTACGGCGAGCCGCAAAAAAACAAATCGGTGGAGGGCAAGCCATTAACCATCGGCGGCAAGACGTTTGAGCGGGGCTTTGGCACGCACGCGGATAGTCTGCTGCGGATCAAGCTCGACGGCGGCGCGCAGCACTTCTCCGCCAGCGTGGGGGTGGATGACGACGTGAACGGCAATGCTGCCGCCAGCGTGGAATTTGTGGTAGCCGGCGATGGCAAAACACTTTGGAAGAGCGGCGTGCAGCGGGCGGGCGAGCCGGCCAAAACCTTCACGGTGGATCTGGCCGGCGTGCAGACGCTGACACTGGAGGTCAATGATGCGGGCGACGGCATCGACTATGACCATGCGGATTGGGCGGATGCCAGCTTTGACATGGCGGCGGGCCAGCCGGTGGCGCTGGGCGGGGAATCAGCCTTGGAACCGGTGGCGCCGTATATTCTCACGCCGGCCGCGCCGGCCACGCCGCGCATCAACGGGGCGAGCGTCTTTGGCGTGCGCCCGGGCTCGCCGTTTTTGTTCATGATTCCGGCGACCGGCGACCGGCCGATGAAGTTTTCCGCGAAGGGCCTGCCGCGCGGCCTGAAGGTCAACGCCAAGACCGGCCTCATCACGGGCGCGGTGAAAGCCAAGGGGGAATACGCGGTGACGCTGCGGGCCAAAAACTCGCTCGGCACGGCGGAGAAGAAGTTCCGCATTGTCTGTGGCGACCAGATTGCGCTGACGCCGCCGATGGGCTGGAACAGTTGGAATTGCTTCGCCCACGAGGTTTCCGCGGACAGGGTGAAGCGGGCGGCGGATGCGCTGATCAAGAGCGGGCTCATCAACCATGGCTGGAGCTACATCAATATTGACGATTTCTGGCAGAACCATCGCGATCCGAAGGATGCCACGCTGAAGGGCGAGTTCCGCGATGCGCAGGGGAAAATTGTTCCCAACGCGCGGTTTCCGGACATGAAGGGCCTGGCGGATTATATGCACGACCGCGGCTTGAAGATTGGCTTGTATTCCTCGCCCGGTCCGTGGACGTGCGGCGGTTGTACCGGCAGTTTTGGGCATGAACAGCAGGACGCCGCGACCTACGCGCAATGGGGTTTTGACTATTTGAAACATGACTGGTGCAGCTACGGTTCCATTGCCGACGGCAAAATGGCCACGGATAAAAACATTCCTTCCTGGTCGGAAGGCAAAGGCAAGCGGGATGTGGCGGTGGCGATTTACCCTTATCAAATCATGGGCAAGTTCCTGCGCGAACAAAACCGCGACATTGTCTACAGCCTGTGCCAGTACGGCATGTCCGACGTGTGGAAATGGGGCGGCTCCGTCAGCGGCAATTGCTGGCGCACGACGGGCGATATTGTGGATACATGGAAGAGCATGAGCAGCATCGGTTTCAAGCAGGATCAGGCGGCGCCTTATGCCAAGCCCGGCAACTGGAACGATCCGGACATGCTGATCGTGGGCGAAGTCGGCTGGGGCAATACGCATCCGACGCGTTTGACGCCGGATGAGCAATATACCCACATCAGCCTCTGGTGTCTGCTGGCCGCGCCGCTGCTGATCGGCTGCGACATGGAAAAGTTCGACGATTTCACGCTCAATCTGCTGAGCAACGATGAAGTGCTGGCGATTGATCAAGACGTGCTGGGCAAGCAGGCAACCTGCGTGGTCAAGGACGGCAGTTTGCGCGTCTATGAGCGGGAACTGGCCGATGGCGGCCGGGCGCTGGGTTTCTTCAATGTCGGCTCCACCGCGACGAAACTGGAGTTTGCCCAGTTTGCCGCGCTGGGTTTGACGGGCAAACAAAGCGTGCGCGACCTGTGGCGGCAAAGCAATGTGGGCGTGCTGGACACGGCGAGCGATACGCTGCCGCTGAGCATTCCCGCGCACGGCGTGGTGTTCTACAAGCTTACGGCGGCGCAGCAATAACCGGCGGGGCAGGGGGCGGCGGCAGATTCGGGGGCGGCGGCGGCGGGTTTTGCTGGCGTTTCCGCCAGGTGATCACGGCGATGACGCAGGCGGTCCAGGTGGGCAGCATGTCGACGACTGGGAACGCCTCGGTTACGAAGGTGGGCAGCAGCAAGAGGTGAAACCCGATGGCCCACGTGGTCAGGACCAAGGCGGCCACGTCAATTATCTGGTCGGCACCCACCCAGCCGAGCGGGCCGATGAAGAATTGCAGGGCGTCGGCGCCGGCGGCGGCGGCCAGGGCCAGCCCGATCCGCGTCGGCGTCAGCCTCGGCGGGCGGAACAGTTCGTTTAATTGGCCGGGCAGTTTCATGCTGTTGCCATCATCTTGCATGGCTGGGGCGGGTTCAAGCCGGACCGGCGGTTTTTAGCCGTGAGCCGGGGCCGACAATAATTCCGCCAGCTTCGCCGGTTCCGGCGTCGGCGGCTGGCAGGCAGTGCCGGTGCAGACGTACGCCATGGCGGCATCCTTGGCGGCCAACGTCCGGGCGAACGGTTCCACCGCGCCGGTGTTTCCGAGCACGATCTTATTTGGCTGATACACCGAATGAGCGGCCCCCAACAGCGCTTTCAGGGAAACCGGGTTCCCATCGCTGGCAATGACCACGCGGCGCGGTTCCTCCAGCCAGAAATCCAGCGCCTGCAGCATGAACGCCAGGCCGGCGGGCTGGGTTTGCAGGCGGTGCGCGAAGAGGTGAAGCGTGGCCTCGGCGGGCTGGCGGAAATCGTCGCGGCCGGTGATGGCGGCGAGTTTCAGCAACGCCAGCGTGGCCACGGAATTGCCGCTGGGCTCGGCGCCGTCGTAAGCGTCCTTCACCCGCAAAATCAAATCGTCCATGCCGGCGGGGCTTTGCCAGAAGCCGCCGTTGGCGGGGTCGTGAAATTTCGCAATCATCGCCCCGGCCAGTTCAATGGCGAAGTCCAGGTGTCCCGGGACGAGCGTCGCTTCGTAAAGCTGGATGACGCCGTCGAGCAGGAAGGCGTAGCCTTCGAGCAGTTGCACCTGGTCGCGCTCACCTTCGCGCCAGCGGTGATACAGCGTTCCCGTCGGCTGGTCGCCGGCCGGCACCCACAGATTTTCGCGGATGAACGCCACGTTTTTTTCCGCCGCCACGCGATATTGCTCCTCGCCCAGCACCACCGCGGCCCGGGCAAAGGCCCCGAGCATGAGGCCGTTCCATGAGACCAGAACTTTATCGTCCAAATGCGGGCGGATGCGGCCGGCCCGCGCGGTCAGCATTTTGGCGGTGGCGGTGGCGAGCAATTCCCGGTCGGTCGGGCCCGCGGGCGCGGCTGGCGGCAAGGCCTCCGCGCCCAGGGGATTCACGATGCTCAGCACATTCTGTCCGGCCAGCGGCGCGGGATGGCTATGATCCACGAAATTACCTTCGGCGGTGATGCCAAAATATTTCGCCGCCACGTTGTATTCCTCCACCGTGAGCAGCCGGGAAAGCTCGGCCTTCGTCCAGCAGTAGAATTTGCCTTCATGCCCCTCGCTGTCCGCGTCCTCGGCGGAAAACCAGCCGCCGGCCGGATGCGTCAAATCGTGCAGGACGTAATCCAAAATGTCACGAACGGTGGCGGCGTGCCGGGGCTTGCCGCTGACCAGAAACGCATCGAGGTACAACTGCGCCAGCTGCGCGTTGTCGTAGAGCATCTTCTCGAAGTGCGGCACCAGCCAGGCCGCATCTACCGCGTAGCGCGCGAAGCCGCCGCCAAGCTGGTCGTGGATGCCGCCCGCCGCCATCGCGTCGCACGTATGCAGCACCTGCTGCATCGCGGTGGCATCGCCGAACCGTTGCGCCGCCCGCAGGACCAGCGCGGGAATGGCAGGCTGCGGAAATTTCGGTGCGCCGCCAAAGCCGCCATTGACGGGGTCATACATTCCCTGGAACGCCTGCGCCGCGCGCTGGAGCGTCAACGGCGTGAGCGGGGAATCTTCTTTGGCGTCGGCCGTGGTGATTTGTTCCAGTCGCGCGTGCAACTCGTCGGCGGACGCCACGATTTCGGTTTTCCGTTCCCGCCAGAGGCCGGCAATCTGCTCGAGCAACTGCAAGAAGCTCGGCCGGCCGTGCCGCTCATCCGGCGGGAAATAGGTGCCGCCGAAAAACGGTTTCAAATCCGGCGTGAGAAAGACGTTCAACGGCCAGCCGCCGCTGCCGGTGGTGGACTGCACGAAGGTCATGTAAATCTGGTCCACGTCCGGGCGCTCCTCGCGATCCACCTTGATGCTGACAAAATGCTCATTCAGGAACGCGCCGATTTTTTCATCCTCGAAACTTTCGCGCTCCATCACATGGCACCAATGGCAGGTGGAGTAGCCGATGCTGAGCAAGATGGGTTTGTTCTCCGCGCGCGCCTGGGCAAAGGCTTCGCCGTTCCAGGCGAACCAGGCCACGGGATTATGCGCGTGCTGGAGCAGGTAGGGCGATTTTTCCTGCGCGAGCCGGTTGGTATGTTGGGCAGCCATGGCGGGCAATCTGCCTCACAAAAGCCCCGGCCGCGAATAATTTTACGTCGTCTCCCGCACGGGGCTCGGCTAGCCTGCGGCCGTGCTGTCTTCGAAGCCATGGCGGGCCGAGGCCGTGATCTTGTTGATCGCGGGCGTGCTCGCCTGCCCGTGTCTGGGCGTGGTGGCGATGGGCCTGCTCCAACAGGCGGGGGTGGGGGTGTTCAAAACGCCGGACAGCTTTGCCAACGTGCTCCTGGGCACGCTGAGTTTTCAAGGCGCGGCCTGGGTTTTGATCTATTTATTTCTGCGCTACCATGAGGTTGATTGGCGGGATGCCTTTGGTTTGCGAAACCCGCGGCTGAAGCCAAGTCTGGTGCTTGCCCTCGGGGTGCTGGCCGTGGCGTTGCCGGTGGTGCTGGGATTGCAACAGGTGTCGGCGCTGGTCATGGAAAAGCTGGGTTGGCTGCCGGAGGGGCAGGAGGCCGTGGATCTCTTCATCAAAAACAAATCCTGGTGGCTGCGCGGGTATCTGGCCGTTTTCGCGATGGTGCTGGCCCCGGTGGCGGAGGAGTTCGTCTTTCGCGGCCTGCTGTATCCATTCCTCAAACAGCTTGGCCGGCCCAGGCTGGCCTGGCTGGGCGTGAGCTTTCTTTTTGCCGTGATCCACGCCAACCTGCCCACGCTGCTGCCGCTGTTCATCTTCGCCCTGCTGCTGACCTGGCTCTACGAAAAAACGGACTGCCTGCTCGCCCCCATCCTGGCGCACAGCTTGTTTAACACGGCGAATCTGGTCATTCTCCTCCTGCAATATTGATGAACGAATTCGAACTCATTGCGCGCCTGACGAAAACCCTGCCGACGAATGCCAGCGTCGTCACCGGCCCCGGCGACGATTGCGCCGTGCTGGACCTGGGCGTGCCGGACAAGCTGATTTTATTCAAGACCGACGCCGTGGTGGAGGGGGTCCATTTCACGGGCGAGACGCCGCCGGAAAAGATCGGACACAAGGCGCTGGCGCGGTGCCTGAGCGACATTGCCGCCATGGCGGGCACGCCGACCGCGGCCCTGGTGACCATTGCGCTGCCCCGGCAATTTGATGCGGAATTCGTGGCGAAAATCTACGACGGCCTGAATGCCCTCGCGGTGAAAACCGGCGTGGCCGTCGTCGGCGGCGAGACCACGACGAACCCGGGCGGCCTGCTGATTTCGATCGCTTTGCTGGGCACCGTGGCGCGCGGTAAACAAGTTTTACGCCGTGGCGCGCAGGTGGGCGACGCGATTTTTGTGACCGGCGAACTCGGCGGCTCGTTGGCGGGCAGGCACCTGGACTTTGAGCCGCGCCTGGCCGAGGCGCGCTGGCTCGCGGAACATTTTCACCTTCACGCGTTGATGGATTTGAGCGACGGACTGGGCGGCGATTTGCGGCACATCCTGACGGCCAGCCAGGTTGGCGCCCTGCTGCTGAAATCGGCGGTGCCCGTGGCGCGCGCCGCCAAGGTGGCTGCGCGGGCCAGCAGCACGGCCAAGCCCGCGTTCGTGGCGGCGCTGACGGATGGGGAGGATTTTGAACTGCTGTTCACCGTCGCCAGTTCGGACGCGGTGAAATTGCTGGATGCCTGGAAGCCAAATTTTCCCAAACTGAAATTGAGCTGCATCGGCAAAATCGTGGCGGGCGAAGGGATTTTAATCCGCGACCAGCACGGCACCCGCGCGTTCAACGCCACGGGCTACGTTCATTTTGCCAAATGACTGCGCGGTGCGGAGGGTTCCGCATTCCGCCGCGCGGCCGGGACCCGGTTCAGTTGACCTGCGATTTGAGCGTGATGTCCACCAGTTCGCCGGGGCGGATTTTCACGTTGCCGGGCAGGCTGATGTTCACGGGCAGGCCTTGCTGGGCCAGATCCAGCTTGGCGAAGCCGTTGAAAATGGCCGGCAACGTCTCCAGTTGCGCCCCGATCGCAAGGACCTGGCCGGTGGTCGTGACCCGGTGCAGTCCGCGCGTGCGGATTTCCACGCGGTCGCCGACGGCCGGCTCGCGGGCCAGCGGCGGCCGCAGGTAGCCGACAATCCGCGTCGGTTCGGCGGCGGCAATGGTCACGATGGGCTGGCCGGCCACCACCGATTCGCCGGAGGTGTAATAAATCATGTTCACCACGCCGGCCACCGGGGCCGTGAGCGTGAAGGGCGCCAGCTCCGCCTCCGCGAGATGCAATTTGGCTTCCGCCACGGCGACGGCGGCCCGCATGGGTTCACTGGAAATTTGTGTGATATCCGACGTGCCCGGCGGCTGCATGCTGACAAAATTCTTTTCCCCGTCGGCCACCAGCCTGGTCAGTTCCGCCACCTGATCTTTCAAGGCCTCATAAGTGGCCTTGGCGAGATCCCCTTCACTTTGTGAATAGAGCTTGGCCTTGAGCAACTCCTCCGCGCGATGCCATTCCACCTCGGCGAACTGCAGGTTCGCCCGGGCGCTGGCGAGATCCGCCCGCTGCCGCATCCAGGCCACTCGCAGTTGCGCGTAGTCCACCGCATTGCGCTGTTGCTTGGCGATGGGGTCCATGTTGGCCTGCAACAGGGCGAGTTCGGCGCGAATGACGCTCAGGGTGGATTCCACCATTTTCGGGTCGGTCACGATGACGTGGCCGATGACATCGCCCGCCTTGACGGTCTGGAAGCGCGTCACGGTCAGGCCGGTGAGCACGCCCGGCTTGGGACTGCTGACGGCGGCGACCTGGCCTTCGGCCTGGCCCACCATGGTGGGGGCCGCAATGTGGGCGTCCCACAAAACTCCGATGACGACGAGGGCGCTGACGAAAACCGCGGCGGGCATCAGGCGCCGGCGTACGTCGCGCCAGCGCTGGCTGGGAGGAGTGGGAATGGGGGTCAGATCACGCTCGTTCATAGTTCAGATTCATCCTCGGCCTGCAAACTGGTCACGCGGGCCACGCCGGTAAACGTCCGCACTTCCTCCATCATTTCGTGGCTGCGGGCCGGATCGCGCAGCAGCAACCGGTAGGAAAGATCCATGCCGTCAAAGCCATCGTTGGACCGCTGGCTGGCGCACTGGATGGCGCGGCAGTGGCGTTGGAGCAGGCGGAGCAGTTCGGGCAGTTCCAGCGCCGGGCGCATCCATTGGACATTGAGAATGACATCGTAGCGGTAACGGGTGCCAAAGCTGGTCATGCGCAGATAAACCATGATGCCGGACATGGCCAGGCACCCGGCAATGGCCGACGTGAACTTGAGCGTGCCGCAGGCCAGGCCCACCACGATGACGGACAGCACATACGTGGTGTCCAGCGGGTCGCGCAGGGTGCTACGGAAGCGCACCATGGCAAAAATTCCCATCAGGCCGAACGCCAGCACCAGGTTGTTGGCCAGGATCATCATCACCAGGGCGACAATGACCGGCATGAGGATCAGGGAGTTGACATAGGAACGCGAATAGGAAAGCCCGGTGTGGGTGAACATATACGTCCACGCAATCACATGGCCGCAGACAAAGGCCAGCAGCACGCTGATGATCAGCGCCGGATAATTGGTGGGCACCGTGCCGTAATCGCCATTTAAAAACCAGTCAGTCATATAAAATCAGCATCTCAGGGCGGAGGCCGTTTCCGTCCATTCGTAAGCCGCCCGGCCCGGGCTGAACAGTGATTCGCCCAGCAGGGCGACGCCGCCGGAATATTTGGCCGCCGAAAACTGGCGGAGGCCAAACGACCGGACCAGCTCTTTCAGCCAGTTCGGGAAGCGGTTGGTAAACTTGATCTCCAGCACCACGATGCCGGGGTAAATCGGCGTGGGCCGGCGCATGGCCACCACGGCCGCCGGCTCAAAAAACGGCTCGATGCGGATGTCCCGGTCAAACGTGACGCGCACCGAGTTGTTTGCCGGGCTGACCCAGGCTTCGCGCTGGTAGTTGTTATGGGCCTTGGGCCGGGCCTGGTGCTGCAGCATCAGCTCGATGAACCGGTGCAGGGCGCCAAAGTGCTTCGGGTCGTTGGATAAAATCTGGGCCGGCTCCGGCAGTTGGCCCGCGAGCAGCGACGGCACCGCCGCGCGCCGCACCGGGCAGCGGCGCTTCAGGATGCAATTATCCACCCGTCCCTTGATTTCGAAAAACACCGGGGACTCCGGCTGGTCATCGTAGTAGCGCAGCCGCAGTTTGAAACGGTTTTTATGGCCGTTCTGCGTGGCTTCATGCATCCGCAGATCCCGCGTGTCGAGATACAGGCTGTGCACCGGATAGGCGAAATTCGCCCGGCCAACGCCAAAGTCATCCAACTCCAGATGGCAGCGCAAAAAATCGCGGATGGCCACGGTCAGCGGCTCGTGGACAAGATACTTCAGCTCAAAACGTTGTTGTTGCAGTTGATGGTCTTGAGACATGGCGCAAAATTAATTTTTGGAGTCCATCCTTTGAAATCGGATGCGCCGCACAAAACCGTAGTCGCTTTCGCAAATAAGAATGTTGCCCGCCGCATCCAGCACGACGCTCCGGCCTTCGCCAATCTTCAACTGATCCGGTGCGTAAAAATATTGTCCGTCCCCGGCGTGCATGAACGTATTACCGCCCAGGCCGTTCACCAGCAGGTGGGCGATGTTCGCGGCGTCGATGTACCAGAGTTGCGCGCCATCATGCAGCAGCAGGAGATAACCACCTGTCGGCACCCCCCAGACGCCGCGCGGTCCACCAAAGCCGGTCGCCAACGCCGGTTGGCCGTCGCCGCCGCCAGTGGCCTGGCCGTTGCCGGCGATGAGCGTGGTGCCCCCCGTGGGCGTGATGCGGTAAATGTAATTATCCAGACGGTCCGCCACGATCAGATCGCCGCTGTTTTCCACGAAGAAATCGCCGAGCTCAATGAAATCCTTGGTGAGCGTCGTCACGCTGTTGCCGGCGGCGGTCCATTGGCGGAGCTTGGTTTTGTTGCCGAAATAGGCCAGCGATTCATCATCCTTCACCCACAATTGCCGGCCGCCAGCCAGGGCGGCACCCAGGCTGTCGGCGTAAAACAAGGTGGTGGCCACGCCGTTGGTGGCGATCCGGCGCACGCGGCCATTATCCGTATCCAGCACATAGACCGTGCCGTCGGCCCGCACCCAGAGGGCGTTGGGATAATTCAACTGCATGCTCGTGGCCGCCATCGGCCCATCGCCGTTGTAGCCGCCGGTGTGGGTGCCGGCATGGGTGTGAATCAAGCCATGCGTATCCACGCGCAGGACGGAATGGCTGTTTTTATCCGCAATGTAAATGTTGCCGGCGCGGTCGGCCATGGCGTAATGCGGCCGGGAGAGGGCGGCATTCGTGGCCGGGCCGCCTTCAAATGTCGTCTGCCAATAACTGGTGTTATCCACCCGGCCATCGCCCCGGCCGGCGACGGTTTCCAGCAGGCCGTAGGATTGAATCAAGTTCGTGAAGCCGGCGCCCGTGGCGGAAACGTCCACGGCCCGCAGGCGAAGAAATTGATTATTGGTGGCCGTCACCGGCACCGTGGTGCCGCCGCTGCTGTTGGTGGTAAAGGAGTTTTTGCCCGGCTGCCAGTTCCCATCCAAGGTCGCGGCCACTTCCACCGCGCAGACGCCGGGCACGAGCGCCTGGCTCCAAGTCAGCTTGCCCGCCACATCAAGGCTGCTGATCTGCAAGGTGTTTCCCACGATCTGTTCGGCGACAACCACGAACAGCAGCCAAACCGCCACCATCAGCATGGCCCGCAGGCCAAACCGCAGCGGTGCGGCGGCTTTATGCTGAGAGGGTGGTGACATTAGATTAAAAAACATACGCCAATTTAACGCCCATGCCATCATTTATTTTGAGGGGCAAAGGGTTGGACGCAATTTGGCATGGTGGTTGGCACTGTGAAATTCCGTCGCCCCCGCCCCACGAGGAACGCGTGGGATGGGGGGTGGGGAGCAGGGATTCCATAGCCAGGTCATGGGGCGCTCCAAAGATTGCGTCATGGTTCGAGCCCTGCGCGGTAGAAACGCGCCGCCTGGCCGGCGGGATCGGTGTCGGTCCAGCTAAACGGCATGGCCGGGGCGTTCGTGGTCAGGGCGGTGACCCAGTCCAGCAGGTTGGTGGAGGTTTCCACGGTGTAGTTGGGGCCGGCGTCGCCCGTGATGAGCAAGGTGACCGCGCCCGGGGCGTAGCTTTGCACGGTGATGGTCGGGACGCTGTTGGCGATGTCCAAGGTGTAAATCTGTGCCGCCGTCAAACCGCCGCTGTCCGCCGCCTGAATGATAAAGCTGAACGTGCCGTAATTCGTCGGGGTGCCGCTGAGAATTCCCGCGCTGCTCAAACCCAGCCCGCCGGGCAGGTTTCCCCACGTCACGCTCCAGGTATTCGGGGGCGTGCCGCCGAGCGCGGCGAGGGTTTGCGCATACGCGACGCCCACGGTGCCATCCGCCAGCACCGCGGTGCTGATGACCAGCGGCGGGGGGGCGATGGTGATGGCCAGGGCCTTGGTGATCGTGTTGCTGGTGCTGTCGGCCAGTTGCACGGTGAAGTTAAAGGTGCCTTGCGCGGTCGGGGTGCCGGCGAGATCGCCCGCGCTGCTTAAGGCCAGTCCCGGCGGGAGCGTGCCGCCCGCCACGCTCCAAGTGTAGGGCGCAATCCCGCCCGCGCCCGTCAGTGCCTGCGCATAGGCCACGCCCTGCTGGCCGCCCGGCATCGGCGTGAGCGTGGTGATGGTCAACGCCTGGGCAACGATGGTGAGGGTAAAGGTCTTGGCCGCCACCAAATTGCCGCTGTCGAGCACCTGCACCGTAAAACTGTAACTGCCATTGGTCGCGGTCGTGCCACCCAGGACGCCGGCCGGGTTCAAGGTCAGCCCGCCGGGCAGGGTGCCGCTGGCGAGACTCCAAGTATAAGGAGCCGTGCCGCCGGCGGCCGCGAGCGTTTGCGAATAGGCCGTGTTCATCGTGCCGCCGGGCAGGGCCGGACTGGTGCTGATGTTCAAGGCTGTGCTGGCGATGACGAGCGTAAAGCTTTTGCTGGCGGTGGCGCCGTCATTGTCGGTCACCTGTACGGTGAAACTGTTCGTGCCCGCCGCCGTGGGCGTGCCGCTCAAAATTCCCGCCGTCGAAAGCGTGAGGCCGGGGACCGT
>Ga0302323_100001227_pt1 | contig 20781 bp, 10 predicted proteins | sample Fen_T0_3_FD_201950 | JGI IMG/M metagenome (GOLD analysis project Ga0302323, IMG submission 201950) | Peat permafrost microbial communities from Stordalen Mire near Abisko, Sweden - Fen_T0_3 | ecosystem: Environmental > Terrestrial > Soil > Wetlands > Permafrost | place: Sweden: Abisko... | reverse complement strand
CAGTTATATCATCTGTCCATCCTTCAAGTTCCGTATAAACCGGTTCAATAATAGAATCGTCACTGAAGGGCAACTCGTCGCAGATTTGGCCATCAATTTTATATGACGTACATATTTTAATGGTTTTGAACCCTGACAAAACATCTGCTTTGGTCATGAAGAGTTTAGTTATTCCATTTATCATAATAGCATATTTCATCGCTGGCAGATCGAGCCATCCACAACGTCGGGGTCTTCCGGTTGTTGAACCGAATTCATGGCCAATATTTCTTAAATTAGCTCCGACATTGTCAAATAGTTCAGTTGGGAACGGTCCGCATCCTACCCGGGTACAATATGCTTTAAATATTCCGAAGATATCGCCGATGCGTTTTGGTGAAATACCTAGACCCGTACACGCGCCGGCACTTATTGTATTTGAGGAAGTAACGAAAGGATAAGAACCGAAATCCACATCCAGCATAGTTCCCTGTGCACCTTCTGCAAGAATTTTTTTCCCTTTTCCGGCAAGCTCATTGACAAGGTATTCGGTGTTTGATATTTGAAATTTTTTCAGCATTTCAATTCCTTCAAACCAGCCTTTTTCATACTCTTTCAGATCGAATTTGAAATCGTAGCTTCTCAGTATATTCATATGGCTGTTCAGGTGATCATCATACTTCTGTCTGAAATCTTCCTTAAGGATATCACCCACTCTGAGACCGTTACGGCTTGTTTTATCTGTATAAGCAGGACCAATTCCCTTTAGCGTTGAACCTATTTTGGAGTTACCTTTACTCGATTCGTAGGCGGCGTCCAGTACTCTGTGGCTGGGCAGAATAAGGTTTGCCTTATTGGAGATTATAAGTCTTTTTATAAGTTCCACGACCGGAGGACCCAATTCTTCGATCTCCTTTCTGAAAACGGCAGGATCGATTACCACTCCATTTCCTATAATATTCAGTTTATCAGGATGAAAAATACCTGAAGGTATGAGGTGAAGTACATGTTTTACATTATTAAACTCGAGGGAATGACCCGCATTTGGACCACCCTGAAAACGGGCAATAACATCATAAACCGGACTTAAAGCATCAACTATTTTACCCTTTCCTTCATCCCCCCACTGCAGTCCTAACAGTATGTCAATGTTCATATTAGATAGATATGATAATTTTTAAAAATGCTTTACAAGGTACTAATTAATTATTGAAATCTTACTTATAAAAGGCTTGATATAAATTCTTTTAACTATATATGATAATTCAATAATTCAATTAACGTAAATATTTAAAAATGACTGTATTATATTTTTTTAATTGTTAAAATAGTTTTAATTTTGAATAAGAATTTATGATTCTTTTTAATAGCCTGACTTATGATAGGAAATCAAAGACTCTGTTTTTTGATGATCATTCTATTCATGATATTAGGACAATCGGATGTTTTGTCTCAGGTTAATGTAACTGATTATCAATCCAGAATATTTCTTCTTAAACTTTATGATGGTTCTACTGTTAAAGGGAAAATTGTTTCGGAAGATGCTTTGGAGATTAATCTGACTACAGAAAATATTGGAACGATTACTATAAAAAAAGACCAGATAAAATCTTTGGTTCCTCTGGATTCGTTAAATTATAAAAAAGGGAAATACTGGTTCCCTAATCCAAATTACTCCCGTTATTTCATTAGTCCTGGAATACAACTAAAAAAAGGGGATGGTTATTATCAGAATATTGACATTTCAATTAATACGGTAAGTTATGGTGTAACAAATTTTTTAAGTATTGGAGGAGGTCTTGAGTTATTTTCCACTTTAAGCGGACATCCGATTTTTATTTTAATGCCAAAACTAGGATTTAAAGTCGGAAAATCTGTCTGGGTTGGTGGTGGAATTATTTATTTAAATGCGCCGGAGGTACTGGCTGATTTCAGAGGTCTGGGAATAGGTTATGGGTCTGTAACATTTGGTAATGAAAATAGTAATTTATCAATTGGAGCCGGATGGGGATTTGTTGGAACAGTCTGGTCCAAAAAGCCTATTTTAGCTTTAAGCGGTATGACAAGAGTATCGAGAAGAATCGGATTGATAACTGAAAACTGGCTCATTCCCGGCTATTCTATTTTTTCATATGGATTGCGTTTTATGGGTGAAAAAATTTCAATTGATTTGGGACTTGTTAACAGTAAGGATATAATAAAGGAATTTCCTCTTGGACTCCCTGTTTTTCTTGATTTTGTCCTTAAATTCTGATAACAAGCTGCAAAATCAAGGTTACTGCAACATCAGTTGTGAGTAACATTTAACCAACTGAAAGTTTATATTATCCTTTAGAGAGATCTTCTTTTATTGTAGAGATAAATATATTATTCTTTGGATTTATTTTCAATATTACCATATATGTAAAGCGAATGATAAAGAGGAGTGAAGTTGTGTAATTCGCTTGCGGTATTAATTATCTCATGAATCCTCGGGTCGCAGAACTCTATAACTCTACCTGTTTCAATGTCAATCAGATGATCGTGTTGTCCGCACTGGTATGCCCTCTCAAACTGGGCAATATTCTTTCCGAACTGATGTTTTATAACCAGGTTACAATCCAGGAGTAACTCAATTGTATTATATAAAGTCGCTCTGCTCACCCGGTAGTTTTTATTCTTCATAAAAATATAAAGCGACTCAATATCGAAATGACCTGACCGTGAATATATCTCATCAAGAATAGCATATCTTTCAGGTGTTTTCCTATGCCCTTTCTTTTCGAGATATTCAGTGAAGATCTTCTTTACAGTTAACTTGGTATCATCACTAATCATATTTGGTCTAATTTAAGATAATAGCAAAAGTATGCAAATTTCCCGGATATCGGGGATTGAATTCACTGAAAATTTAATTTGTAAAATCTTCTACTCTTTTCACATTTTCAATACCATTGATATTGGATATTTTGAGTATCAGATTGTTCAAATCTTTTATATGGTGAACGTATAAGTCAATTGTTCCTTCAAAAATTCCGTTATTAACGGAAATATTAATTCTCGTCATGTTTACCTTAAGTTCTGCCGAAATAATATTCGTGATATCGTTTACCAGGCCGATCCTGTCGATACCTGTCATACTTATTCTGGCAATGAAAGAAACGAGTTTATGAATAGCCCATTTGACTGCAATTATCCTGTTTCCTTCATTAGACATTATCCTTATAGCGACCGGACATTTGGGTTTATGTATAATAATTGTTCCTTCCGGCGAATGGTAACCTGTAACTTCGTCGCCCGGAATAGGATTGCAGCATTTTGCAATTTCGTACGATTGTTCTGCGTTATCAACATTTTCCCTGAGAAGGAAAGGGACATTTTTATCCATACTTCCCTGTGATACCTCTGTATCCTTTTTCTCTTTTTTCGATCCGATCAACTTTAATTCCCAGTACTTTATAACGTTTTTGGATGGGTTCTTCTTAATTGCTTTCTTTATATTGTCAAGGTTGATACTTCCGAGACCGACTCCCGAATATAATTCCTCTTTATTCGGGACATCATATGAGAGAGCCAGCGATTTAAGGATTTCATTGCTAGAGGTAATTCCGATTTCCTTAAGTCGGGACTCAAGAATTTCCATGCCTTTCTGGATACTGTCTTTCGAATCAATCCTGAGTGCATTTTTAATAGCCTCTTTGGCTTTTGATGTCCTGACAAAAGAAAGCCATTCAAGGTCAGGTTTGGCAATATCGGATGTAATTATTTCAACCTGATCGCCACTCATCAGGATAGAGCTTATAGGATTAAGCTTATAATTTATTTTTGCGCCGATTGCTTTATTCCCAATCTCAGTGTGTATTTCATAAGCAAAATCGAGTGCAGAAGCTCCTTTGGGAAGGCTGACAAGAAAACCTTTTGGTGTGAAGACCATTATTTCTGATGAGAAAAGGTTCATTTTAAATTCGTCAAGAAACTCAACAGGGTCCTCATGTGGATTCTCGAGCATTATACGGATCTTTTTAATCCATTTATCGAGCTCACTCTCCTGAGCATCATCTCCTTTATATTTCCAATGAGCGGCATAGCCTCGTTCTGCTATCTCATCCATGCGTTTGCTTCTTATCTGAACTTCAACCCATTGACCTTCGGGACCCATTACTGTAACATGTAATGCTTCATATCCATTTGGTTTTGGACGGCTTACCCAGTCGCGTAACCTGTCGGGTTTAGGCATATAAGAATCGGTAATGATCGAATAGATATTCCAGCATTGCGTTTTTTCAGGAATACCGGCTGCCGGTTCGAATACTATCCTTATTGCAAGAACATCATAGATTTCTTCAAAAGGAACATTTTTTGCCTGCATCTTCTGCCATATAGAAAAGATAGATTTTGGTCTGCCGCTTATATCAAACTGCAAACCCGATACAGTGAGTTTTTGAATGATAGGTATTGAGAACTTATTTATCAGAGAGAGATTCTTTTTTTCACTATGTCTAAGTTTCGAAGAAATTTCCTCATAGATATGGGGTTGACGGAATTTGAAGCTCAGATCTTCCAGTTCACTTTTAATAGCATATAATCCAAGTCTTTGGGCGAGAGGAGCATAGAGAAAAATTGTTTCACCGGCCACTTTCATCTTTTTATATTCAGGCATTGAGTCGAGGGTCCTCATATTATGCAGACGGTCAGCGATTTTTATAAGAATAACCCTTAGATCGTCGGAAAGAGTAAGAAGCATTTTCCTGAAGTTCTCAGCCTGCAGAGAAGAAGAGTTTTCCTTATTATAAGTACCGGATATTTTTGTCAGTCCATCAATTAGAGAGGCTATTTTAGGATCGAAATCCCTGGTAACATCTTCGAGTGAATATTCAGTATCCTCAACAACATCATGCAGAAGAGCCACCGCAATTGATTTGGCACCCAGCCCTATCTCACGGTTTACAATTTTTGCAACGGAAATAGGATGAATGATATAAGGCTCACCTGATTTACGGCGCATATTCCAGTGAGCATCATTTGCTATTTTGAATGCTTTGTCAATAAGCTCCCTATCCCCCGGTTTGCCACACCTTAGAAGATTGTTAATTAGGCTATCATATTCTGCCTGAATACGGTTTCGGTCTTCTTCATCAAAAATATCCTTGTTCCCCATAAAATAACTACGCAGCAAGTTGTTATCTAAGTTACAAATATAGCGAATTTGGCTTAAAGTTGTTAGCTTAAAACCAGGTTTACGGATCAAAATTTCAATCATCTGTGAGTTAACTACTCCTGAGGCAATACTTAACTCTGCCGTGAGCCTTCATTTGATCAGGAAGTAGGAGAAAGGGGCCGGGAGAATGATAAATCATTTAAATGGGTCGTTTTACTTGTCAGTAATTATAGTAATGGTTCCGGTCTTTGAAATAATCTTCCCCGTAGGAGTAGTTAATTTTAGAAACCATAAGCACACTCCCTGAGGTTGTTGCTTCCCATTTTGTGTACCATCCCATTCTTCATGATAATCTCTGGTATCAAATAAAACATTTCCCTTTCTGTCGCTGATGATGAGATGGTATTCCAGTGGCGTAAATGACAGAACTGGTCCGAAAAGATCATTCTTCAGATCATTATTTGGAGTGAAAACGTTTGGAACTGTAATTATTTCTGTAGGAGAGGTGCAAGTTTCAGAAGATATACTTTCACCGGAAATACCATAAGGATTGAGTATCTCAGATGCTGTGACATAGAAACAAACCTCAGATCCTGTTATTTCGTACATTATTTGTCGATATCCCGCTATGAAAAAGGTATCCGAAGGCGCTATTTCAGCTTTTTCTTCAAATCCTTTTCCTGTGTTTATAAATAATTTGTATGATGCAACGGTTCCCAACCAGGTTTTATACGGATTCCATGAGAGAACAATATTATCTCCCGTTCTGTCTGAAGACAGTACCATGTTAGACGCGATATTTGAAATGGTGACAGGAAGATTGCAACTGTTAACTGCTGAAAGCCTGTAATAATTAATAACGTTGGTCTTAGCCTGATTGTCAATATAAACGACTTTTCCATTGGCTGAAACAGGTTGGGATATCTCCTGAAATACACCAGTCGAACCAATCTTCTTTTCGAGGCTGAATTGTTTTATCTCCGATAACGGATCAATTGAAAAGGACAGGGCCACTTTACCATCAGAGTTTATAGTTGCCTGATCAGCGTTAACCCAAAGGGGAGGTCTTTCCATCCTGGTTGAAAGACACATTCTGTTTGAGGTGGAATTGTTTCCGTTTTCCAGATTAGCACGAACCACAAAACAGTACTCTGCATCGATTATAAAATCATTAATAGTAAAGCTTGTATCAGCGGTGCTCACATTTCCTGTTTCGGTATAGTTACCACCGTTCACAGAAATTAAAACAGAATAGCTTGTTACTTTTTCAGGTAAAGATGGATAGCTATTCCACGATACAATAATCTTTTTCAAACATGTATCGATCGAAACATTTTCAAAGATAGAATTAAGGACATTTGAAAAAATACTTGTACATCGTGGTAGCCTCATAGCTGAAATCACATAAGAAACACTAAAGTATTTTGTTACAGTGCTCGACAATGTATAACTTGTTGCTGCAGGATCCCATATAGTATCAATTGCCATTCCATCTCCGTTTTTATAAGAATACAGCACGTATGCTGCAATATTGGCTGAGGGACCCGGAGTCCATTCAAATTTTGTATAACCTGTTTCCGGCTCTACGGAAACAGAAGTTAATACAGGAGAAAACGGAGGATCTGTAATGCAGTCTGTCTGGGAAAATGCGCTTCCCGACCAGAAACTTAAGAGAATTATGATAATATAAAAATGCTGGTTTTTCATTCAGCACCAACTGTTATTTCATAAAGATCATCAACATCATAATACGTTCTGGCCAGTTCAATTATTTCGTCAGGTTCAATTGTTTTTATTTTTTCAGCAAGCCTGTAATAATAACCATTATCAAGGCCGAATTCCCAGGCTGATCTGAAACTTTCGGCCAATGCAAAAGGTCCATCGAACATTCTAACCATCTCACCCGACATATAATTTCGTATAACCGCCATCTCTTCTTTCTCAACGGGTACGTTTTGCAGGAGCCTTATCTCCTTATAAATTTCCTCAATCGCTTTTTGATTGTTTTTCTGACCTACCTCTGTTGAGATCACTTTATAGCCAGACAAATCAAGCGAAGTCAGTGATGAACTTACGCCATATGTGTATCCCTTCTCTTCACGAATGTTTTTCATTAAACGGGAACCAAAATATCCCCCAAGGATAGTATCCACAACCTTCAGACCCGGATAATCTGTATGTCTTTTATTTATGGTTACCGAGCCTATTCTGATTGCATTCTGAACTGTTCCGGATTTATTGATATGGACTTTTTTTAATTTACCACCTCTAAGGAAATTAACAGGATCTTCTTTCTTTATTTCTCCGGAACCGGCATTCCCAAAGTATAAATCAAGCAGTTCGGTCGTTCTACTGTGTATTTTACCCGAAATAATAACTGCCATCTTTTCCGGATTATAATATTTTGAATGGAAATCCTTCAGACGGGAAGGTGATATGTTTTCAAAATCCTGCTCTGTAATCTGATAACCATAGGGATGATTCTTCCCAAAGAGAGATTCAAAAAACTGATCCATAGCAAGGTTCTGAACCTTTTCTCTGTTCACGAGGTACCAGCGAAGCCGCTTTTTCATCAGTGAATTGAGTTCCGGTTCAGGAAAAACAGGACGAAACAATATCTCACGGCTTAGTTCCAGAACCTTTTCAATATGTTTGTTCAGGAAAAAGAGAACAATTCCTGCACTATCCTTTTCAGCTGACTGGTTCAGGAAAATACCGTAATAATCGAGCAACCTGTTAAGTTCTTCCGAACTGTAATTCTGCGATCCTTCGGAAAGCATCATGTTACAGGTGGAAGACAGAAGTGGCAGATACTCTTTAACCTGGCCCGCTTTGAAAATAAATTCAAGACGCATAATATCCTCCGTGCCGGCTTCGATCAGATAAGCAGGCACCCCGTTATTCAGTTTTAATGACTTAGCTTCAGGAATAACTACCTTTTCGACCGGGAAGACCGGTGGTTGTACTCTTAGCAGATTATTCATCATTTCTCTTTTCGGGTTGATATGTACTTAATGGTACAGCAATTAGAGGGAATAAAATATCTTTTAATTGCATCAATTACACTTTCGTGACTGACGTTTCTATACGAATGAACCTCATTATTTATTAATCCGGGGTCTCCCAGAAGTTCAAAAAATGAAAGATTAGCGGCCTTATTAAGAATACTTGTATTTGAAAAGACCGTCGAAGATTCAAATTTATTCTTAACTTTTTCCATTTCATCTTTGATATCATTCCGGCTCAGTAATCCATTAATTACCTCATTTACTGATTTCTCAGCGAGCTGAATATCTACACCCTTCATGAGTTTACCCTGCACAATTATAAGTCCAGGGTCAATATCTGCAGTCAGATAAGCATTTATCTCGCTGAACAATTTCTTTTCTCTTACAAGTTTTGTATGTAATCTTCCTGATTCTCCTCCTGCCAGGAGATCAGTAATCAGATCAAGGGTATAAAAATCTTTACTTTTCCTGGGACCGATATGCCAGACCTTATACAATGCAGTTGAGGGTACATCTCTTTCAATAGACAGAGTTCTTTCCTGTGTCTGTTCGGGTTCGGAAGGCAGGTTTCTCACTGGTATCACTCTTTTTTCAATTGTGCCAAACCACTTCTGAGAAAGTTTGAATGCCAGATCATATTCAATGTTGCCGGTGAGTGCAAGTATTGCATTGTTTGGGGCATAATGTGAAAAGAAAAAACGCTTAACCTGTTCAAGGTCAGTGTTTTTTATGTGAGCCATGTCCATTCCAATTGTCGGCCATCTGTAAGGATGAACTTTGTATGCCAGAGGTCTCAGTTTTAAGATCGCATCTCCATAAGGTTGATTGAGATAGCGTTGGTTGAATTCCTCAATGACAACATTTTTCTGGTTATCAAGATTCTTCTGAGAGAAATCAAGTTCAAGCATTCTGTCTGATTCAAGCCAAAAACCTGTTTCAATATTTTCGGAGGGGATTGTAAGATAGTAATTGGTAATATCATTATTTGTAAATGCATTATTTTCACCTCCGACGAGTTGCAGCGGAGTGTCGAAATCAGGAGCATTCACTGAACCGCCAAACATCAGATGTTCAAAAAGATGTGCAAACCCGGTCATTGACGGATTCTCGTCCCTTGATCCGACGTCATACAGTATGTTCATCGCGATAAGAGGAGTCGATTTATCTTCGTGTACCAGAACCCTTAATCCATTTTCAAGTAAAAATCTTTTATAGTTTATCATACCTCGTAACTTCAATTATAAGAAATGGATAGGCACCTGTTTGGAATAATACCAGGTGACAAACTTAATTAAAAATCAGTGAAGGTTTAGTATTGTTTTTATATTTGCATAATTATGTTCAGAAATCGTTTTTTCAGAGGAATACTTCAACAAAACCTTTTTGAAATTGGTCAGGTTAAATTAGTGTACTTTCTTAGTCTGGTTGTGGGATTACTGAGTGCCTTAGCTGCCGCTTTGCTTAAGTATTCGATTCATTATACGCATAAAATACTGACTGAAGGGATTACGGCAGAGTCGGGAAAGTATCTATATCTTGCTTATCCCATGATCGGTATGTTCATGACATTTTTATTTGTCAGGTACATAGTTAAGGATAATATCGGGCATGGGATCAGCAGAATACTTTTTTCCATATCCCGACGAAAGAGCCACCTTAAGACACATAATACCTGGACTTCAATAATTGCAAGTACTCTCACTATCGGTTTTGGTGGCTCGGTTGGAGCTGAAGCACCGATAGTTTTAACCGGATCCTCAATTGGTTCTGCAGTGGGGCGGTTTTTTAAATTGAATTATAAAAACATTACCCTGCTTATTGGATGCGGAGCAGCAGGAGCTGTTTCTGGTATTTTTAAAGCTCCAATTGCAGGAATCGTATTTACTCTCGAAATACTGATGCTCGATCTTACAACATCCTCTATCGTACCGCTTTTAATCTCTTCTGTGACAGCTGCAACAGTTGCTTATTTTCTGATGGGTGATAAAGTACTTTTTTCCTTCAACGTAGTCGGAGGTTTTAATATTTCAAATATTCCGTGGTATTTGCTGTTAGGTGTTATCTCCGGACTAATATCTCTCTATTTTTCGAAAATGACACTCTTTCTGGAAGAAAGGTATAATGAAATAAAAAATTCTTATTTGAGGCTTATTCTGGGTGGTATTGTTCTTGGAAGCCTGATTTACCTCTTTCCTCCATTCTACGGTGAAGGGTATGATACTATAATGTCGCTGCTCCAGGGAAATACGGATTTTGTTTTTACTAATACTCTTTTCAGTCAGTATTCAGGTAACTTTCTGGTGATCATTCTATTCATGTCGGGACTGGTTTTGCTTAAAGTAATTGCCAGCAGCTCAACAAACGGAGCAGGAGGAGTAGGAGGGATATTTGCACCAACTTTATTTATTGGAGGTATAAACGGATACCTTGTCGCGAGCCTGTTAAAAAAATTTATAAATATTGATTTGCCCGATAACAGGTTTGTTCTTGTTGGTATGGCTGGTATGATGGCTGGAGTTATGCATGCACCTCTTACTGCCATATTCCTGATAGCGGAGATAACGGGAGGGTATAATCTTCTTATACCTCTTATAATCACCTCTACAGCCGCATATATTACAACCAGAAGCTTTGAAAAGCATTCAATTTATCATGTTCAACTTGCAAATAGAGGAGATCTGATTACTCACGATAAAGACAAGGCAGTCTTGATAAGAATGAACTGGAAGAAAGAGATTGAAACTGATCTGCTGAAGGTTAAGCCGACTGATACACTAGGAAACCTTGTTAAAATAATTGCACAATCGAAAAGGAACCTTTTTCCCGTTGTTGATGAATACAATATTTTAGAAGGAATTGTATCTCTTGATGATGTAAGAGAAATAATGTTCCAGCAGGAATTATATGATACTACATTTATGAGGGACCTCATGACAATTCCTGCTTCATATATTGACAAAAAGGAAAACATTGAAACTGTTATGGATGCATTCAGAAAAACGGGTGCATGGAACCTGCCGGTACTCGATAACGGATATTATGTCGGATTTATTTCCAAATCGAGGATTTATTCAACATACCGCGAACTGCTTGTTGAATTTTCAGAAGAATAGATGTCTTAAAATTATATATTATGAAAAGAGATACTGAAATTTTTGATCTTATCGAAAAAGAGCGCCAACGTCAGATAAATGGTATTGAGTTAATTGCCTCCGAAAATTTTGTCAGTCCGCAGGTGCTGGAAGCAATGGGATCAGTAATGACAAATAAATACGCGGAAGGATATCCTGGGAATCGTTATTATGGTGGTTGTGAGATAGTTGACCAGACGGAACAAATAGCAATTGACAGGTTGAAACAACTTTTTGATGCTGAATATGCTAACGTTCAGCCTCATTCAGGCGCCCAGGCAAATATGGCTGTTTTTATGACGGTGCTTAAACCCGGGGATACTTTTATGGGATTAAATCTTGCACATGGAGGACATCTTTCACATGGATCACCTGTAAATTCATCGGGTCTTTTTTACAAACCTTTTGCCTACAGTGTCAGAGAGGATGACGGCCTTGTCGACTATAATATGATGGAGAAGATTGCGTTGAAAGAAAAGCCGAAGATGATAATAGGAGGGGCTTCAGCTTATTCCCGTGAATGGGACTATGAGAGAATGAGGAAAATCGCTGATATGATCGACGCTATCCTGATGGTCGATATGGCTCATCCGGCAGGGTTAATAGCAGCCGGCTTGCTGAATAATCCATTGAAATACGCACATATAGTTACTTCAACTACTCATAAGACTCTTCGCGGACCGAGAGGAGGGATTATCCTTATGGGTAAGGATTTTGTTAATACATGGGGTATTACTACACCAAAAGGAGAGGTAAGAATGATGTCTTCTCTTCTGAACTCCGCAGTATTTCCTGGCATACAGGGGGGCCCTCTCGAACATGTAATTGCCTCAAAAGCAGTCTCTTTTGGTGAAGCGCTCTCTCCAGGTTTCAATGAATACCAGTCAAGGGTTAAGAAAAATGCCTCTGTAATGGCAAAAGCATTTATGGATAAAGGTTATAAAGTTATATCTGATGGCACCGATAATCATCTGATGTTAATTGATCTGAGGACCAGATTTCCGGAAATAACAGGCAAAAAAGTTGAAAACACTCTAGTTCAATCACATATTACGGTAAATAAAAATATGGTACCCTTTGATAGCCGTTCTCCGTTCCAAACCTCTGGTTTAAGAGTAGGAACTCCGGCCATTACAACCCGAGGCCTCAAAGAAGAAGATATGGGGTTAATTGTTGATCTGATTGATGAAGTTATTTCAAACATTGAAAATCAAGAAGTTATTACAAGAGTAGGAGAGAAAGTGGTCAAAATGATGAAATCATTCCCTCTTTTTTCAATGTAATTCTGTAACTATTTATTCTCGATAAGAGTAATACCTGGATAACCTAGTCCGGCAAGCTCCGGATAATACTTATAGGTTTCTTCGCGGGTATAGAATCCGGTAACAATTACGTGGTAGTAATCATATTGCTTGACTATCTCAACAGTAAGCTTAAGTTTGGCTGTTATCCTTCTTTGCGCACGTAAAGCCTCGGATTGTTTGTGAAATACCGCGACTTGTAGAGAAATAGTAGGTTCAGGACGGGCAAGAGGAGCAACGATCTTCTCTTCAGCAAGCCTGAGTGTTTTTTCAGGCTTGAACAAGGCAGGGATCTCTCTGTTCCAATCAACAGGTTTAAGTTCGAAAGCCGGTCTCTCAATTGCAGGTTCTTCCACAGGATGGGTTTTGATGGGCAATACCCATATATCTTTTAAGCCAAGCTTACCAATAGAAGTCTCAAGCTTCTTCATTTCTTCCAGGACAGTCTGATCGAGTAGTGGAATTCCAACAATACGAACTTTATAATATCCACCCTCATAAAGAATTGTTACCTTCTTATCAAGGCCGGCTGAAACGCGATTTTTTAGCATTATAGCATTGGACTTCAGTATGAAAGCTCCAATCTGTATTGACATTTCAGGGCTTATTGTGGCAGCTCTATTTTCAAATGCGTTTTCTGTGATCGTGGTGATAGTATCCCGTTTTTCATTAAGTACCCATTGCTGATGTTTTGCTTTAAGACTTATCACCCACATCTCATTAACTCCATTCTGGTGCAAAACAGAAATATCTTCGTCAACCTCTTTCCGCTCCTTAATATCTGAGATTCTGACCTTAAAGTATCCATCTTCAGATATTATCACCAGCGGTCTTCCCATGATCTTTTCGATCTTTTTACGGTAAGCTTCAGCGTTTGTTTTCTTTCTGAATGCTCCCATCTGGATAGCATAACTGTCTTCGGATATTGTTACCAGTTCCTGTGAAACTTCATGCACAATCAAAATTGCTGTGTCTTTCTTTATGACAGGCTTTGCCTTGACAGGAGTAATAATTCGGGTAGTATCTCCGGGTTTTAGTTTTAATATGAAATCCAGTCCGTTCACAATGTCTCCGTCAATACCTCCGGCTATATTGAACTGTATTGAATCAGGCTCACATGTCATGTTGAGCTTTCTAAGCTGAACTGTATCGATACTGACTGTGTATTTTCCAGGAGTAAGACCGAAATAGCTAAAATAGCCATTATCTTCCGTAAGTGACTTTCCTGGTGTCTTGAGTCTCTTGCTCCGGATATTTAATATAATTCTTCCAAGCCCGCTCTTTTCATTCCCTTTTTCAAGAGAGACATTTCCGTTTGCTTCACCGGCTACAGTAATCGGGATCTCAATAAGCTTTAATATGTTTGGATCAACATAAACATTCAGCGTCTGTTTTTGCAAACGCCATGCAATGTTATCAAAACTGTTTGGATCAAGTTCAATAAAGCAGGTAGTGTAGGGTTCGAGACCCAGCACCCTTATAGTTGTATCACAATCGCTTTTTTCTATTCTACCTCCGTTTATGTGCAGGTTTAATCCATAAGCCCTGGGTTCACCAGGATCTCTCTTCCCATTCCCGTTAAGGTCAAGGAAAGATACGATGGAGAAACCACCTTTACCCACATTTGTCCGGTTATCAGTACCCAGATACCTTGTTTTTCTGTCGTTTATCAGACTGCCTCTGGCAAATTGAATAAAGGATGTCCTTTTGTCTGCTTGTCTGACTGAAACGCCGGCCTGTGCAAAAGAAAAGTCGTAACGGTAACCCAATTCGGCCATCTTAAGGTTACTGCTGAAAATCTGCTCATACGACAGATTTAAAAATGCATGATCAAGAAGATGTTTCTCAACCGCCATTTTTACCGAAATTATTTGATTATGAGTGTATCCATATTGTACCTGAGGCATAAAAACAAAACCGGCAGGAAATCTGAAAGCCATAGAAATGCTACTGTATACAAAGGGTTTACTATAATCTGTGAACAATGCACTTGTGGTAAGGTTGGTACTTACTCCCAGCAAAGATCCGGAAAAGAGCCATTCCCCTGTTGTGTATTGAGATGAAGGCAGAACTATCTGGTAGACAGAAAACCTTTGATATGATGCTAATTTTCCAATACGCAGGGGCATAGATAAAACGGCTCTGCGCTCCTCCCTGTAGTTAAAGTTGACAGCTTTCTGATCTTTATCGTACTTTGTGTAATTAAGGTCCAACTGCATATTTGAAGGAAGCTGGTATGAAAGGGTCCCTTTAGCTCTTACTCCATAGGTGTATTCTCCTGAAAGAAGAAGATTGTTCGTTATGCGGATTGAAGCATTCATATATGGCATTGCGGGCCCCGAAACCACAGATGACAGATACTCAATTCCTCCTCCGACAGTAAGACTTCGGGTTATCCCATAATTAATATTTAACCTCGTATATCTGCTGGCTAGAGTATCTTCAACTATTCCGGCGCTTAATGTATACTCCAGAGTATTTTTAGGAAGAAAATTGAACGGTATATTAATATTCTGTTCGCGTGTACGTTCTTCTCCCCATGGTCCGAAATATTTAAGTTTTACGATTGAATTACCATAGACCAGGGGAACCTGGAAAGTAAAGAAACCGGAAGCGTCAGCTTTGATATAATCAACCAAAACATTATTTACATAAAGCTCTACAATCCATCCCGGATCTGTTTTGTCGCTAAGGGTATAAGATCCAAAAGACCGTCGGTAAGTTGTTGGGGTATTGGTGAGCTGAAAGCCAATCACCGGGGCATAGATTGATGAAATTGCATTTGTAACAATCTTCCCGGCTATTACCTGTCTTAATGGTTTAAAATCATTATTTACATAACGCCATTGATAATACTGCTGTTTCTCAGAGAAGTGATTATTGCTATTATAATACAATGAAGCGTTTGCCTCTCCTCCTGCAATCATTGCACCCAATGCCAGGTTAAGTGAAGCCTCGGATTTTCCGCTTACCTCTTCTGTTGCAATCGCGGACCAATCTGCCATACCAAACTTGAAAAGATGAGAACTCCTGCCAATCGTTGTATCAGCAACAAGATCTCCCTTAAGACGCGTCAGATTTTTCCTCATCTCGTCCTGCCGCATTTCACGGATTATGGGCAACTCAAGTTTACTGTTAATTGTCACGGAAAGGCTTCTGAAACTGAAGGAACAATCAAGACCGAATACTTTCCCCAGGTAAGTTGATTTCAAATAGAGATTTGATTCTGTACGAATCAGATCGCCTGCTTCCAGATTATATATTTTATCCTGGTAACGGATTTGGTTGTCTGTCCTGCTGATAGTATATGTCGCATCTGGATTGATAAAAAAACCGGTTATCGATTCTAATCCCTGAGAAGGAACATTTCTAATCTTCAGAAAATCAAAGAGATCAGTTACAGGGAGAAGCAAATCCTGACCTTTGATTACTGCTGCTATCTCGCCCGCGCCAACACCTCTGACTTCAAGGAATACCGAAATTTCATCATATTCGTTCTGGCTGAAGAGTTTAACAGAAGGGATTAGTAAATAAAGCGAAGTCAGCAAAGCTAAATACCTGATCAGTATTTTATTCATACGCCATGAAAATGGTAAATAGGAGCATGCTTTTCTGACCGCCATTCTTCTGTTTCTCTTGTTATTTCCAGGAAAGTTATTCCTGAATGAAAGTTATAAAAAATGTACCGCTGAAATTGCCTGGTGGATTCGAAGCCGGATTGCCGACAGTAAGAGTACCACCTATATTTAATAGTGTAAAAGCAGGGGGAATAGTTGTAATAATGAATGGTGAAACCGGATTGGAATTGCCAATATGAAGTGTCAGAGATCCGCCATTACTTCCTGGCAAAGGCACATCCGCACCATTAAGGAGTGAGATTACCGTACCTGGATTGGCGACCAGTCGGTAAGTAGCTGTTGAAAAGGAATATCCAAGATTTAACAGGATTACATCACCGGTACCGGATCGGGCTCCAACTGAACTTATTGTAACTGTCCCTCCAACAGCTCCATGAGTAAATGCACCAAAACCAAGATTTTGTGTAACGGTTACAGAAACCGGACGAGGTGGGGGCTCCTGTGCAATTACTTCCTGAAATATAAAAAACAGAAGAAAGACAGGTATTGATGATACAAATGACTTTTTACGGCTGAAACCAATTTTATTTACAGCTTTCATTGATTTTGTATAAAGATTTTTTTTAAACTCATTCTTGAACCAGTAGTATAACGGACAAAATAAATTCCATCTTTTATTCCCGGGTTGAATTCATGATAGCCCTTTTCATGAATATTCTCAGTAAAAATAACCTGACCCAGAATGTTGTAAATATTCAAAGTACCTTCTTCACCTTCAAGCATATTGATTTCTGCTTTCAATTTACCATGCGACGAATAAATACTAAAAAGGTCATTGTGAAGAGTATTATCAACAATACCTGTGGTGATATTGGAAAAATTGAGAAAAAACCTGTCATTATATTCTCCTGTACCAAGAAAAAGCTTGTATTCTTTGTCTGGAAGCAAATCCTGATTGATACCTGCAACAATATCAGAAAGAAAAATTCTCATTCCGGTTAGTGACTCATTTATATCACGGATCCTGAATACTATTGTTCCGTCTCTGTTAAGTTTAAGACCAAGCGGGACCTCAAGAACGTCAGATATGGGTGGTAAAGCTCTTATAGAAAGTTGCGCTCCATCGGGATTGACCGCGTACAGATTTGCGACAGATAAATCTGTATTAAGTAATTTTAGCGCATCCAGCTGTCCGTCGAAGTCAGTAGTTGCTTTTTCATCAAAATACATCACAACCGGATCTGCTGATGCAGTATCGTCTGAAAAAACTGACATAAGTCTGAGCAACGGTACTGATTCACTATTCAGCGATTTGGCGAAGGGATGAGTAAGGTCGGTAATTCTGACGCTGTTGTTTAATGCCAGCGTGCCTGTAACAGGCCATGAGCCATCAGTAACATGAATGAAGAATCCCTGCATTGAAGGAATGATATTATTCACAACTCCGTCACTCGAAATACCATTTATATACGTATTGTATGTTCCACCGTACTGATCCGTTGTACTGGCTTTAAAATAATAGACAGCATTGTCAATATTGGTTTTTGTCCATCCTGCCGCTGCATTCCAATCTATTGGGGACGGATAAGGGTTTCCGACAAGATTGAAACCTTTTGTGTAGGTGTTATTATGATTATAAAGATTAACTGAAAGGCTCCCATTGTTTGTTGCACCTGTAATATCCAGGGTAACAGGAGCACTTACTGATCCAAAATTAACAGTATAACCCTGAAGCGGAAAAAGGACGTTAGTAGTCGGTGTATTGTAACCTACCCAGCCTGATGAGGTGCGACTTTCATCATATTTATAGAATGTGAAGGAACCAAGAGTTATATCATCAGCAAACTCATTAACCGTTGCTGCCTGGAACGGAGAACTGAAATATTTAAATCCGAATCCTGAAGCCAGATACCTCTGCATTGTGATATTTCCTGTGATATTGCCGGTTCCTGAACCATTAATAAGTGCGGTCTGAGCAGCATTGGATATGAGTGTTAAGTTTCCACCTGAAGCCAGGTTCCCGTTTTGTAATGTAACGATACCTGTAACATTGACAGTCCCCAATAATGTAACTCCGGCTGAATTATTGATAATCAAATCTTTAATTGTATTCCCTGCAAAAATATTGACTCCAATTGTCTGAGCCGCTGATCCGTTCATTGAGATAGTCCCGGAAGTAGCGGTAAGAGTTCCATTGTTGGTGATAGCTCCCGAGATTTGTAGTATATTCCCTGAAACTGTTAAAGATGAACCAATATCGATCACCAGATTATTAACAGTTCCTGTAGCTCCTGTGCTAAGAACAGGTTTCCTGGCAACATTAGGTATTTGAGCCGATGTATTAACCAAGGGTATACATCCGCATAACCAGTTCCCTGCAGCATTCCAGTCGGTGCTTGCGGAACCATTCCAGAGCAGATTTGAAGTAATTGTAATCGGGCTTGTGGCTGATACGACTCCACAACCACCCGAAGCAGCTATTGTATTAGTAACTGTATAGGTTCCGGGTGTACTTCCGGCGATATTTACCAGTCCGGTAGCAGTACTTACAAAGACTAAACCGGAAGTCGAAGAAAATGTTCCCGCGGAACCTCCGCCACTATATGTCGGAGAGGGATTTGAAGCATTTGGACAATAAGGAGTGCCGGTATAACTGAAAGTTGCAACAGGCAGGGGAGTAACAGTCAATAGAGCGGTATTGCTGGTAGCAGTTGAGGGTCCGCAAGAACTGCTGATTACACAACTGTATAACTTCCCATTTTTTAAACTCCCCGGATTGGTGAGAGTGAGCATAGCTGTTGTAGCGCCGCTGTATATGCCTCCATTGGTGATATTACTTCCGGCTTCCTGCCACTGATATGTCAGATTGTAACCAGCCGCTGCCACTGTAAAAGCAGCATTCCCACCGGCACATATTGTTGATGGTTGAGGTTGAGCGGTTATTGTAATACCGTTATAAACAGTAAGGGTGACAGGTGTTGCTGCACTTTCGCAATCATTAACTGTTTGTGTAACAGTATAATTATAGATGCCCGCCGTATTTTGCCCGGTTGAATATGGATTTGCATTACTTACAAGAGTACCACCATAATACCAGCGGAAATTCTGACCGGAAGTAGCTTCCAGGTAAGTTATCTGATTTGAACAATACTCTTTATTTGAAGCAACAGGTGCCGCAGGAGTATCAGTTATAATGAAATTTTTTGTTACGTTTGTTATACCACAACTTCCATTATATGTGTATGTAATCGGGTAAGTTCCGGCTGATGGAGGAGAAAAGATGTTGCCGGCAATATATGTATTTCCTGAATAAGTACCTCCGGAAGGAAATCCAAATGTGAGTGTTATGGGTCCGTTGCATCTGCCTTCTGACGGAAGATTATTTGAGACAACTCCGACAGCATCCACCGTATAGAAAGCAGCAGGAGAAGATTGATTATTAAACTCGGTTCTCGTCCACCCGTTTGATCTCACTTCATTAGAGATTCTGAGTTCATCGAATCTGCCGTTAAAATAATAATTTGACTCGAAAGGCTCTTTACTTATAGTTAAAGTATTGGAAGCCGGTCCCAGAGTACCTATTTTTTTGAATGGTCTCTCGGGCAGACCATTGACAAAGGTTTTTATTGAGTCAAGAACATCAGAACTAATGCCTGCCAGATAATACCACTGTCCTGTGGTCAGAAGTGTTCCTCCCGGTTCATCCCTGTTTAATGATGGAGTATTTGCCGAATTCCTGATTTCAAATTCTACCTTATCATTTGTGTAGATTCCAAACTTATAACCACCGGTTGAATTATTCTGGTTACTTGCTATTTTTTGGTCGCGCCCGGCCGCACCCATATAGACCCATGCAGAGACTGTTATGTTCCCTGCAAAGTTTATAGCCGGATCGTTGAGAACTTCTGCATACTGATTTGTTCCATTTAAACCAATTGAATTATAAATTTTTCCGGCCTGATAGGTGGGCGAATTATAGGTAGTTCCTGACTTATTAAAAGAAGTGTAATCATTAAGACTATTATTATCAAGATGCCATACACCTTTATAATGGCTGTCCCACACAGAGGTAACTGAAGGATCAGTTGTTATCTGCGGATTTCCGTAGAGTATTTTGATGACTGTATTTGCGGAATAAGATAGAACCGGAACGCGAACCCAGGCAATAAGATCGCCATTGGTTCCATTGTAATATTCGATCTGATGATCGAGCATATTGTAACTGGCATCGGTAAAAATAATGTCGAAACCATTTGTGTTTAAAATCTGACCAGCCGGCAAAGTCTTTAAGAAGGTCTGTCCTGTAAGATTAACTAATAAAGGAAAACTATTAAGGTTTTTTCCGCCAGCAACTTTAGTATAATCAATAGTGATGTTTCTTTCGTAACTATAACCCATTGAAGCAGTGTTACATGGTGTAATAGCTACTAATCCGGCTGCTCCTGAGCCCCCATTTCTATCGGTACTACTATTTGTAGAAGCCCCACTACCTCCGCCCCCATAAGTGTTTCCATTGCTTCCATTAGTACTTCCTGATACGCCTGCTGCTCCGTTACCTCCATATAATGTAGTTCCGGTTCCGCCGGTTGCTCCGCTTGCAGCGCCTCCTGCTCCGTTACTTCCGGCACCACCACCACCTCCTCCACT